>Ga0210384_10004501_pt1 | contig 15536 bp, 16 predicted proteins | sample IncBWH2MmetaG_FD_160574 | JGI IMG/M metagenome (GOLD analysis project Ga0210384, IMG submission 160574) | Forest soil microbial communities from Barre Woods Harvard Forest LTER site, Petersham, Massachusetts, United States - Inc-BW-H-2-M | ecosystem: Environmental > Terrestrial > Soil >...
GGGAGTGCACAAGCTTGCGCGCGGCCTGCTGCCGGTGACGACGCGCTCGGCGCATGCGATCGCCGACCCGGATTTTGCGCGCGCCATCGCACGCTTCGCAGCCGACGAGCGCGCCGAGGTCGCGCACGCGGTTGAGGAGCTCGAGTCGTCGAGCCCGTTCAAGGCGCTGCCGGCGCTCGCTGCCGACGACGCGCTCCCCCACGGCGCTGCTGCGTCCCAAGTGCCCATCGATCCGCGTTGATGGCGGGGACCAAGCCGATGGCGCTCGCGCTCCGCCCTGCCCGGGCGCGTGATTTCGCCGACATCTGGGCGATCTTTCACGCAGTCGTTGCCGGCGGCGACACCTATGCGTACGCGCCGGAGACGACGATGATCCAGGCGCGGCGCATCTGGATGGAGCCACCGTCCGTGCCCTACGTCGCGGAGCAATCCGGCCGCATCGTGGGTACCTATGCGCTGCGGCCGAATCAACCCGGCCTCGGCGATCACGTCGCCAACTGCGGCTACATGACGCATCCGGACGCGCGCGGGGGAGGGATCGGCGCGGCGATGTGCGCGCACTCGCTGCAGGTTGCGCGCGAGCGCGGCTACACCGCGATGCAGTTCAACTTTGTCGTGGCGAGCAACGAGGGCGCCGTGCGCCTGTGGCAGCGCCACGGCTTCGCCGTCGTGGGCCGCGTTGCCGCCGCCTTCCGGCACCGCACGTTAGGGCCGGTCGACGTGCTGATCATGCATCGGCTGTTGTAGGACAGGTATGCAGCGGCCTGCCGCCGGCCGACCGGATCAGCGTCCGCCGGAAGCGCCGCCGCCGCGATGGCCGCCTGGGTTGCCGCCCCGGTTGCCCCCGGCACTGCCGCCGGTATTGCCACCCGTATTGCCGCCGCGATTGCGCCCGCGATTGCCGCGCCCGCCGCGCCGGCCGGCATGATCTTGCGGCCGGGGAGAGCGGGGCTGCGACGAATTGGGCTGGGGCGGATTGGGCGGCGCCCGATTGCCGTTGACCTCGTCGATGGCCTCGTCGGTTTCCTCATGCTGCGCATCCGCATCGATGCTGTTGCCGATGGCGTCGTCTTCCACATCGTAGGGACCTTCTTCGGCGCCGGCCGCATTCTGGCTCGCCGCGCCGTCGCGCGCGCCTTCTCCCATGCCCGCAGCCTGCAGCAGGCGATGGAGCTCGTCGCGTTCGAGCTCGGCGGTCTGCCCGCGCTTGAGCTGCGGCGGCATCGCCACGACGCCATAGCGGATGCGTATCAGTCGGCTCACCATGAGACCCAGGGCTTCGAACAACCGCCGCACCTCCTTGTTGCGCCCCTCCGGCAGGGTCAGCTTGTACCAGTGGTTGGCGCCCTCGCCGCCCCCATCGGCGAGCGAGGTCACCCGCGCGATGCCGTCTTCCAACGGCACGCCCTCGAGCAGCGCGCGCTCGTGTTCCGGAGTGAGCGTGCCCATGACACGCACCGAATATTCGCGCTCGACCTCGTAGCGCGGATGCATCAGCCGGTTGGCGAGCTCGCCGGACGTGGTGAACAGCAGCAAACCTTCGCTATTGAAATCGAGTCGGCCTACCGCGATCCACTTGGCGCTGCCTAACCGCGGCAGCTTGTCGAACACGGTCGGTCGGCCCTCCGGATCGGCGCGGCTGACGATCTCCCCCGCCGGCTTGTGATAGAGCAGCACGCGGGTGCGCGGCGGAGCGAAACGCAGCCGCACGAGTTCACCGTTGATGCGGATCTGATCGTTGGGGCCGACCTTCTGGCCGACTTCGGCCGGCTGACGATTGACCGTGATGCGGCCGGCAATGATCAGCTCTTCCAGGCCGCGCAGCGACCCGTAGCCGCACTGCGCGAGCACTTTATGCAGGCGCTGCGGCTCGGTGAAGACGGTCTCAGTGGAACGTCGGATTGGTTTCCGGTGCATCGCGCCCGGCGTCCCCCGCGGCGGATGCGGCGAGGTCAGCGGATGCGGATGCCGGTGTGCCGAGAATCGGGCTCGCGAGCGCGAGTTCGGCCTCGGCGGCCTTTGCTGGGGCATCGGGTAGCTCCAAGAGGTGGGAAGTGTCGAGCTCGGCCAGTGGCGGAAGCTCGGTGAGGGAACGCAGGTTGAGGTCGTCGAGGAACTGCTTGGTCGTGGCGTAGAGCGCGGGTCGGCCCGGCGTCTCGCGATGCCCGACGACCTCGATCCACTGCCGGTCTTCGAGCGTCTTGATGACGTGGGTCGACACCGCGACGCCGCGAATCGACTCGATATCACCCCGCGTCACCGGCTGCTGGTAGGCGATGATCGCCAGGGTTTCCATCGCCGCACGCGAATAGCGCGGCGGCTTGTCCGGCGCCAGCCGGTCGAGATAGGGCTGCAGCTCCGGCCTGGCGCGGAAACGCCAGCCGCTCGCCACCTGAGTGAGCTCGACGCTGCGCGCGGACCATGCCGCGCGGATCTCGTCGAGGAGCTTGCGAATCACGTCCTGCTCCAGCGGCGGATCGAACAGCTTGGACAGCTGCGCGGCGGAAAGCGGCTCGCCGGCGACCAGCAACGCGGCTTCCAGAATGCTCTTGATTTGGTCGAGGTCGTCCACGTTCACGCCCGCGCTTCGGCCTCGAGGACAAACGCCGGATCGCCCCGGCGCTGGACATAGATCGGTGCGTACGGCGCGGCCTGCGCGAGTTCCAGCAACTGCTCGCGGGCAAGCTCGAGGATGGCGAGGAAGGTCACCACCAGTCGCGGCAGATCGACGCGCTCCTCGAACAGTGTCGTGAACTCGAAGAAGCGCCCCGGTTCGAGGAGCTTCAGCAATCGGCTCATCTGTCCGCGCACCGAGAGCTGCTCGCGGGTGACGAGGTGATGGCGGTTGACGCGGGCACGCGCCACCAGGCCGGCCCACGCCGCCTTGAGATCGTCCGGCCGCACTTCGGGGAGCCGCGTCGTCACGACGCGGTCGAACCAGACGCGGACCAGCGCGAAATCACGCTCCGCCAGCGGCATCTCATCCAGCGCCCTGGCGCCCGCCTTCATGCGTTCGTATTCGAGCAGGCGCCGCACCAGTTCGGCGCGTGGATCCTCCGTCTCATCGCCGGCTGCAGCCGGCGGCTTGGGCAGGAGGAGCCGGGATTTGATCTCGATTAGAACCGCCGCCATCAGCAGATACTCGACGGCGAGCTCGAGCTGCGTGCGGCGCATCATCTCGACATAACCGAGATACTGCCGCGTCAGCTCCGCCATCGGAATATCGAGCACATTGATATTCTGCTTGCGAATCAGGTAGAGCAAGAGATCGAGCGGTCCTTCGAAGGTTTCGAGAAAGACTTCCAGCGCCTCGGGAGGGATGTACAGGTCCTGCGGCAGCTCCAGCAGCGGCTCACCGTAGACGCGTGCCACCGGCGCCCCGGCGGCCTGGGCGAGATCGACCACCTGCGGCTGGGTCGGGGTGCTCATGTATAGGCGAGCCCCATCGCTTCGCGCACGTCGCGCATCGTCTCCTCGGCGAACTTGCGTGCGCGTTCGCAGCCGTCGGCGACGACTGCGCGCACCAGCGACGGATCGTCGAGGTACTTCTGCGCGCGTTCCTTGATCGGCTCCTGCTCGGCGATGATCGCGTCGATCACCGGTTGCTTGCACTCGAGGCAGCCGATGCCGGCGGTGGTGCAGCCCTTCTGGACCCAGGCTTGAACCGAGGCGTCCGAATAGATCCGATGCAATTGCCACACCGGGCATTTTTCCGGGGTGCCCGGATCGGACCGGTGCACGCGCGCTGGGTCGGTCTGCATCGTGCGCACCTTGCGCGTGATCGCTTCCGGATCCTCGCGCAGCATGATCGTGTTGCCGTAGGACTTGGACATCTTCTGGCCGTCGAGACCCGGCACCTTGGGCGTGTCCGTGAGCAGAGGCTGCGGCTCAGGAAGAATGACGCGGCGCGACCCTTCAAGATAGCCGAACAGGCGTTCGCGGTCGCCCAGGGAAAGGTTCTGCGCCTCGTCGACCATCTCGCGCGCCGCCTGCAGCGCCGCCTGGTCGCCCTGTTCCTGGAATGCCGTGCGCAGCTGCTCGTAGCGCTTGGCCCGCTTCGAACCGAGCTTCTTGATGCCAGCCTTGGCTTTGTCCTCGAAACCGGACTCGCGGCCGTAGAGGTGATTGAAGCGGCGCGCCAGTTCGCGCACCACTTCGAGGTGCGATACCTGGTCCTCTCCGACCGGCACCATGTTGGCGCGGTAGACGAGGATGTCCGCTCCCTGCATCACCGGGTACCCGAGAAAACCGTACGTCGACAAGTCACGGTCGGCAAGTTTTTCCTGCTGATCCTTGAAGGTCGGCACGCGCTCCAGCCACCCGATGGGCGCGATCATCCCCAGCAGGAGCGCGAGTTCGGCGTGCTCCGGCACGCGCGACTGGATGAAGATCGTCGCCCGGTTTGGATTGATCCCGACGGCAAGCCAGTCGATGAACATCTCCCAGACGCTCTCGGCGATGGTCTCCGGCGTAGCGTAGTGCGTGGTCAGCGCGTGCCAGTCCGCGGCGAAGTACAGGCATTCGTACTCCTCCTGCAGTCGCACCCAGTTCTTGAGCGCCCCGTGGTAGTGCCCCAGGTGCATGCGACCGGTCGGTCGCATGCCCGACAGCACGCGGTCAGAAAACATCCGTCTTGAGCAGTTTCGGCATGCGCCGCATCAACCGAGCCCCAACAGCAGTCGGATCGCGTACTCGCCGGCGCGCAGTATGGGCTGCATCAGATAACTCAGCACGCCGGTTGCCAGAAGCGCGATCACGACCATGAAGCCATACGGTTCGAGCCGGGAATAGCGATAGGCGAGTGGGCCGGGCAGCAGGCTGAGCGCGATCCGCCCTCCGTCCAGAGGCGGAATGGGCAGCAGATTGAGCGCCATCAGCACCAGATTAACGTCGATACCGGCTTTCGCCATTTCAAAAAGTCCATCGCTGTCGATCATTCCGCCCGGCGCCGCGGATTTGAGCAGAAATGCCCATGCCACCGCCATCACAAAGTTCGCGAACGGCCCCGCGCCCGCGACCCAGAACATGTCGCGCTTCGGGTGGCGCAGGTTGCCGAAATTCACCGGCACCGGCTTCGCCCAGCCGAAGATGAACAACGGGGCTCGCGTCAGTACCGACACCGCAATCAGGAAGCCCGGAACCGCGATTGTTCCGATCGGGTCGATGTGCTTCAGCGGGTTCAGCGTCACCCGGCCGAGCATGTAAGCGGTCTGGTCGCCGAATTGCCGGGCGACAAAGCCGTGCGCCGCCTCGTGCAGAGTGATCGCAAAGACCACCGGCACCGCCCAGAGCACGATGGTCGCGAGCGACAACTCCATTGACCTCCATTCTACCAGTTACCGGCCGGCGCTTGCGATTGGCGTGGTCGGCGCTCCGGAGCGGCCGCGCGCCCGACGCGCCGGCGCCACGCGCTCGCCGGTCAAGCGGCGGCGCTGATGAGGCCCAGCCGCGCCGGATCCCCGCGGCCGGTGCGCGTCACGATGGGCGGCGATACCGCCAGATCGACAATCGTGGTCGGCTCGAGATGACAGGCGCCGCTGTCGATGATGAGATCGAGGGCATGCTCGTATTGCGCGCGGATCTCGACCGGGTCGTTCAACGGCTGGTTCGCTCCCGGCGCGATGAATGTCGACGACAACAGCGGCTCATCGAGTTCGGCAAGCAACGCGTGGACCACGGCGTGATCGGGAACGCGCACGCCAATGGTGCGTCGCCGGGGATGCTTCAGCCGTCGCGGCACTTCGCGCGTCGCGGGCAGCAGGAAGGTGAAGCTGCCGGGGACGCCCTCCTTGACGATGCGATATTGCCAGTTGTCCATCTGCGCATAGCGGCCGAGCTCGGCCAGGTCACGGCACAGCAGCGTCAGGTGGTGCTTGTCGTCGACCTGGCGCAGGGCGCGGATGCGCATCGCTGCGGCCGCATCGCCGATGCGGCATCCCAGCGCGTAGCTGGAATCGGTCGGATAGGCGATGACGCCGCCGTTCCTGACGATCGCGGCCGCCTCGCGGATCAGCCGCTGCTGCGGGTTTACCGGATGGATCGAAAAGTATTGCGCCATGGTCGACCGTCCCGGGCGTCGGTTGGCCTGCGCCGCCATTCTAGCGCAGGGATTCGCCGGCAGGACCTCGAGCAAGCGCCCCGCTGGTAATATGCGCACCTGCCCCATGCGCTCCCGCCAGCCCGTTGTTGCCGCGCCGATCGCCAGCCCCGCGCGACACGTCTGGCCTGGGCCCTTGGCGGGCGCTCCTTGATACAGGGTACTACTCGCCACCCCGGTGAACCTGCAGCAGATCCGCTACCTTTGCGCCGTTGTCGACCACGGTTTGAACGTTTCCGTGGCGGCGGAGGCGCTGTTCACCTCGCAGCCCGGCATCAGCAAGCAGATCCGGCAGCTGGAGGAGGAGCTCGGCGTGCCGATCTTCGTTCGCCAGGGCAAGCGGCTCTCCGCCCTTACTGCGGGAGGCGAAGTCATCGTCGCGACCGCGCGCCGGGCGTTGCAGGAACTCAACAATCTCAAGCGCGTAGGTGCCGAGTTCAACGCGGAGGACGTCGGCACGCTGGCGATCGCAACGACGCACACCCAGGCGCGCTACGTCCTGCCGCCGATCCTCAAGCGCTTTGCGGAGAAATATCCGCGCGTGCGGCTGCTGCTGCACCAGGGCAATCCGCTGCAAGTGGCCGAGCAGACCGCGCGTGCCGAGGTCGACGTCGGCATCGCCACCGAGGCGCTCGCCGATTTTTCCGAACTGGTCACGCTGCCCTGCTATACGTGGAATCGCTGCGTGCTGGTGCCCAAGGGGCATCCGCTGGCCCTGGAGAAGCCGTTGACGCTCGAGGCGCTCGCGCGCTATCCGATTGTCACCTACGACTTCAGCTTCACCGGCCGATCGCAGATCAACGCCGCTTTCAGCGCCAAGGGGCTCAGCCCCAACGTGGTCCTCACCGCGCTCGACGCCGACGTCATCAAGACTTACGTCGAGCTCGGTCTCGGCGTCGGCATCGTGGCGCAGATGGCCTACGACCCGGGGCGCGAGCGCCAGTTCGAAAAGCTCGACGCGAATCACCTGTTCGCTCCGAGCACGACCCGCCTCGCGCTGCGTCGCGGCGTCTATTTGCGCGGCTTCGTCTACGAATTCATCACGCTGTTCGCGCCGCAATTCGACCGTGCGGCGATCGAAGCCGCGCTCAAGGGTGTGGCCGAGGACTACGAGCTCTAGCGCACGCTAGCTGCACGCACAGGTAACCCCGCCATGGGCAAACTCCCCTACACGCTTCTGCTCCTCGGCGCGACGACGGCGTCGCTGGCGGCCGAGCTGCCGACCGTCGAACTCAGCATCAAGGACACGCGCCTGGTCGCCGAAGTCGCCGCCACCGAGGCGACGCGAACGACCGGGCTGATGAACCGCTTCAGCCTGCAGCCGGACCACGGCATGCTGTTCGTCTTCAAGGCGCCGCAACCGCAGGCGTTCTGGATGAAAAATACCTACGTGCCGCTGTCGATTGCCTTCATCGGCAGCGACGGGCGAATCCTCAACATCGCCGACATGGCGCCGCAGACCGAGACCACGCATCCCTCGCGCGGTCCGGCGCACTTCGCGCTCGAGATGCGGAAGGGCTGGTTCGCGCAGCACGGGATCGGCGCGGGCGAATTCGTCGCCGGCCTGGAGCGGGTGCCGAAGGCCAAGGAGTGAGGCTCACCCGCGGCGGCGGCGGCGGCGCCGCGCGCTAGCGCCAGTGGAGGCTGCGTTGCGCCGTCGTTAGCACGCCCCTGGCCAGTTCCGCGCCGAACTTCCGCGTCAGTCGCTCGGTCAGGTTTTCCTTCACGGTGAAGTCGACGATGTCTTCCGCCTTGATCACCTCGCGCGCGACGAAATCGACGCTGCCCAGCGCGTCGGCGAGACCGAGGTCGATCCCGCGCGCGCCGTTCCATACCAGCCCGGAGAAAAGCTCCGGCGATTCCTTGAGGCGCGTGCCGCGCCCGGTCTTGACCGCGGCGATGAACTGCTGGTGGATCTCGCCGATCATTTCCTGCGCGTAGGCGCGCTGCTGTGGCGTCATCGGCGAGAACGGGTCGAGAAACGCCTTGTTCTCGCCGGCGATCAGCGCCCGGCGTTCGATGCCGAGCTTGTCCATCGCGCCAACGAAACCGAAGCCGTCGATGATCACGCCGATCGAGCCGATCAGGCTTGCCTTGTCGACGTAGATCTTGTCGGTGGCGACGGCGACGTAGTACGCACCCGACGCGCAGACCTCCTCGACCACGGCGTAGACCGGCGTGGCGGGATACTTCGCGCGCAAGCGCCGGATCTCGTCGTTGATCAGTCCGGCCTGGACGGGGCTTCCGCCCGGGCTGTTGATGCGCAGCACGACGCCCTGCGTGCCCTTGCTCTTGAACGCGGCCTGCAGCCCGGCCATGACGTTGTCGGCGCTCACCGGACCGTCGGCATCGAGCTCGCCGCGCATTTCGACGAGCGCCGTGCACTTGTCGAGGCAGCTGTAGCTGCCCTCCGAGAGCGCGCCGAGGACGATGCTGAGCGCGATAATCAGGAACGTGAACGTGAGCAGCTTGAAGAAAATCCCCCAGCGCCGGGCGCGCCGCTGTTCGCGCAAGCCCTCCGTGGCCAGGCGCTCGATCACGCCGCGTTCCCACTGTTCATCTGCCATTGCAATCCCCGCTGCAGCAGCCCCTATCAGAGGCTAAGTATAGTCGCCCGGACGGCGCGCATTCAGTGCCGATCAGGCATTCGTCCGCAGCCACGCCGCCAGCTCCGCGATCGATGCCAGCGTTGCCAGCGGCGAGTGGCCGGCGAGTCCCGCCGAAGTGTGCGCGCCGTAGGTTACGGCCAGCGCGCTCGCCCCGGCGTTGCGGGCCAGTTCGAGATCGTGGGTGGTGTCGCCGATCATCAACGTTTCGAGCGGCGCAACGCCGCAGCGGTCCATCAGCGTCAGCAACATGTCAGGATGCGGCTTCGGCAATCCCTCGTCGGCGCAGCGCGACGCGACGAAGCGATGGCTGAGGCCTTGTTGTTGGAGCGCGCGTGTCAGGCCGACACGCGACTTGCCGGTGGCGATGGCGAGCAGAAAACCGCGCGCGTCGAGCTCGTCAAGCATTTCGCGTGCGCCGGCGAACAGCGGAATCTCCGGATCGCGGGCCAGATAGTGGTAGCGGTAGCGCTCGGACAGTTGCGGATAATCCACAGCCGGCAGGCCCGGGGCGACGTGGCGCAGGGCGTCGCTGAGTCCCAGTCCGATGACGAAGCGCGCCTTGGTATCGTCCGGTGCCGGAAGCTGCAGATCCCGGCACGCCTGCTGGATGGCGTGGGCAATGATTGCCGTTGAGTCAGCGAGCGTGCCGTCCCAGTCGAAAACGAGGAGCCGAAATTGGCGCGGACCGGCACTCCCTGCGGGCTCAGTCATCGCCGGTGGCGCCATGTGCGCCGTCCAGACGGGCCACAAAGGCCGCGAGGTCGGCGGGGAGCGCGGACTCGAGCGTGAGCACCCGCGCCTCGGTCGGATGCGGCAACGACAGGCGCCAGGCGTGCAGGAACATCCGTTTCAGGCCCTCCCTGGCGAGCGTTCGGTTCCAGCTGAAGTCGCCGTACTTGTCGTCACCCGCCAGCGGAAACCCGAGGTGGGTGAGATGCACGCGGATCTGATGCGTGCGGCCGGTGTGCAGCTCGGCTTCGAGCAGCGAAACCGGCGGCTCGGCGCCGGCCCAGACGCGGCGGCGGTAGAACACGGTTCGTGCCGCCTGGCCGCCGTCGCGCTCGACCCGGACCCGCCGCTCGCTGCCACCGCTCACAAACTTGAGCAGGGGCAGCTCGACGCGCCGTTTGGCGTCGCGCCAGCGCCCTTTGACGAGCACGACGTAGCGCTTGTCCGCGCCGCCTTCGCGCAGCGTCGCGTGCAGCGCGACCAACGCCGCGCGCTTCTTGGCAATGAGCAGCACGCCCGAAGTATCGCGGTCCAGGCGGTGCACGAGCTCGAGAAAGCGCGCCTGCGGCCGCGTTGCGCGAAGCTGCTCGATCAAGCCGAAGTTGATGCCGCTGCCGCCGTGGACGGCGAGCCCCGGCGGCTTGTCGATCGCCAGCACGGCCTCGTCCTCGTAGAGGATGGGCAGTGCGATCGGGCGCGGCGGGTGGCCCCGGGCGGCAGTCGACGAGGCGATCCGGACCGGCGGAATGCGCAGGTCGTCGCCGACCGCGAGGCGGGCGTCCGGGCGGACGCGTTTGCGGTTGACCCGGACCTCGCCGCTGCGCAGGATGCGGTAGATATGGCTCTTGGGCACGCCCTTGAGCACGCGGAGGAGGAAATTGTCGACGCGCTGCCCAGCGCCGCTCTCGTCGACCGCGAGGTGATTCGCAGCATCCTTGCTTAAATCGTTCATTTGCTTATAATTGTCTCTGGCAACAACGAGCGGCAAGATCATTTTGGCGGGTGGGAGCAGGCGACGCTGCAGGCAACTTAAGCGTCCGGTTCGCCTCCCGCGGCAGCCCGAAAGCTGCGGCAACCGCCCGTTGCCCCGAAGGGGCGATGAGGTTAAATCGGCTCACCGTCCGGGCCTTGCGACCCGGAAAAGTAGCGATGTTAATGGAAGAGCGCAGTCTCCGCACCGGCCAGTCGCCGGAGTGAAGCGGCACGACGCGCGGCGCGCAAAAACTGACTCTAGCGCAACGAATTCTGCAACCGACTGCACCGACCGGCACCGCCGGCGAGCCTGGCGCGCAAGCGCCGCGCCGCAGTCGCCAGACCGTTTGAGCGACAACGCGAAGAACACCCACCAAGCTCTCGAGACCGGCCTTCGGGCGCCACAGCGGCGCCGGTTGAGCCATCCAGCCAAGATGCCAAGAACTCGCATCCGGTGCCTCGTAGCCGGGCAGCCCACGCTGCCCGCGTGGCGTTTCTCGCCCTCGCCCGCTGCCCGTTAGACCCGGCGCCCGATGGTTTCGGGCGCCGTCCGCTTCACCCGCCTGGCCGCCGCCCAGATTGGCGCCGGGAAAACCACATGAAGCGCATGCTGTTCAATGCCACCCAGGCCGAAGAGCTACGGGTGGCCATCGTCGACGGCCAGAAACTTGTCGACCTCGACATCGAATCCGCGAGCAAGGAACAACGCAAGAGCAATATCTACAAGGCGGTCATCACCCGCGTCGAGCCGAGCCTCGAGGCGTGCTTTGTTGACTACGGCACGGACCGGCATGGCTTTCTGCCCATCAAGGAGATCGCCCGCGAATACCTGCGCGGCGACGGCGATGGCGGTCGCGGCCGGCCCCAGGACCAGCTGAAGGAGGGCCAGGAGCTCATCGTCCAGGTCGACAAGGACGAGCGCGGCAACAAGGGCGCGGCGCTCACGACCTACATCTCGCTCGCCGGCCGCTACCTGGTGCTGATGCCGAACAACCCACGCGGCGGCGGAGTCTCGCGGCGCATCGAGGGCGAAGACCGCAACGAGCTGCGCGACACGATCACTCAGCTCGACGTGCCCAACGGCATGAGCGTGATTGCCCGCACCGCCGGCATCGGCCGATCGCTCGAAGAGCTGCAGTGGGACCTCAATTACCTGTTGCAACTCTGGCAGGCGGTCGACGGCGCCGCGAAGACGCAGAGCGGAGCATTCCTGATCTACCAGGAATCGAGCCTCGTCATCCGCGCCATCCGCGATTACTTCCATCCGGACATTGGCGAGCTGCTGATCGATACCGAGTCGATCTTCGAACAGGCGCAGCAGTTCATGAGCCACGTCATGCCGGCGAACGTCAACCGGGTCAAGCTGTACAAGGACGACGTGCCGCTGTTCTCACGCTTCCAGATCGAACACCAGATCGAGACGGCCTATGCGCGCCAGGTCCCGCTGCCGGCGGGCGGCGCAATTGTCATCGATCACACCGAAGCGCTGGTGTCGATCGACGTCAATTCCGCGCGGGCGACCAAGGCCGGCGACATCGAGACCACCGCGTTCAACACCAATCTCGAGGCGGCCGAGGAGATCGCGCGGCAACTGCGCCTGCGCGACCTGGGCGGTCTGATCGTCATCGATTTCATCGACATGGAAAGCGCGAAGAACCAGCGCGACGTCGAGAATCGCCTCAAGGATGCCTTGAAATACGATCGCGCCCGGGTGCAGCTGGGCAAGATTTCACGCTTCGGGCTGATGGAGCTGTCGCGACAGCGGTTGCGCCCGGCGCTCGCCGAATCGGCGTACATCCCCTGCCCGCGTTGTCACGGCATCGGCCACATCCGCGGCACCGAGTCGACTGCGCTGCACATCCTGCGCATCCTGCAGGAGGAAGCGATGAAGGACAACACCGCGCAGGTCGTCGCCCAGGTCCCCGTCGACGTGGCTACATTCCTGCTCAACGAAAAGCGCCCGGAGATCCACGGCATCGAGACGCGGTTCAAGGTCAATGTGCTGCTGGTCCCGAATACCTATCTCGAGACCCCGAATTACAAGGTGCAGCGGCTGCGCCACGACGAGCTCAATCAGAGCGAGCCGCTGCCGGCGTCGTTCGACATGGTCGAGCGGCCGGAGGAGGAAGACGTCGTCAAGCAGAAGAAGGAAGAGGCGCGCGAGCCGCGGCAGGAGGCTGCGGTCAAAGGCATCACTCCGGCGCAGCCCGCGCCGATGCCCATCGAGCGCCTGCCGGTCGCGGAAACCCCGCGTCACGAAAACTGGTTCACGACCGTGATGGGTTGGTTCAAGCGCCAGCCGAGCGAGGAGGTGCGGCCGGTCGCGGCGCCGCAACGCCGTGAAGCCCCGCGCGAGCAGCGCGGCGACGACAGTGGCCGGGGCCGGCGCGATCGGCGCGATGGACGTGGCGAGTCACGCCGCGGCGATGGCAGGCGCGACGGGCAGCGCGAGCCGCAGCAGCAGCGTGCGCCGCACGGTGCGCAGCAACAGCCCCGGCGCGAACGTGAACCCGGCCGTGATGGCCCGCGTGAACCGCAGAAACAGCGTCCGCCGCGCGAGCCGCGGCCGCCACGTGAGCCGCGCCCGGCCGATCCGGCGGTGGCAGCCATTACCCAGGTTCAACCCGGCGCCGGCACCGCGGCCGAGCATGGCGAAGGCAGTCGCCGCCGCCGCGACCGTCGCCGTGGCGGGCGCGACCGCGGCGAGCGCAACGGGCATGGCGAACAGCGTGCTGGCCAGCGCCCCGCAGCTCAGCAGACTGCGCCGACCCGCGATGTGCATGAGCCGGCAGCGCGCATGGATGCACTGCCCGAGGCGGAGGTTTTCCCGGTCGCTGCTCCCGTGCATCCCGATCGGCCGCAGGAAGCTCCAGCCACACCGCCGCCGGGCGTTCTCGAGTCGGCGCACGACGCGGAGATCATTCGCGTGCAACCGCCAGAAGTTACCGCCGCTCCGGCACCCATTCGCGTCGAGGAAACCGCACTGCCTCGCAACGCACCGCAGCTGCCGCGTATCGCCCTCGAGCTGCCGCCGGATTCAGGCCTCGTCCTGGTCGAAACGGCGCACGCGGCGCCTCCGGTGGAGGAACAGGGTGAGTCTCTACGGCCCCGCCGCGTCCGTCCGCCACGCGTTGCCGTCGCCGATGAACCGCTGCAGATGGTCGAGACGACGCACAAGGAATCGGCTCCGCCGGCCGAGGAATAAGTTGCCCGCTCCCCTGCCAAGGGGAGCGACGGCTTGGCGCAGCTACGGCGCGCGCGTGGCGAGCTCCGCGCGCACGGCATCGAGCAGCGCTGTGGCGCCGCGCTGCACGAGATCGAGCACGCGCTCGAAGTCCTCTGCCGTCCCGTAATAGGGATCCGGAACCTCGCGGATGCCGAGGTGGGGGGCGAAATCGAGAAACAAGGCGAGACGGCCGCGATACGAGCGCGGCTCAAGCGATTGCAGCGCCTGCAGATTCTGAAGATCCAAAGCCAGAATCCAGTCGAAACGGCAGAAATCGGCCGACTCGACCTGGCGCGCGACGTGGGTACCGAGTGTATAGCCACGGCGGCGTGCGGCCTCGATTGCGCGCGGGTCGGGCCGCTGGCCGAGCTGATAGTCGTGCGTGCCCGCAGAATCGATCGTAATGCGCGCCGTTAGTTCGGCTTGGACGACCAAGGCGCGGAACACGCACTCGGCTGTCGGTGAGCGACAAATATTACCGGTGCAGACGAAGAGGACGTTTGCGGAAGACAACTTAGCCGCAGGCCAATCACGACGCTGCGCGCGCCTTGATCATTTCGTCGGCGATGAGGTAGGCGCTCTTCGCGCATCCCGTCGCGTCGGTGCCCGTCTCCTGCAAGACCGCGAGCGCGCCACCGGCGCAAATACCCTGCAGCGCCGCGGCAGCGAAATAGTCGCGGAGGGTCATGCCCGCGTCGCCACCTCGTGACGAACTCGGCGTTTCGGGCCGAGGAAATGCCTGGCCACCGCTTTGCGCATTCATCTTTCCTCCGGTTCGGCAATGTACCGAAGAAAGTATACCCCGCCAGATCGATGTACCCGGCGCTACAACCCAATTGCCGCTAGTACCGGCGCAGACGAACAGCACGGTTGCGCAAGACAGCTCCGGACCGGCTCAGTTATTGCATGAACCAACCGTGGCTCACGACCAAAGATTGGCCGGTGAGCGCATTCGACGGGAATGCCGCGAAGAACAGCGCCACCTGGGCGACGTCATCGACGGTCGTGAACTCGCCGTCGACGGTCTCCTTGAGCATCACCTTTTTGATCACGTCCTCTTCGGAAATCCCCAGCGCTTTCGCCTGTTCCGGTATTTGCTTCTCGACCAGCGGCGTGCGCACGAAGCCCGGACAGATCACGTTGGCGCGCACCCCGTGCGCCGCGCCTTCCTTGGCGATCACCTTGGCCAACCCGATCAAACCGTGCTTGGCCGTCACATACGGCGCCTTGAGCACCGATGCCTCTTTCGAATGCACCGAGCCCATGAAGATGATGCTGCCGCCGCGACCGGACTTGTACATGTGCGGAATACAGGCGCGGGTGGTGAGAAACGCGCCGTCAACGTGGATCGCCATCATCTTTTTCCATTCGGCGTAGCTGAATTCTTCGAGTGGATGCACGATCTGGATGCCCGCGTTGCTGACCAGGATGTCGACGCCGCCGAATGCCGCGACGACGGCTGCCACGCCGTCGTTGACGGCCTTTTCGTCGGTTACGTCCATCGCCACGCCGAGCGCCTGACCACCGCCGGCACGGATTTCGCTGGCGGTTGCGTCTGCGGCGTCCTTGGCGAGGTCCGCGATCGCGACCTTGGCACCCTCGCGTGCGAACACCAGCGCAATGTCCTTGCCGATGCCGCTCGCGGCGCCGGTGATGATGGCGGATTTGTCCTTGAGCTTCATGTCAATCTCCAGTCGGAACAAAACGGTTGCGCGGGAAGCGTTGCCGCCCTGGTTTCACCGGTCAGCCCGCGAGGTCGAAGACGCGGATCCCATCCACGATTTCGATCGCGTGCCGCCATCGCGGATTCGTGCAGGAACGCCGGACGTCCTCGAGCCCCGCCTCCCAGAGCTGCCGAACCATGGTGCGGGAGAACGCATAATCCTTGGCGCTCAACGAATAA
>Ga0210384_10004503_pt1 | contig 15532 bp, 14 predicted proteins | sample IncBWH2MmetaG_FD_160574 | JGI IMG/M metagenome (GOLD analysis project Ga0210384, IMG submission 160574) | Forest soil microbial communities from Barre Woods Harvard Forest LTER site, Petersham, Massachusetts, United States - Inc-BW-H-2-M | ecosystem: Environmental > Terrestrial > Soil >...
AGAGGCCTTTGCCTCACAGATAGGAATACTTCATGTATGACAAACCTCGTCGAAGTCCACGACACCCTTTCATTGCCATTGCGGAAATCGCTCACCGGGAATCTGGCGGTCGACTCAGTTGTCAGGTCGCCAAACTTAGTCGTCATGGGTGTTACATAGAAGTGCCGAATACTCTTCCCATCGGTCGCGAGGTGTCGATTAAAATCTTCGCTGAATCAGAGTGTTTCGCGTCTACTGCTAGAGTTGTCTATGAGCTGGCAAACTCGGGGATGGGCCTAGGGTTCGAGGAAGTATCGTCAGAGAACCAAGCGCTTTTAAACCAATGGCTGCTCAAAGCCAGTGGAAAGCCCGTGAACAATGAAGGAGGGCAGGACGGCTCAGCGTAATTCCGCACCCACTCATACCGTGGGCAGGCAATAGGGATAGAGAGGGATGAAGTCGTTCCGCGGCTAACCGGTGCATTTCTCATTTTCCTTCAGCCGCCTTGTGCATTCCTCGCTTTTTTCCTATTCTAGCTAGGTTCCCAATTCCACAATTGTGGCGCTATGGTGCAACGGTTAGCACGCGGCCCTTTCAAGGCCGAAATACGGGTTCGATTCCCGTTAGCGCTACCAACAACTCCCTGTCCTGACCACTTGAACTATTGTTTTGCCGCAGCGCAACTGCCGCCAACAGAAGCCGCTTCGATTAATTTTTGGATCGCCGGCGCAGGCATCAACAGCAATTGCCCCTTTGGCTTTTGAGCCCGCTGCACCACCGCGCTCTGCTGAGCTTTCCACGCCTGGTCAGTGTTGCCACCGGGTTCCAGCGCATCAAGCGCCGCTAATCCAACAGAAGCCACCGCTGCCAAATCCTGCGAGGTGCCAGCAACTTCTTTCACCAGGAACGATCGCTGCATCAACGGCTGCAATTTCGCATCATTGTCCCGCCACAAGATTAATTGCGCGCGAATCTGTGCCCCGCTGGCGGCATCGCGACAGCCCGCAGCCACATATTTATCCACCATCTCGCTGAACTCCCGCGCTACTCTGCTTTCCAGCGGTATTGCATCCACCACCCGATTCAACGGCGTCTCACTCGTGGCCGGTCCCGCAGCCGTTTCTTCCCGCGCGTAATCTTTAACCGGTTCCACCACCTCCGCCAAAGTTCTCAGCGCATGAAATTCCTCAGAACTGGCTGGCCCAGCGATGCGCCGCAGCATCCTCGCAGAATAATTCTCATGCGTCAGCCCCAGCCATTCCAGTTGCGCGCTGAGCGCATGCATCCGCGCATACATGGAAGCCGGGTCGCGCACTTCCAGCGGCGACCACAAGCGCTCCGCAATCGCCGCATTCCGCGGCCAGATGCGCGAATCAATATTCTCCGCGTTCACATATTCTGACCACATGCACGATTCGCCGCCCAGAATGCGCTGCTTCTCTTCCGGAGAAAGATCAGCCGCCGTCCCGCCCATCGGATCGACGGCGTAATGCCGCGCCGCGCTCCACCCCAGGTCCAGGTAATACCCGTTCGAAAGCATTCCGCGGTAGCCCTGCTTCGCCGCTTCCGCCAGCGAAGCCTGCCCGCGCCACGACTGGATGACGATATCTTTCGGCAGCGCCGGGTCCAGCACTTCGTCCCAGCCCACCATGCTCTTGCCGTGCTTGCTAACGATGCCTTGCAGCTTTTTGTTGAAATAGAGCTGCAACCCGGCATTCCCTTTCAAACCATGTGCACGAATAAACTCCTGAATTTTCGGATTCGCGTCCCACTGCTTGCCGTTCACCTCATCCCCGCCCACGTGAAAAAAATGGTCCGGGAAAAGTTTGGCCATCTCCCCAATAAATTCGTCGAGGAATTTGTAAACTTTCTCGTTGGTCGGATCAAATGCCGGATCGAACACGCCCCATTTACGCTCAATGTTGAAAGGTCCAGGCCCGCTCGCTAATTCCGGATGGCCCACGAACCACGCCGTGCTGTGGCCTGGCAGGTCAAATTCCGGTACCACCCGAATGCCCCGCTCACGCGCATACGCAATCAATCCGCGAATCTCATCCTGTGTGTAGTACAACCCATCCGAACCCATCTGGTGCAGTTTCGGAAACTTCCTGCTCTCCACTCGGAAGCCCTGATTCTCCGAGAGATGCCAGTGAAATACGTTCATCTTCACCGCTTCCATGCCATCGATGTTCCTCCGCAGCACTTCGAGCGGAATAAAATGTCTCCCCGCATCGATCATCAATCCGCGCCAGGGAAAGCGCGGCGTGTCCTTGATAGTTACAGCCGGCGCGGCAAATCCGTCCGGCGCGACGCTCACCAGCTGCAAGAAAGTCTGGAATCCATGCAACGCACCAAGATCGTTCGGAGCGATAATACTCGCCCCAGCAGGCGTTACTTCGAGTACGTAGGATTCGTCTTCGCCCAGTTCCTGCACCGGCCTGCTGTCGTGGTCGACACGCACCACCAATGTAGCTGTCCTTCCGTTCACCGGGCTCGTCGTCATCAGCAGCCCGGTTTGTTTCGCCAGCCGCTCCAGAAACCGCCCTGACCCTCCGCTCAGTCGCGCATCCGTGTGACCCGTAAGAGCCACCGTAAATCCCGGATCAATCTTCATGTTGCCGCTTCCCAACTGCACGCTTGCAGGAACAGGCATCAAGTTCAGATCCGGCTGCACCCAGGTCTGCAGGCCCAATGACCGCGAGTCCTGCGCCGACGCCCGCCCGCAAAGCGACGCACCCAATATCATCAGACTCAGCCCCCTCAACCAATCCTTCGACTTCCCCATTATTTGTGCCGCCCTCTAGGAATATTTTCTACGCGCGATAGCCATGTTCGCGCAGCGCATACTGGGGACAATCAACCCGCTCGCGCAGTGTCTTTTCCTCCCCACCCACCTTTGCCTGTCCCGCAAATCACGGCTGAGTTAGAATAATTGCATTCTGTGGCACTCGACAAAAGCAAAATGAAGACATCTGTTGCCATCTATCCGGGCTCTTTCGATCCCGTTACTAACGGCCACCTCGACCTGATTGAGCGCGGCGAGAAAATGTTCGACCTGGTGATCGTCGCGGTGCTGCAAAATGTCGACAAGCAGCCGCTCTTCACCGTCCCCGAGCGTGTGGAGATGCTCCGCGAAGTTACCAAACAGTGGCCCGCCGTGGAAGTCGACGTTTTCAAAGGCCTGCTCGTCGATTACGCGCGCAAGCGCGGCGCAGGCGTGATCCTGCGCGGCATTCGTGCCGTCTCTGATTACGAATACGAATTGCAGATGGCCCTGATGAATCGCAAACTGGAGCCACGCCTCGAAACTGTTTTCATGTTGCCCGGCGAGCCGTACAGTTATCTCAGCGCAAAATTGGTGCGCGAAATTGCGCAACTTGGCGGACCACTGACCGACCTGGTGCCTGCCGTGGTAGAACAAAAGTTGCGCGCCAAAATTTTTTAAGCAGGGCGCCGTCATGGCGCTGACCGTCAAAGAGGAGACTCCTTCATGACTGCATCACCAACCACTAGAGAAAAAGTCCAATTAACGGACCGCATCAATCGCATTCAAATCTCGCCCACTGCCGCTGTCATCGCCGAAGCCGACAAGTTAAAAGCGCGTGGCGTGGATGTCGCCGACTTCGGTCCCGGCGAGCCGGATTTTCCTACGCCCGACCACATCAAAAAAGCCGCCATCAGGGCCATCGACGAAAACAAAACTAAGTACACCTCCACCGCAGGCATTATGCCCTTACGCGAAGCCATCTGCGCCTGGCACCAGCGCGAACTGGGCTCCGCGTACGAAGCGAAAGAATGCGTTGTGAACGTCGGCGGCAAGCATTCCATTTTTAATCTCGTAAGCTTGCTGATTCAAAACGGCGACGAAGTAATCATCCCCGCGCCGTACTGGGTCAGCTACCCAGACATCGTCAAATACGCCGGCGGCTCGCCCGTTTTCGTGCAAGCCATATCGGAAGATGGCTTCGCCATAAAGGCCGCCGCCATCGAAAAGGCCATCACTCCCAAAACACGCATGGTGTTTCTAAATTCCCCAAGTAATCCCTGTGGCGGCGTCGTACCGCCTGAAGAATTCAAACGCATCCTCGCGCTTTGCAAAAAACATGAAATCTGGCTCATGAGCGACGAGTGCTACTCCCATTTCACCTATGAGCCGCACCAACCGTACTCCATCGCCAGCGCCGCCGGTTCGAAAGATCACGTCATCATCATCGGTTCGATGTCCAAAACGTTCGCCATGACCGGCTGGCGCATCGGTTACACGCTCGCTCCCGAACCTCTGGTGCAAGCCTCCATCAAGCTGCAAAGTCAATCTACTTCGAACCCCACTTCTATCGCGCAATACGCCGCTCTCGAAGCCATGCGTGGCTCCATGGATTCCGTTCCCATAATGCTCGCCGAATATGCGCGACGCCGCAGACGCATTGTCGATGGCTTGCGCGCTATTCCGGGCATTACCTGCGAAAATCCCGGCGGCGCGTTTTACGCATTCCCAAACATTTCCGCGCACCTCCATGGAACTAACCCGCTGGCCAAATCCTGCACCGAGATCACCAAGCTCTTGCTCGATAAAGTTCAGGTGGCCGTCGTCCCCGGAGAGGCTTTCGGCGCGCCCGGCTACCTCCGCCTTTCTTACGCCACTTCCATCGAGCGTATCGACGAAGGATTGCGCCGCCTGGGCAGTTTTTTCTCGCGCGCTGAAGCCGCCACTTAATGGTGCGGCCGGAGCCCACACGCATCGAGCCGCGATTTATGCCACGCATCTGGGGCGCGTATTCGCTCGCGCCCATCTACCCTGAGAAAGCGAATCTGCCTGAGCCCCTAGGCGAAGCCTGGCTCACCGGACCGGAATGTAAGATCGAATCAGGCCCGCTAGCAGGTCCCCTCAACCAGGCCTGGCAGAAAATGCCGCCCGAATGGCGCGGCACCGATTTCGCTTTCCAACAAGCGCCGCGCAAATTTCCGATCTTAGTGAAATTTCTTTTTCCCACCGATCAGCTTTCGATCCAGGTTCATCCTGATGATGCCTACGCCAAGGAAAACGAAGCGCCTGGCTCGGTAGGCAAAACAGAAATGTGGCACGTCGTCTCTGCGGAACCACGCGCCACACTTTTGCTCGGTCTGGTCTCTGAAGTAAATCGGGAAAAGTTTCAGTCCGCTATAAAACAGGGCGCACTCGAAAGGTTTTTTGAGCGCTTGCCGGTCTCACCTGGCGATACTTTTTACGTGCCCTCCGGAACGCCGCACACCATTGGCGCCGGAATGATCCTCTGCGAAGTGCAGCAGAATTCCGACCTCACTTATCGTCTCTACGACTTTCATCGCGTCGACGCCAAGGGCAATCCGCGCGATCTGCACATCGAAAAAGGCATGGCCGTCCTGGATTTTGATCATCGAAAAGGCGGAAAAGTCACATCAATTCCCTTACCCTCGACCCACGGCGCGAAAAAATCCTTGCTCGTGGCCTGCCCTTATTTCGCAAGCGAACGCTGGGACTGTTCTGCGCGGCATAGCGAAATTTCTGATCCTGCCCGCTTCGAATTATTGGTAATCCTCGCCGGCCTCGGCACAATTCAATGGAGCGGTGGTTCTCGCTCCTACCAACAAGGCGAGTGCTGGTTCATTCCCGCGAACCTGGGCGAATTTTCTGTCGTTCCCAAAAGCCCGACATCCATTTTGTGTACCTACGTGCCCGCCATTGGAAAACTGCGCGACAATCTTTCGCGCAATGGTGTGTCGAATTCCTCAATCGAACAAGTCTTATTCACCTGACCCACTCATGGTCGCAGAAAAACTCACCGCACACGCTGTAATCCTCGCCGGAGGCCGCGGAACTCGCTTCTGGCCGCGGAGTCGCACACGCACCCCCAAGCAACTACTGAATATCATCGGCGCGGACTCCATGCTGCAGCAAACCGTGGCGCGCCTCGAACCATTCATTCCCGCCGAACGCATATGGACCGTCACCAACGCGGAGCAATGCGCATCCGTCCGCAAGCACTTGCCAGCATCCGCGCGCAAACGCATCCTCGCCGAACCTGTCGGCCGCAGTACCGCCGCGGCCATCGCACTCGCGGCCGTGCACATTCGGCACTCGGCAAACGGCGACGCCTTGATGGCCGTGCTGCCCGCCGATCTCCATATTGCGCAGCCAAAAAAATACGCAAAAATCGCCCAACTGGCGCTGAAGGTTGCGCGCGAACCAAGCCGAATGGTCGTCCTGGGTATCCCGCCCAGCCGGCCCGACACCGGTTTTGGCTATATCCAGTGCGCGCCCAAACCCGCTTCGAGCTCGACTTTTGCCGTCTTTCCTGTTCGAGCATTCAAGGAGAAACCGGATTTGCCGTTGGCAAAGAAATATGTCGCCTCCGGAAATTACCGTTGGAACGCCGGAATGTTTTTCTGGCGCGTCTCGACTTTCCTGGATTCGTTAAAAAGATATTTGCCCGAAACTTACGCCGCACTCGAGACTCTCGCCAACACCATCGGTACACGTAAGTACGAAAGTAAACTCCGCTCCATTTATGCGCGCCTGGAAAATATTGCCGTAGACTACGCAATTCTCGAACCCGCCACTCGCGAAAAAGGCCCATCCCGTGTTTTTATGATTCCTGCCGACATCGGCTGGAGCGACATAGGTTCCTGGACCGCGGTGCACGCACAATCCGCGATTGCCACGCACCACAATGTCCTCGCCGGCGCCGGCCACATGTTAGAAGCCGAAGGCAATTTTATTTGGAGCCCGACAAAATTCGTCGCCGCCATTGGCGTACGCGATCTGGTAGTGGTCGAAACGCCTGACGCCCTGTTGATATGCTCTCGCCATCGCTCTCAAGACGTCGGCAAAATCGTCAAATGGCTCGAGGAGCGCGGCCGCAAGGACCTGCTGTAAGCACGCCAATGCGGCTCTTGGAGCTTTTCAACCTTCGCGTATACTTCTCGCCGTATGAGGCGGCAATTGCAAATGATCGAACGCGCGCCACAAATTAAATTTGGCACCGACGGCTGGCGCGCCATCATCGCCGAAGATTTCACTTTTGAGAACGCGCGCATCGTCGCGAACGCCATCGCCCGATACATTATCCGCTCCGAAGACGCGCGCCAAGGCGTGATCATCGGCTACGACCATCGCTTTGCATCCGATACGGTGGCCGCGGCAGTGGCCGACGTCATCACCGCAAGCGGTACGCCGGTGTGGTTGACCGACAAGCCCTGCCCCACTCCCGCGGTCTCACTGCTGGTTCGCCAACGACACGCCGCCGGCGGAATCGTAATCACCGCCAGCCACAATCCCTATCGTTGGAACGGAATTAAATATAAAGCGAGCTATGGCAGTAGCGCGCTTCCTTCCATCGTCGCGCAGATCGAACAGGAGATAGAGCTCGCTCAGCGACGCGACCCTACAGCACTTCCGCCGCGCAAAGATTTACTGCACAACATCGACCCTCGTGCACCATACCTCGAGGCACTCGAAAAGCTGGTCGATTGGGATCGCTTGCGAAAAGCAAATTTCCGTTTCATCGCCGATCCCATGCACGGCTCATCCGCAGGCCTACTGCGCGAGCTTTTCGCGCGCCACAACATTCACTGCGACGAAATCCGTGGCACCCGTGATCCGCTTTTCGGCAGCGCACACCCCGAGCCCATCGAACCTCACGTCCAGCCTCTGCGCGACGCTGTGCTGGCCGGCAAATACGATGCCGGCTTGTGCGCCGATGGTGACGGCGATCGTATTGGCGCCATCGATCGCGACGGTTCCTTCCTCAACCCTCATCAGCTTTTCGCCTTGCTGGTCTGGCATCTCGCCGGTACGCGTAAGCTCCAGGGTGACATCGCCAAAACCTTTTCCGTAACCAAGCTGATCGATAAAATCGCTGCCAAGTTCAGCCGCACCCTCCACGAAGTCCCCATCGGCTTCAAATATCTTTGCGAACTCATGCTGGAGCAGAATATTTTGGCAGGCGGTGAAGAGAGCGGCGGCTTCGGCACCAGTCTTTATCTCCCCGAACGTGACGCTACAGTTTCGGCTCTGTTTCTCGCGGAATTGATGGCCTGGCACGGCAAATCTCTGGGCCAGTTACTGGCCGCGCTGCATTCCGAATTTGGGGAATACCATTACGGCCGCGTCGATCTCGATGTTCAGCCGGAGCAAAAACAAAAAGCCATCGAGCACTTTTCCGATTGCGCGTTCACGCACCTTCTGGAGTGGCCCATCGTTCGCCGAGAAAACATGGATGGCATCAAAATTTATCTCGGCGATATCGGCTGGGTGTTGGTGCGCGCTTCAGGCACCGAGAATTTGCTGCGTGTATATTCGGAAACTTCCCGGCGCGAGACCACTAACCAGGTTCTCGCTGCCGTTACCCAAATCATTCCAGATCTATAGGAGCCGCCATGGAAACCGTCAACCTGCAACAAAAGTTTGCAAAGTTCTCCGAACACTATAAGCCCCATATCGTTGGCGAAGTGAACGATTGCTACGTAAAGGTTGTTAAACTGAAAGGCGAATTCATCTGGCACCATCATGAACACGAAGACGAACTTTTCCTCGTGGTAAAAGGCACCTTGCGCATGAAATTCCGCGATCACGAATCCATCATCCGCGAGGGCGAATTTGTCATTGTTCCTCGTAAAGTGGAGCACATGCCGGTGGCCGACGAAGAAGTTCACCTCGTGCTGATCGAACCAAAATCGACTCTAAACACAGGAAATGTTACTAATGAAAGGACTGTCGCGCGCCTCCAAAGCATCTGAGTATCCGCCTCTGCGAGGCCCGCATAAAACGTTATGGAACGACGCTTTTACACGCTGGATGTTTTCACTACCAACCGCTTCGAGGGCAATCCTCTCGCGGTTGTCACCGACGGCGATGGCCTTTCGAATGACGTTATGCAGGCCGTTGCGCGCGAAATGAATCTTTCCGAAACCGTTTTCGTGCAGAAGCCCACCAATGACCGCGCGTTGGCCCGCTTGCGAATTTTTACCACCAAGGAGGAATTGAAGCTCGCCGGCCACCCGGTTGTCGGCACGTGGTTCCTGCTCGCTGAACTCGGTGTCGTTCCCGCGCAGGAAGGCGGCGTGCACATCATGCAGCAAACCGGAGCAGGTGTATTGCCCGTGGAGATCCGCTTCAAGGATGGCCGTCCGCAGCGCGTAACCATGACGCAGACTCCCGCGGTCTTTCACTCCATCAAAATTAACAAGAAGGAGCTAGCCGCCGCTCTCGGCGTTTCTGTTTCCGATTTTCACTCGGATTTGCAACCGCAATATGTTTCCACCGGCGTCTCAAACTTGATGGTTCCCTTCCGCAATCGCACCGCGCTGGGCCGCATCAATATGAACGTCCATGACCTGCGCCGTTTCGAAGGTAAAAACGGCATCATGGCCTATTGCTTCGCGCTCAATGGCGCAAACAAAGTCTTCACACGCGGCATGCTTCCCTGGGAAATTTATGAAGATCCCGCCACTGGTTCCGCGGCTGGTTCGCTGGCCGCCTATCTGGTGCAAAACGGCAAGTTGGTGCCAGCGCAGACACTGTACATACAACAAGGCGCGGAGATGGGCAGACCCAGCCAAATCGAAGTGCAAGTCTCGCAAACCGGAAAGAAACTCGTGCCTCGCTGCAGCGGCGCCGCCGTAAGAGTTTTCGAAGGCACCATCCGCATCTGAATTCCGGAAGTGCCGATCTCCGGATTGGCGCTTTTCAAAATACCATTCACAAAAACAGCATTTAGACCTCGGGAAAACTATTTCGCACCGTCTGCTTTTTCAACCAAAGCCTTGTTCACAGCATCCAGAATTCCATTCACAAATGCACCCGCATCTTCCGAAGAAAATTTCTTAGCGAGATCAACCGCTTCATTGAGCACCACCTTGGGTGGCGTCTCCCTGGTTCGCAGCTCGTAAATCGCCAGTCGCAACACCGCGCGGTCAATAATCGCCATGCGCTCCAGCCGCCAGTTCTGTGCATGTTGCACGATCAGCGCATCCAGTTCGTCAGCGTATTTGGCGGCGCCTTCGAACAATTTGTTAGCGAACGCTCTCGTATTGTCCGCCGCTTTCGCAGTGCGCCAGAATTTTGCTTCCAGCTTCGCGGGATCCTGCCTGCTCATGTCCCACTGAAACAGCATCTGCATCGCAAATTCGCGGGATTTTGTTCGTAAGGACACTAAGCGCGCCGAAGCTTTCTCGCGGAAGACGCCGCTTGCGGCACTTTTCCGCTCAGCTTCTGTAAAAGTTTCGCCATCTCGACGGCCGCAAGTCCTGAATCGAAACCCTTGTTGCCGTGGTCGCCGCCCGCCCGAGCAATCGCCTGCTCCTGGGTTTCGCAAGTCAATACACAAAAAATAATTGGTACGCCGGTATCCATTTGCGCTAATTGCAGCCCTCGCGCCGTTTCAGAACATACATAGTCGTAGTGCGAGGTTTCACCGCGTATCACGCAGCCAATCGCAATCAACGCGTCATACTCACCTTTGGACGCCAACTTCTTGGACACCAGTGGCAATTCGAAAGCCCCCGGCACCTCGACAATTTCGATATCCGCTTTTGCGACGCCCGACTTTTCAAGCGCTTCCATGCCGCCGCTCAACAAACGCTCGGTAATTAAATTGTTGAAGCGGCTAACCACAATTGCAAAGCGTAAACCGCTGGCATCCAGCTTCGGCTGCGTCGTCGTTTCAGATTGGAGATTTTTGGCCATTTTTTGTGGGAAATACTCGTTATTTTCCTTTGAATTGCCCCGGCCGCTTTTCCAGGAATGCTTTCGTTCCTTCGCGCATGTCTTCCGTAGTGCACGCCAAGCCAAAAAGCGTGGCCTCCAGGAACAATCCTTCTTCCTGTCCCATTTCCATCCCGCGCTCGATAGCTTCCATCGTGTATTTCACCGCTAGCGGCGCGTTCGCAATGATCTTTTTCGCCATCGCTTCAGCAGCTGGCATCAGTTCCGCAGGTTCGTACACATGATTGACGAGCCCGATGCGCAGCGCTTCGTCGGCGCTGATCATTTCTCCCGTAAGGCACAATTCATGCGCGACGCCTTTGCCGCATAGCCGCGCCAGTCGCTGCGACCCGCCGTATCCCGGTATGATCCCCAGTTTCACTTCCGGCTGACCGAGCTTGGCGTTCTTGCTGGCGATTCTTATAGTGCAGGACAGCGCCAATTCGCAGCCACCGCCCAAAGCAAATCCGTTGATGGCGCAAATGGACGGCTTCCCTATGGTTTCCAGTAAATGAAAAACGCTCTGCCCAAAGAGTGAAAATTCCCTGCCGCTCACTGGCGTTTGCTGCGCCAGTTCCCCGATATCAGCCCCGGCAACAAATGATTTCTCGCCCGCGCCGGTCATGATAATCACCCTCACGCCATCATCCGCGCGCGCATCCAGCAACGACTGCTGCAGCTCTTCCACTGTTTTTCGATTCAACGCATTCAATACCTTGGGGCGGTTCAGCGTGAGGTACGCGATACCATCTCTTTTTTCGTACAGCAAATTTTCGTAAGCCATTCCACCTCGGTTTTTCTTCTAATCCGTTTTTTCAAACGCCAGCTCATCAAATTCTGCAGAATTCAGAATCCACAATCCAAATTTAAAACTTCATCGCCTTGGGCTTTTGCGGATCGGCATAATCGTAAAATCCGCGGCCCGATTTTCTCCCATTCCACCCCGCAAGCACCATGCGCTTCAAAAGCGGCGGCGAAGCAAAGCGCTTCTCATGGAATTCGTCAAACATGATGTTGGAAATATAGTACGTGGTGTCCAGCCCCACAAAATCCAAAAGCGTCAGCGGCCCCATAGGATGTCCGCAACCCAGCTTCATGGAATTGTCGATGTCTTCAATCGATCCCACGCCCTCTTCCAACGCGCGAATGGCGTCGAGCAGGTACGGCACCAGCAAGCGATTCACAATAAACCCCGTGCTGTCGTGCGCGCGCACCGGCGTTTTACCCAATTTAGCTCCAAACGCCACCATCTCTTCATACACCGCGGGATCTGTAGCAATCGTCCGCACCACTTCCACCAGTTTCATCACCGGCACAGGATTAAAAAAGTGCAGCCCCACAAATCGCTCCGGCCGTTTTGTAGCCGTCGCAATTTCGGTGATCGTCAACGATGAAGTATTGCTGGCAAAAATCGTCGAAGCCTGGCAAATCCCATCCAACGCGCTGAATAATTCGCGCTTGGTCGCAAGTTGCTCAATGATGGCCTCAATGACCAGGTCACAATCTTTCAGATCCTCGAGCGCCGTAGTCCCCTTCAACCGCCCGCGGATTTCCGCTTTTTTGCTTTCATCGAGCGCACCTTTCTCCACCAATCGCGCCAGATTCTTGTCGATGTTTTTTAGTCCTTTCTCGACAATTTCCCCGCTCACCTCGCGCACCACGGTGTGGAAGCCCGCCGCCGCAGCGACTTGGGCGATCCCAGAGCCCATCAAACCGCACCCCACAACACCAACTTTTTGAATCGTCATCCGGTCCTCTTAAGACATTCTTGTTCGTGGAATTCGTCGAACCTGGCCGCAACGTAGCCGCCAAGTGGCGGCTAGTTATACAACGCCTCAACGATCATCGCGATACCTTGCCCGCCGCCAATGCACGCCGTGGTCAATCCATAACGCAAATTGTTGCGCCGCAATTCATTCAGAATGGTAATCACCAGCCGCGTTCCCGTAGCCCCCAGCGGATGCCCAAGCGCAATCGCGCCGCCATTCACATTCGTCTTGTCGCGATTTAATCCGAGCGTCTTTTCCACCGACAGATATTGCGCCGCGAATGCTTCATTCACTTCCACGCGGTCCATGTGCTCCAAACTCAATCCCGCGAGCTTGAGGGCCTTTTGCGAAGATGGCACCGGACCGATTCCCATGATGCTGGGATCCACGCCCGCCACCGCCCACGCCACGATGCGCCCCACCGGCTTCAACCCGCGGTCTTTTGCAGTTTGTTCCCTGGTCACCACCACCGCCGCCGCGCCGTCAACGATCCCGCTAGCGTTCCCCGCCGTAACGATCCCGTCTTTCTTGAACGATGGCGGCAACTTCGCAAGTGTTTCAAGAGTGGTCTCCGGTCTGCGATGATCATCCTCGCTAACGGTAAACGATTTTTTCCCCTGTTTCACTTCCACCGGCACCAGCTCATCGCGCACGCGACAAGCTTTGTACGCCGCATCCGCGGCTTGTTGGCTGCGCAACGCATACGCGTCCGCATCTGCGCGCGTAATGCCATGCTGTTCCGCAAGTTTTTCCGCCGTCAGCGCCATCGGCAATCCACAATACGAATCCGTCAACCCCGCCATGAGTGTATCTTCCAGCGCGCCCCCGCCAAGTTTCAATCCATTGCGCGCGCCACGAATCACGAAAGGTGCCTGCGTCATATTCTCCATGCCGCCGGCCAGCACCATGCTAGCTTCGCCCAGCAACAATCGCTGCGCCGCCTGCGCAATCGACTCCATGCCCGACCCGCACAAGCGATTCACCGTCACCGCTGGCGCCTCGATTTTCAGTCCCGCCTTTAGCCCCACGTGCCGCGCGCCATACAAAGCATCCGCGCTGGTCTGCATCACATTTCCAAAAATCGCGTGATCGAAATCTGCCGGATCGGCTCCAGACCGGCGAATCGCTTCCTTCGATGCATGCGCCGCCAGATCGATAGCCGACACATCCGAAAAAGACCCCGTGTAGCGCGACATAGGCGTGCGCGCACCCGCAACAATCACAACGTCTGTGGGAAACATAAAATTCCTCTCTGATTCTGAATAACTCGCTAAACCACCGGGCTCTCGAGCGCGATCACCGTGCCGCCACCGCGTTTACGCGCTTCTTCCACCGAGAATTCCGCGCGATTGATTAAATCCGTGACAATATCTTCGCTGTCGTACTCTGGCTTTGCCGTAGCTTCCACGATTCCCGCACTCAGGGTGATCTGCGTCGCATTCCACGGCGGCCGCAAACCAGACGCGGCCCGCATTAATTTGTCCGCCAGATGCTGAGCCCCTTCCAGTGTAGTGTCCGGTAAGATAAACGCCAGCGACCACGAAGTATATTTCACCGCGACATCGTTCTGCCGCAGCATGGCCTGCAGCGAGCGCGCCAGTTGCTCCACGAATCGCTCCATCGGCGATTCTCCCTGTTGCCGCAGTATGTCCGAACCCCGATCGATTTGCAGAATGGCCAGCGCCAGTGGCGTGTTTTGCGTGCGTGCGCGATCCGCTTCCGTCAACAAACAGCTCTGATACGAGCTGCGGCTCAACAACCCAGTCCGTTCATCGGAGACGCCCATGCGCCGCACCAGCGATCGTAACCGCGTGTGGCTCACGCTCATCAACATCTGATCGCCGATAGCTTGCAAAAAGTATGCTTCGTTGGGCCGCCACTTGTGCCGTCGCGCGTGACCAACGATCAACATTCCCGCGGGCGCCTGAGTTTCTTTATCGGTAATAATCACGCCCAGTGCGCTCTCCAGTCCCAGCTCCGCCAGCACCGATCCATTCTCGGACTCCACCATCAGTCCGCCAAGTTCATCCGGCTCGGCCTTTTCCATCAGCGCCAATAAGAGCGCCACCTGAGCGATCGGAACCGGTTTCAAATCCGTAGCGCAAAATTCCGCGGTCAACTCCGGTGGACGGCCCGCGGCTCCGACGACCGCCAGCGAGCGTGTCGCGCGCAGGTAGGAGCCAACTTCACTCACCGCGGTATTTAACATCGCGCGGGGCGTTTGCTGCCGAAAAATCTTTTGATTTACCTCCGATATTTTCGACAAATCCCGCAACGTTTCCGCGGTGTATACCCCACTCTTGCCGGCTCCACTTGCTCCCGGTGATTCCGCTTGAGGCACAGGCGTCGTAACCGTCGGCGGAGGTGCCGCTGGCGCCGCAGTAGCCCCTGCCTGCGCAGCCCCAGGCTGTTGCCGGTGCGCCCCTGGGGGCCACCAATTCGCCAACTGGTACAAATTCGAAAGCCGCGCGTTGCGTTTTTCCTCGCCCGGAAACATCACCCCGATTTTTTGCAGCCGGTCCAGCGCCTTGTTGTGCAGCGAATATTGCAAAAATATTTCTGTCTGCACGATCAAGTCTTCCAGCGTTTGCTTCTCACGCCCCGCCTCACTGTTCGTTTGCGACGCGCTGACGATCTCGCCGGTATCCGAATGGTGCAGCCCCGAAGGCGCACCGGCGCTGAGGCTCGTCGATCTTGCCAGCCGCGCGGCAATCCGCTTGAACAACGAATCGTCCACGCGGTTACGCAGCATTTCCAACCGCTCCTGGTTGCGCTGATCGTAAGGGTCGATATCTACAAGTTTTTCGAGCGATTCCGCCGCTTTCGGTATATTTCCGGCCCGCACGTATACTTCGAACAACTTGGTCAGAATTTCGAAGTATTTCGATTCCCGGTTCAGCTCGTTGTAAAGTGCCGCCCACAATTCCAGAACCCCCTGCGATTGCGGATTCTTCTCTCCCGCCAGGTCCATTTGCATGGCGAACTCGTTTTGCTTTTTATCCGCAAACATTCGCCGCTTCAGGGTTAACAGAATATCTACGGCGTTACGCTCTTGCCCCGCGGC
>Ga0210384_10004504_pt1 | contig 15531 bp, 14 predicted proteins | sample IncBWH2MmetaG_FD_160574 | JGI IMG/M metagenome (GOLD analysis project Ga0210384, IMG submission 160574) | Forest soil microbial communities from Barre Woods Harvard Forest LTER site, Petersham, Massachusetts, United States - Inc-BW-H-2-M | ecosystem: Environmental > Terrestrial > Soil >...
GCCGCCAGCAATGCCAGCGCGGTGACTATTAAAGGAAGCGACCTCGAGTCGCTCTCCGACGATCCCGAGGACCTTCAGTCGGATCTTCAGGCGCTGGCCGGTCCCTCGGCCGGGCCCAGCGGCGGTCAGATCTTCATCGACGGATTCAGTGGCGGCCAGCTTCCACCAAAAGAATCGATTCGCGAGATTCGCATTAATCAGAATCCGTTTTCACCGGAGTATGACAAGATCGGTTTGGGGCGCATCGAGATTTTAACCAAGCCGGGCACCGACAAACTGCGTGGCGCCGTCTCCTACAATTACATGGGCGATTTCTGGAATTCCCGCAATCCTTACGCGGCCCAGAAGGCGCCCTTGCGGCTCAACGAATTCCGAGCTAATTTGAGCGGGTCCCTGAATCGTCGCGCATCGTTTACTGTGGATGTCTCACACGAGGCGATCGATAACGGCTCGATCGTGAACGCCGTTACGCTCGACCCGCGGACTCTGGCAGTCATGCCCTTCACCGCGGTACCAGTCACGCCGCAACGCCGCAACCTGGTAAGCCCGCGCCTGGATTATCAACTCGGCGCGAACAACACGCTGACCGTGCGCTATCTGTATTCGCGAAGCGATATCCGTGACGCCGGTATCGGCAGCTTCGATCTGCTCTCGCGCGCCTATCATTTCCCGAGCACGAATCAAACGCTGCAGGCAACCGATACCGCGGTATTTGGCACCAGTGTCAACGAAACGCGCTTCCAATATAGCCGATACGCCAGCGAGGTTATTCCCAATCTTCAAAGCACCACCATTCAGGTTTTGGGATCGTTCAACGGAGGCGGCGCGCAGACGGGACATGCGTTCAATACCCAGAACAGTTACGAATTGCAGAACTACACGACCATGATCCATGGCGATCATACCGTCAAGTTCGGCGTCCGGGCACGATTGCAGTACATCGACAGCGTGTCGCCGCTGAATTACAACGGGACCTTCACTTTCGGGGGCGGCCAGGCTCCCGTGCTGGATGCCAACAACCAGCCCTTGCCCGATGCCGTCACCGAGATTCAGTCGATTGAACGTTACCGGCGGACTTTGCTTTTTGAGCAGTCCCCTTTCAACTACACGCCGGAGCAGATCCGGGCGCTGGGCGGCGGAGCCACGCAATTCAGCATCACCAGCGGCATCCCGCAAATCTCGGGCAATCAAGCGGATGTTGGCGTTTTCTTCGGGGATGACTGGAAGTTACGCCCGAACTTCACGGTGAATCTAGGAGCGCGCTACGAAACACAGGCCAACATCCATGACTGGCGCGATTGGGCTCCCCGCATTGGGCTAGCCTGGGCGCCCGGTGGCACCGCCAAGAAGCAGCCGAAGACGGTCTTCCGCGCCGGATTCGGAATATTCTATGACCGCTTCGTCTTAAACAACACGCTGACGGCGAGACGCTTCAACGGCGTCATCGAGCAGCAATTCGTCTGCACCAATCCTGACTCCTTCCCGAACCTTCCGGACTCGGCTGTGCTCGCAAAGTGTACGCAGGTGTCCTGGCGCGTTGATCCGAGCCTGCGCGCGCCCTACACCCTTGAGTCTGCGTTCACCGTCGAACGCCAGTTACCTCGGGGCAGTACCTTGGCCGTCACCTACACTGGTTCGCGCGGGCTGCACATGCTGCGCTCGCTGGACATCAACGCGCCGCTTCCAGGCACGTACGATCCCAGCGTCCGGGGAAGCGGCGTATTTCCGCTGGGGAATTTAAACCCGCTGTTTCTGATGACATCTTCCGGAGTCTACAACCAGAATCAGGTGACGGTTAACGTGAACGGCAGAGTGAGCCGGGACATCTCCTTGACGGGCTCCTACGCTTGGAACAAAGCTAGGAGCAACACCGACGGGCTCGGCACTTCTCCGGCGAACCCATACAACTATACGGGCGAGTATGGCCCGGCAGCGACAGACATCCGCCACACCGTGAATATCAATGGAACAATCAACATGAAGTGGGATATTCGGCTGAGCCCGTTCCTGAATATTCAATCCGGAATGCCGTTCGACATCACCACCGGAAGCGATCTGTACGGGACGACGCTGTTCAACGCCCGCCCCGGGATCGCGACCGACCGAAACAAACCGGGGCTCATTCCGACAGCATATGGATTGCTCGATCCGAATCCCACGCCGGGCGAACAAATCTTGTCGCGCAACTTCGGACGTGGTCCGGGGCAGATTGCAGTGAACGTCCGAGTGACCAAGACGTTCGGGTTCGGGCCGGAGCGCGGCGGCGGAGGCACTGCTGGTCCAGGCGGCGGTCCCTTCGGGCCTACCCCGGCCACCAGCCGCCGCTACAACATCGCGATCTCTTTGTCGGCGCGAAACCTGTTGAACCATACCAATCCTGGACCGATAATCGGAAACATCACTTCGCCACTGTTCGGTCAAGCGAACCAGATGGGAGGGGGTGGTTTCGGCCCTGGAACAGGCGGGGCGGCCTCGGGTACGCCGGGCGCAGGCGGGCTGGGCGGCGGACCAGCGGGCGGACCTGGCGGGTCCGGCGGCAATCCGGGTTTTGGCGGTTTCGCGGAAAACGCGAACAACCGGCGGCTCGAAGCGCAAGTGCGGCTCACATTTTAGTTCGGGGCTTCTCGTGCTTGGGCCGAGTAGCTCGATCGGAATCTTCTCGTGGATATTGCAGAACGAGCGCGGGCCGTTTATACTGCGGTTTTGGTGTCGCGATGGCGTATGTGGATGAATTCGATCCGATGGCGCCGCAACGGGAGGCGGCGTTATTCTACGGCCTCTTCCTGCGAGGTCACTCCGCCGATACCCTGCGCCGCGACATTGATGTTCCCCGCAAGCTCCTCGAAAAACTGCTGAGGCGGCACCGCAACGAACTGGCCATGCGGGCAAAGCTAAGGAACGTGTATCAGTACCGCAAGCAGGTGCTGGCGATTTTCGATGAGCTGGTGACGCGGGAGCGCACCAAGGAACGGGTGCACTAGTGCTGTGACCGCGGAAAGAGATTGGATAATACAGTTGGCTTGACGTGGATTTTGGGGCATACTTGGGTATGTCACGCCGTGCCATCCGCTTGCAGCTTTCCGATCCCGACCAGAGCGAACTCCAAAAGTTGCTCAGCGGCGGAGTCCAACAGGTTCGAGTTACGCTCCGCGCGTTGACCCTGTCGCGACTGCAGCAAGGATTCACCGCACTGCAGGTAGCGCAGATGGTCCAGCTCACAGATCAAGCCGTGCGGCAGATCACGCGCCGCCACCGCGAAGGCGGCCTGGCGGAACCGGTAGATCTGCGCCACTGAGATCCGGGCCGCAGTTGCCGCTGCGGAGCCAACCGTGGAGGAGAAAGTGCGCTTCGCTCAGCACCGCCAATAGAGGATGATGACTGGGCCGTCCGTGTTGGCGCGGGTTGTGTCCTTTGAGGGAACCCTCCTGCTGGCCATAACGTTCAAAGACGGTGGAATCAAAATCCAGGGATCGATGTGATTCGGTGACGGCCAGCGAACCGGCATGTGCTGGATTCAACTGCTGGTGCGGCGGTTCAACTCAATAGAGTCGAGATTTTTAGATTGACGCCGGTCAGTTCCTGATCGCGAGCGGCGTTCATGAGCGTGGCGATTTGCTTCGCGGCCAGGACCGGCTCCAGGCCACCATTGCGAATATTGGAGACGCAATTCCGCTCTGCATCCATGCGGCCGATCCGCGGCGCCCAGCTTAGATACGCGCCAAGGCTGTCGGGCGAGCTAAGACCCGGTCGCTCCCCAATGAGCACTACGGCAAGACGCGCACCCATCCGCTCGCCGATATCGTCGCCGATGGCCACTCGACCTTGCTCGACGATGCAGATGGGAGCAATACGCCAGCCTTCGAGGCGCGGCATCAGCGCGTCGATCAACGCGGCTGCGTGGCGATGCACCGCGGTCGCCGACAAGCCGTCAGCCACCACCAGCACGGCATCCCAATCGCCAGCCGTCAAACGCTGCACGGATTCCTGAGCGAGCAGGCGCCCGAGATCCGGGCGGCGCAGATAGGTTGCCCGATCCGGCGCCGCGCTCTTGAGTACGACTGCCGGGTGGAGCGCCAGCGATGAAACGTCCAGCGAGTGATACACTGCGTCACGCGCCCGGGCATGTGCGAGCTGGAATGCAAGTAGCTCGCGGGTCGGCAGGCTATGCCCGCAGCGGCCCAGCGCGATGCGAGCCGCCGTTAGCTCCCGGAGCCCCGTCCAAGGATTTTCAACTACCATGCAAGCGCCCGCTCAATCGCCGGAGGCAACGCGCGCGCAGACCGGAGGCGAAGGCCATCTTCCAGAATCCCCATGCGTGCGAGCCAGGCTTCAAACTCTGGCGCTGGACGGAGCTTCAGCATGGAGCGCAAATACAACGCATCATGAAACGACGTGCTTTGGTAGTTAAGCATGACGTCGTCCGCGCCGGGGACTCCCATGATGTAATTGCATCCGGCCACACCGAGCATCGTGAGCAGTACATCCATGTCGTCCTGATCGGCCTCGGCATGATTCGTATAGCAGATGTCGCAGCCCATCGGGAGTCCCAACAGTTTTCCGCAGAAGTGATCCTCCAGGCCAGCGCGCAGGATCTGTTTGCCGTCGAAAAGATATTCGGGTCCGATGAAACCCACTACCGAGTTCACGAGTAACGGATCATATTTTCGGGCTACTGCGTATGCCCGCGCTTCGCAAGTCTGCTGATCGACGCCGTGATGCGCGTCGGCGGAAAGCGCACTCCCCTGTCCAGTCTCAAAATACATGACATTGGCGCCGCGGCCGAGCTCGCGTGCAGCCTGGTGCGCGTCATCGAGCATCCCGAGACTGAAACCGAAAGCGCGATTCGCGGCCTCGGTACCGGCTATCGATTGGAACATCAAATCCACGGGCGCGCCCCGGCGCAGCGCTTCCACTTGCGTAGTCACATGCGCGAGGACGCAGATCTGTGTCGGAATCTCCAGGGTTTCGCGAATGTGATCGAGCATCCGCAGCATCGTTTCCACGCGGGCAACGTCATCGGAGGCGGGGTTGACGCCGATCACCGCGTCGCCGTTCGCGTACATCAATCCATCCACAACGCTTGCGGCGATGCCGCGAGGATCATCCGTGGGATGATTTGGCTGCAATCGCGTGGCGAGGCGGCCTGGAAGTCCGAGCGTGTCACGGAAGCGCGTGACCACATGGCGTTTAGACGAAACTGTGACCAAATCCTGTACGCGCATGATTTTCGAAACTGCCGCGACCATTTCCGGAGTGAGACCGGGCGCAACCGCCGCCAGTGTTTCATCAGTGGTCTCTTCGTCAAGCAGCCACTCGCGCAATTCGCCCACCGTAAGATGAGAGATCGGCGAAAACGCCTGCGGGACGTGCGAATCGAGAATCAGCCGCGTGACATCGTCGGTTTCATAGGGGATCACGGACTCGTTGAGAAAACGCTTGAGCGGCGTATCGGCGAGTCCCATCTGCGCCTTGACACGCTCTTCGGCCGAGCTGGCAGCGACGCCCGCTAACTCATCACCAGAACGCACGGGGCTGGCTTTGGCGAGCAGCATTTTCAGAGTCATGCGCGGTTACCTCCGATTGTAACGGGGGATTGATGGCGCAGCACCGCCTTTCGCAGGTCGTGACAGTAACGGAACTGTCGCGACTCGTTCACATACGGGTTACGTTTCATGTGGCAAGGTCTTACATGCCTAGTACCAAACTGCTTCTCAAGGTGTTTTTTTTCAGTTCACTTGCTTTCGGCCAGTTTGAAACGTCCGAGGTTCTCGGAACGGTTCGCGACGCTTCGGAAAAACCGGTTGCGCAAGCTGCGGTGACTCTAATCAGCCAGAACACGGGCATTGAGACTAGAACTGTCACGGACGGAAACGGCAACTACGATTTCTTCAACGTCAAGGTGGGGCTCTACACGATCACGGTTGAACTGGCCGGATTCTCGAAGTTCTCATCAGCCGGCGTAGCCGTAAACGTGAACGCGCGCCAGCGCGTGGACGCGGCTTTACAGGTTGGGGCAGTGACCGAAACGGTTACCGTAACCGGCCGGGCCAGTGTTGTCGAGACCGATACGAGCGAACACAGCCAGATCATCGGTACGCAAGCCATAGTGGAATTGCCCCTCAATGGCCGCAACTATTCGAGCCTTGCGTTGCTGGCGACGAACGTGCACGTCTCCCCTATGGCGCTCTCGTTTGGACCCACCGGTACGCCGCGCGAAGGCGCATTCAATGTCAACGGAATGCGGAGCACCTATAACAATTTCCTGATGGATGGCCTGGACAACAACTCCTACGAAACCAGCAACCAGAATTATTCGAGCCAGGTGGTGCAGCCCTCGCCGGACGCTCTGGCGGAATTCAGGGTGATCACGAGCAACTTCAGCGCCGAATACGGGCGCGTTGGCGGCGCGGTGGTAAACGCTGTGCTGCGGTCGGGAACCAACCAGTTTCATGCCACCGCTTACGAATTTTTACGCAACACCGATCTGAACGCGATTGGCTACATCTTCGGCCAACGGCCGTCCACTTTTGTGAAGCCCACGCTCCACCGGAACCAGTTCGGCGCGACTATCGGCGGACCCATTGTCAAAGACAAACTATTCTTCTTCGGAGACTACGAGGGCTACCGGCAGGTGCAGGGCTATCTCAATTTCTACTCGGTTCCGAGCACGAGCGACCGCGCCGGGATATTGCCGGTCACGGTCCTCAACCCTTTGAACGGCGTCGTTTACCTCGCGAACAAACCGATTCCGGTCGCTCAGATCAATCCCTTCGCCGCCGCGGCGCTGGCCGGACTGGCCGCGCCGATCAACGGTAATCGCTCTAACAACCTGGAGGAAACAATTCCGCTCAAAGACTATAGCGACAAGTACGACGCGAAGCTGGACTAGGGTCGCCGCTTGCTGGGGAGTGCGAATCGGGCGATTGATGCAGTTATCGGCGGGTGGGATCTGAATGCGATCAACACCGCGAATACGGGCACTCCCATCAACGTGTACTATGCGCCGCCGGCGGCGAACGACGTGACCGGTTTGGCGGCGAATCTCGAATATCGAGGCGCGGCGATACAGCGTCCCAACGTCTCCGGAAGCGGCGCCAGGCAGAGCACCGGCCAAAGCCTGTTAACCTATTTCGCCGGATACACGTTCACGACGCCCACAGCCGACGCCCCCTTCGGCAATCTGGGCCGTAACGCGTTTCGGGCGCCGAATTTCGAGCAAATGGACTTGGCCGTCAACAAGAACTTCCGCATCACGGAAGGCATGAAACTGCAATTCCGCAGCGAGTTCTTCAACATACTGAATCACACGAACTTTGGAGTGCCGAACCAACAGAGCAACAGCACAGCCTTCGGAACGATCACGACGACGTATCCGCCTCGGCAGATCCAGTTCGGCTTGAAGTGCTGTTCTGAGTCGAGGCGTTCCCGGAACCTCAATGGAGGGAGACGACGGCTTTTCGCATCTGCTCCAGGCTTTTTCGCAGGGATTCGCCGGGAAGATCGTGGATGACCGGGCCCAGCAGCGCGATCATACCGAAGGGAATATCGCGAGTGAGGGTGATCGACTCACAGTTAATGTAGACGCCGTCGTCACGTTCCTCATAAAACCAGTAACCGTACAGGCGCCATAGAAGGCCGCGATCCTCGCCGGACGGCAGCTCGTGCTCGTTGGACCGCCCCGCGGCAGCGACCTCGTTGATGCGCTTGCTATAGGAACGGCTGTAGGTCCTTTGAGGATCCACGGGGATGAATTGGATGGCGTGCTCCGTGTTGAGCACATCGGTGAGCAGGAATTTCGACTTCACGATCCGCATATAGACCATGAAATCGTCGCCTTGACGGGATTCGATCCTGGCGTCCTCAATATCAGGTTTGTAATAATCGCGGTGATGATCGAAATCCTGCGCGATGGACAGGACATCCCGCAGGCTGGCGTGCGGAATGAAAACCGCGCCCCTCCAATCCTGGACCAAGCCGCCCTTGAGTGGAACGATCCCATTCCCTTGCACAGGCTGCGCGATCACCATGCCGTTGAGAAGCTGCTGCCGCGCGCTGGGGAATTCGTCGGACCACAAAAAGTGCTGGCCGCTGAAGCGGGGCTCCAGGCGCAGCTCAACCGATGCAATGAATTTGTTGAAGGCGTCGACCGTTTCGGCCCGAAGCTCAACCGCGAGCATGGCTTCGGCGAAAATCAGGAGCGTCGAGGCGAGGGCGGCCACCCGCCACAGACATGAAAACCATACACTCCGAGGCGATTGCCATGCTCGCCCGTGGAGGAATTGAATCGGCGTCAGCAGATAGGAGAGTTCGCCTCGACGGCGTTTATCATTTGCAACTTAAACCATTGATTTCCATCGCGTCGCAGAAGACACGTCAGCGCGATATACAGCAGAAGGCCAAGTGGAATGCAAACGCAAAACCATCCGGCGATGGCCTGCAGAGCCGTCGCACCCAACCTCCCCGCGAGTGTCGCGACGGCGCCGCTCGACGGTGCGACGATTCGCGATCCTAATCGCGCGAGCGGAAGCGCCATGCCGATCTGCAGCGGCAACGACAGTTGATTCTCCAACTGGAGAGCCGGGAAATTCAGGCGCAGTACCAGGCTGGCCAACACGCACAGCAGGGTCGGGCAGCCGTACACCGGAAATGTGCCGAGCACGAAGCCCACTGTGAGGATCAGCGAGATTTCCTCGGCGGAAAGATCACAGATCGACTCAGCAAGGCGCAAGTAGAGTCTTCTCACGGCAAAACCTCGCTTTGCGCCGACATCACGAGCCGGAGAGCCATCCGAACTCGAGCTGTTGCAAGGAACTGAAGTGCACCACTCAAGGGTCTGATCACCCACGGCTCGCGATTTTCCCAGAGTAGGGCCAGCGTACCATCCAACGCACTCGCGTAGGATGCGATCCAGAGCTGGCCGGTGATCGATTTCCTCGACTCCTTCTTCCAGCCAGAATGGATGATTGAGAACGATTAAGACCTCCGGAATTGCGGCACAGGCGCTCAAGACTTCTCGTAACAGATCTTCATCCCGATTCGCGGTATACGACGCCATCGCAGACATCCAAGACTGGGCGTCGACTGGCGGCAGGTTGTGAATCCCAAGGTGGAAGATCGAGCCGTGATAGGGTACAGTCCACTCCACCGAGACCGGCACGTCGCCGGGGCTAGCGGCAACTTGCAGAGTGGCACCAGCTTCTATATTGTCGTGGTCGGTAAGAGACACCACGGGATGCAGGCCCAGCGTGGCGATCTGTTCCCGTTCCAGCCGAAGCGCAGAAGCCGGGCTGAGTGGTGGCGTCCAGCAGGCGCGCGAGAAATCCACAGACGGCAGCGGGCCGCGCTGGTAGCGGCTGACGATCCGCGAAACTGCCGGAACCCGGTGCAGATACCGCGGCAGAAACGACAGGCATTCCTCTGAATGCATGGTGTGGCCGTGAAGGCAGACTCCCGTGCTGAATTGGACCGCGAGGTCTGGATTTTGCCACAAGAATGAGACGCTTGAATTTTTCACATTTCCCTCCCGCAGCCTCTGTTTGAAGAGCGGAAGCGGAAATACGCGGCACACAAAACCAACCGGGGAAGGACAGGGGGCCGTGCCTGTCGCGACAATTGCGAGCCTCTTCCCATGCCTGAAGTCCGTCACCTGCTCATTACCGCTTCATGTATCGCAGGTGACGTTTGCATAAAACATACTTTCAGGGAAATGTTTTACACGAGGGCCAACGACTCGACGGGGCGCTAAAACTTACGCGCCCATCCACCAGGCGCCATAAGCCGCGATCCCGGCCAGTTAGTGTAAGGATCGTCGGGGTTTACCCCACACATCCAATGTCTTCAGGCGTCGCTCAGCGACGCTTTGCATATCGATCGGAGGCACATCGGAAGCCAGGACATACACTCATCTCCTTTGAATCTGACGATCAAACCTAAACAGCGCTAGGGCCAGCGTCGCAGCTGCCAATACTGCGCATCGGTCGGGGATTATGCCGCTGATATCACGCTGAGGCTCAAGTTGAATCTCCAGGACAGCCCGATTGAATGTGGTTATTGCGATCGCTTACTCGGACTCCGCCCATCAACTGCGTGTGCAGCCCTTCTATCGCTAGATGCGGGCGTATCCCTACTCGACCAAAGGGCAGCGGTCCGAAAACCGCGACATTCGAAAATCTTCTTCACCGGAAGTCTTTGTAAGCGCGCTTCCCTATTACGAACTTGCTACGAATCGGTTACAGCTTCAGCTTGCGCGCGGGAATTCGACTCCGGCTAGGCTTCCGGCTCTCTTATTTAGCGCTGGGCTTGGACCATGCCGAGGTGCGCTCTAGTTTGCGAAACGCTTTCGAGAGCTCCTTATAGCAACCTTGATGTTGAACGCTCTCTTCTGGCTGTACTCGGTGGCAAGCTGATTCCACAGCACGGCGAAGTGGTTCACGCTTTCAAGAAACTGGCGTTCCTCGTACTGCTCGCGCTGCTGTGCAGGAATCTGCGCTTGACGCTCTACTTGTTGATCGTACAGCTCCCGCCAACGCGAGTCCCGAAGAATTGCGTCCGGATCTACCGGGTGCAACGGTTGAGGTGGTACGCGAGCCTGTGCGGCTGCGGCACTCAGCATGTGAACGCCCCCGAATTCGCCTGATAAAACGATCGGATCTGATTGTAATCCGCCAAGGCCCGAGCTGGTAACTGCCGCCGTAATAATTGTTGTTGGTGAACGTGGTCAGGAAGTTAGTCATGGGCAGCTTGGAGGGGTCCACGGCGTTGTAAAAAATGTCGTTCGCCTCATTGAATTTATGCGCATTGCGGATCTTCCCGCCAACCTCAAACACGCCGAAATGTCCGCCAGTGGTGTAACTGCGAGCGTACGACGCCCCGCCCTGCAGGTTCACCTGTGGGCTGTACGTGGTGTTGGAGTCGTAATCTGTAAAGAAGTATTGCTTGGGGTCGTATATATTCACGCCGTTTAGAACCGGGAACCGTGGCCGATACGGGTTGCTCAAGTTGATGCCGAACTTGACGTTATTAACTTGACGTTATTAAGCGGAGAGTTGTCGTCCACGGGGCCGAAATTCGCGGTGGCATAGCCTTTATCTTCGGTGGTTGCGCGCGAGCCGGAAAACTCATAGGTGAAAGTGTTTCTTCCGGCAAAAGACTGCCCACCGAGCGCCACGCTGCCGATGGTCTGCACGGGCCGGCGGATCTGTGCGTTAAAGCTCATGTTGCCAGCCGGGCCGCCCTGAATGGGGCCTCCCGCAGTCGGATTCGCCACATAGCTGTTCACCGTTGGGCTGTAAACCCAACGGTCGCCGAAATTGTTGAAGTGCGAGTACAAACCCCGGACATAAAGGTATGAAACGTCCGAAAGCTTGTAGTCCAGGGTGCCGCCAAAACCAAAACGGGTGCGCTCATAACGATACTCCCGGAGGTCGGTTCCGCCGTAAGTGCCAAACACCGGACCGCCATCCACGAGCGAAGCGGTCTGCGGTGCGGTCTCAATATCGTCAATACCGCGGCCGTTGTAGTCGTAGGATCCGCCAAACAAGATACCCAGCCTCTTTTCTTTCCCGAACCGTTTGCCCACCGTGCCGCCAAACCATCTCCAATCCAACGGCGATTTGCACGCATCGACAATCCGGAGAGCTGTGGGTTCACTCACGTTACGGCCCGGTAACTCGCTCACCATCCCAAGGATGGCTTTGTCGATCGGCTTCATCCATTTCGTTTCCTCCATGAATGCGATCCAGGCTACGGGGCTCCTGACTCTTACCCCGGTGGGACTGATGTCTCCCACTGAATATGCCAGCCTTCGCTGGACCACACTGGTCCGCAATAAGTCGCTTTTAGGCAACCACGTTCTGTCCAGAAAACCAAACGTGCTCGAAACGCCGCTGTAGTTTGCTTGAAACGTAAGCATCAGAAAACAGGCGCTTGCGGCGAATGGCCGGAATCTGCCTTGGGCGCAGGAGATCGCATGATTAATTTCAATAACTTACGGATAGATCAGTTGTCCAAACGACGGGTGATCGGGTACCGAAAGCCATGTAGGCAGCCTTCCCCTTGAATCACCGAAACTAGACTAAAGGAAAGTCAGCCTCAGAACTGGAAAACGGGCGCATCTCCAACTGCCTGATCCCAAGACGGCTGCACCCCACGTTGGGTTTTCGCCGAGGATTACACAGGATGATCGTCAAATCCTGGCCGTCACACGCTCAGATGCGCGCGCACCACTTCGTCCGTCAGTTCCCCGATTGAACCGGCAGCGACGCGGCGGCCCTTGTCGAGAATGCAGAACTCGCTCGCGACGCGGCGCGCGAACGGCAGCTTCTGCTCGACCAGCAGTACAGTAAGCCCTTCTTCCTGGTTCAGCCTTAGGACGATGTCGCCGATTTCGTGAACGATATTGGGCTGAATCCCTTCGGTGGGCTCGTCAAGAATCAGCAGCTTCGGTTTGAGCACCCGGGCGGTAAACAACGGGAAGATCACCTCTCAGAAGAACGAGGATTCAGGAGAACCTCCCCTGTGAATCCTATTCATAGCCGATGGTCTGAATCTAGAAATGCGGGTCTGAGGGGAGCGGCGCGTCCGCGGCTTCCGCATCCCAACCGAGTTCTTCGCGGACCACATCGAAGAATGCGCTGCGGCGTATGTCCTGACCCTGTATCCTCGCAGCCAGGATATCCGCCGCGACCAGCCGCCGGCTGGCGGTGACGTAACCTGCGTCGCGGATCAGATCGTAGTTGCCCCAACGGGTTCTATACAATCCCCGACGGTTCCAACGAACCGCTGAATACAGACCTTCCACCACGCCGCACAGATCGAACACAGATCCGTAGGATTTCGCCAGGTCACAACATACATGCGCGAACCATGTGATATTCGGCCCGTGCCAGGCACTGCGCAGCGGGAGGGGAATAAGACCGAACAGATTGGATATCCCCAAACGCGTCGCGCCCTTGAACTTGGCGAAGCTGAGCATCGGGCAGCCGCGAAAATCGAGCAAGCTCTTGGGGACGAACTGGGTCGGGTTGCCGGGGCTCCCTTCGTCCCAGAACTCTTCGGTCACGTTTACATACTGCGCGCAATGCCGACCTAGAACCTGCTGAAGTCCAGTGCGCCGCAAGTATTCGGCTTCCTGCTGGCGAATCCAAGCTCGGTTTTCACTCGCCTCCGTTTCCCAATCGAATTGCGCACCGCCCAAATTGCGGCTGGTCGTGTGTCCTTCGAGGATCACCGCCGGCGCGGGCAACGCGCTCAACAGAAGATCCAGAGCCGCGGCGTCGGTGTAGGTTCCGGTGGCGTAGCCGTGCCAGGTCACCTTTACGAGCACGCGTTCAGGCTTTTGTGCCGGCAGGATTTTGGAGAGGACCTCCCTTAGAGAGTCGCGATCCGTCACGCGCGCAATTATTCCACTTCCGTAGCTCCGGATGAAGCTCGCGGCAGGCACTGAGCTCTTCGCCGAGGGCGATCGCATCGCGTCGCGCGCGCGCTTTTCTTTCCACAAGCCAGTGATGCGCTGAGTGTACCAGGCGGTTAGTAGCGGCTGCGCTCCGGGCGCCGGCGCGATACGCCAGTGCTTGGCATCGTCACGCGATCGCTGGAAGTCTTCGAGAATCACGCGCGCGTATTCGAAATGCTCGGTTTCCCATTGGCCTTGGAAGACCACAACCCACGGAAACGCCTGGCGAGCGCAGTGTTCCAATACGTGCCCCAAAAACGGCTGAGTGTTGCGAACGAAGGCCACCTCGGCGCGGGCGACACCCAGCCGCTCCCAGAGAAGCCGCATCAGGCGGTAACTTTGCGCGCGGCTTCCGGGATCGCCCTGGCCGCTCGCGGCGAGAATCAGCCCGCACTTCTGCGGAGGGGTTTCTCCCAACGCCTGCGCCGCCTGGAGGCCGAGGGCATCCACAATCAGCGTATGACCGGGGTCAACGTCGTCATGGTAAATCAGTGTATCGGGATGGTTGCGGCGCTCTTCCGCAATTCGCTGTCCCAACGTGTCGCGTTCCCACAAACTGAAATCGAGCGCGGCTGGAATCACGAAGGTTTCGCTGCCCGGACGCGCTGAAAAGTCACCGATGTTTGTGAGGCAAATCTCAGGATCGAATCCGAGCACTGGCGCACACGCCGCGCGAACATCGTCAAGCTGGGCCACCGCAGTAGGCCACGCGGGATCGGGCGGCCGCAGGTCGGTCAGTATCAGGAACGCCGGCGCGTGGCGACTGTCAAGCGAGTTTTCCGCCGATGCGGTCATGTTTGACCATTGTGGCAAGCACGTCAACCAATGCGCGCACGGCCACCAGTGCTGTGATATCGGAGATGTCGTAGGGGGGCGAAACCTCGACAGCTTCCATGGCGGCGACGCCTTCCTTGGCCACGCCCTTCAAAATCGCAAGCGCTTCGCGAGGCAGGAATCCGCCCGGTTCGGGCCATCCCGTCCCGGGAACGAATCCCGCATCCACGGAGTCGACGTCAAACGACAAGTACACCGCGGAAGCGCCTTTCCATGCGACCTCGAGCGCGATCTCAACGGTCTTGTCGATCCCAATCCGTTCGATGTCCTGAATGGTCAGCACGGTCGAGCCGCGCTCACGGCCTTTCTTGACGCCCGGCCGCGGGACCTGCCATCCGCCGATGCCCACTTGCACAAGATTCGCGGGCGGGCAGTTCGGAATGTTGGTCGCATGAAACCAGGGACAAGTGTGCATGATCTCGTCCATGTCTTTTTCCTGCGTATCGATGTGGCGATCCAAGTGAATGATCCCGACCTTGCCTTCGATGCATTGTGCGACGCCGCGAACGCACGGATAGCCGATCGAATGGTCGCCGCCCATGATCATCGGCAGGGTGCCTTGCGACAGGACGTGCGCGACCGCCTTGGTGATCTGATCGTGGCTCTTGGTAATGTTGGCGGGACAGAAAACGTCACCGACGTCGCACATCTTCAGCGATTCGCGCAGATCCACGCCAAGCTCGAAGTTGTAGGTGGTATAGAGAGACGAGATGCGGCGAATTCCCTGGGGTCCGAACCGTGTGCCGGCGCGGTAGGTGGTTCCGATGTCGAAGGGCACGCCGAGGAAAGCAACATCGTATTCGCCCACCTTGCGCACGTCTTCGAGATAGTGCGTCTTCAAAAACGTATTGATACCGGACCAGTGAGGCAGCTCGCCGCGCTGGAAGCAACTGATCTCGGTTTTGTCCTCGATCGAATCGACGCACTCGAGACCGAACTCCTTTCCGCGTCGGACCTCATGCTGCCATTGCTTGAGCGGAATTTCTTTTTCTTCTCTCAGAGCCCGCATGCCTTCCATATCCGCGAAATCGGGCAAGGGGCGAGTATGTTCACGGTGACGGGGTGCGTGGCGTTTATGAAAGGACATGTTTGGTCAATTGTACGCCGGTGTGGTCGGAGCGCGCACTCCCTGCACGCGGAAGCGTGGCCGACTCCACTTCCCGGATCAGACAACGGATCGTTTCCTCATCGGAATCGAAATCAAGGTGGGGTACGGACAGGTCCAGCGCGACTGAGGAACCAAG
>Ga0210384_10004508_pt1 | contig 15523 bp, 18 predicted proteins | sample IncBWH2MmetaG_FD_160574 | JGI IMG/M metagenome (GOLD analysis project Ga0210384, IMG submission 160574) | Forest soil microbial communities from Barre Woods Harvard Forest LTER site, Petersham, Massachusetts, United States - Inc-BW-H-2-M | ecosystem: Environmental > Terrestrial > Soil >...
GTTAGGACCGGGATTCGGCATGCTATTCGGCGGTTTGCTGATGGCAAAATTCGGTTGGAGGCCATTTTTTATCGTGCTGGGATTCGGCAGCTTGCTGTGGATCGTGCCATGGCTGATCTGGATGCCGAAGAAGGCGCTCGACACCGTTGTGGATACGGAGGGCGCACCGAGCGTGATGGAGCTATTGCGATTGCGGTCGACTTGGGGATCGTGCGTCGCACTGTTCTGCTCAAACTACGTCAACTATTTCCTGATTACCTGGCTTCCGTACTATCTGGTGCGCGAGCGCAATTTCTCCATGGGGAAAATGGCACGCATCGGCGGCGTTGCGTATTTGCTCGGGGCGTGCTTTTCGGCGATTTGCGGTCGACTTTCCGACCGTTGGATCGTTTCGGGAGCGCACCCTTCGCTGGTTCGAAAAGCGTTTACCGGCGGCGGCATTGCACTCACGGGGCTATTCGTCGGCCTGGCGGCAGTGACGCCGCCTGATTATTGTGTTGCTGCCGTGATCGTCGGTGTCATTTTCTTTGGCGGTTCCTCTTCCAATATCTGGACCATCACGCAGACGCTTGCGGGGCCTAAGGCGTCGGGACGATGGGCTGGATTGCAATGCTTCTTTGGGAACCTGGCGGGAATCGTTGCGCCCGCGGTAACCGGGTTTGTCTTGCAGCGAACTGGGGAATTTTTTTGGGCGTTTGTGATCATGACCGGCTTCGCGTTGGCGAGTGCCGCTTCGTGGATTTTTTTCGTGGGACGAGTGGAGCCGGTGGTTTGGCGCGCTACTCCCGATACGCGAGGGATTTCGGTTTGAACGCTTTGCCTTGCGGAAGGGTTTTTGGGCGTGTTGAAATTGTGAAAGCGGCGGCTAGCCGCCGCACTCCAAAAGGTGCGATTTGCGTTCGTCCCGGGCGCCGTTTTAGGCTTCCGAGTATCTCTTATGGCATCCACTCCAGAATTACCTTGCGAGGCATGCGGCCAACTGGCATCTCCTGAACATATTGCTCGGCGGCTCCTGCGGCTTGAGTGGAGTACGCGTTACCGTCCGGTGCATATTCAGGCTTTGCTGGTGTCCGCGATTGCTCCGCTTGAGAATGCCGAGTTTTTGTATGCGCCGGACGGTCGGTTCCAAGGGGAGGCGGGCGCGCTTTTGGACGCGCTCGGAATTTCACGGCAAGGAAAGTCCGCCGACGCGGTGCTTACGGAGTTTCAGAAGCGCGGGTTGTTTTTGATTCATGTGCTGGAATGCCCGCTGGAAGATACTGCGGGAATCGCGTTAAGGGAAAAGGCGCCCGCCTCCCCGGCCGGGTCCGGACAGGCAGTAGGCGGCCGCGACACCGAAGAGCTGCTTGAGCGCCGGGTTCCCGCTGCGTTGGCGCGTATTCGACGTTCCGTGAAGCCCAAGCGGATTGTGCTTTTTTCGGCGGAACTCGCGTCCGTGCAGAGCCGTTTCAGCGAATCGCAGCTGGGGGTGCCAGTGATCTCCCATGATGGGCAGCCCTTCCAATTGCCCCTTAGCGGTCCGGCACGAGAGGGATTTCTTCGCGCGACCTCGTCTCCCATTGCGACCTAACAACCTGCGAAAAATGGCCAAGGCTTGTGTGGAAATTTCCAAAAGAGAACCTCGGGGGATAAAGCACCGTCAAGTCCAAGCTCCCTACACTGGACTTCGAAGCTCAGGCAAAACTGAAGCCCCAGCCTCCTAAGGAAAGAGACTTTTTCGCAAGGTGCGGGTCTTTTTAGGGGTTGCCCTTTGGAACAGGACTGGCCTAAGGCCAAATGTAGACCCTATTCGCAGGCACCTGTCTGTCGGCTATGCTAGACTTGCCGTTAGTAAGGTCGGCCGAGGGGGCGCTGTGCAAACTCGCGCGAAATTCGGAGTCGGGATTACGGTCATTGTTGCGTCTCTTTCCTGCCTAGCATGGCTCGGTTACAGCGACAGCAAGACGTATTACCACACCATTGCGGAATATCAATCGCTGCAGGGTTCGGCTCGTTCGCATCGGATGCGTCTGGCCGGAACGGTAGCACCGGGCAGCATTCGCCACACACCTGGGCGCGTGGATTTCACGTTGGAAGAACAAGGCAAGACCCTGCCGATTAGTTATGTTGGCAGCGACCCGCTTCCCGATACTTTTGTGGATAAATCGCAGGCGTTGGTCGAAGGGCGTCCGGGCGATGATGGCCGCTTCGTCGCCGAGCATGTGCAGGCAAAATGCGCGTCGAAATACGAAACCGCGCCCGGCAGCGATAAACCTGCGGCAGGGAGTCCAACCCAGCAAAGTACTATGTAGCTCGCCAGTGATCGCGCCTATGGGGAGGAGCGAACAGTAATATATGGATGTATTCGGCTCGTTTGCGCTGCTGCTCGCTTTCGTGTGCGCCGTGTACGCGTTGGTTGGCGGAATCGCCGGCATCATCACTCGCCACCCACTGCTGATCAAATCGACGCGGCAGGCTGGCATGGCCACCTGCATTCTGATTTTCCTGGCGACCTTCAGCCTCGAATATCTTTTCTTCAGCGACAATTTTGCTTCGGCCTACGTGGTTTCGCATAGCAACCGCGATCTTTCGACGTTTTACAAGGTAGCTGCGCTGTGGTCCGGGCAGGAAGGCTCGCTGCTTTTCTGGAGCTTCCTTCTCTCCATTTACGTGCTCTCCGTTCTGGTGGTCTATCGCAATAAGAATGGCGAGCTGATGCCGTATGTCGGGGTGGTGCTGGCCGGCGTGCAGATCTTTTTCCTTACTCTGAATAATTTTGTGGCCAGCCCGTTCAAGATGCTGGGCAATGTTTCGGCTTCCGGCGCGATTGAGCCGTTCGTGCGCATGGATGGCAACGGACTCAATCCGCTGCTGCAATACCCGGAAATGGTGATTCATCCTCCGAATCTTTATTCCGGCTACACCGGGTTTACCATTCCGTTTGCATTTGCGCTAGCCGCGCTGTTGGCGCGCTATCCGGGCGAAAAGTGGATTCACCTGACGCGCAAATGGACCATGATTGCGTGGTGCTTTCAATCCTGCGGGATTCTTCTTGGTGCACACTGGGCGTACGCGGTTCTCGGTTGGGGTGGCTACTGGGGCTGGGATCCGGTCGAGAATGCTTCCCTGTTGCCGTGGCTTACCGGCACGGCCTTTCTGCATTCGGTGATGATGCAGGAAAAACGCGGCATGATGAAGGTGTGGAACGTCTGGCTGGTCTTCACTACTTTTCTGCTGTGCATTTTGGGTACATTCCTCACACGCAGTGGGATTGTCAGTTCGGTTCACGCCTTCGCGCAATCCAGTATCGGTTCGTGGTTCGTGGGATTCCTGGGCGTGATCCTGATCGTGTGCTTTGCCGCGTACGTAAAGAATCGTGACTATCTGAAGAGCGAGAATCGGCTGGATTCGGTGGTTTCACGAGAATCCAGCTTCCTGTTTAACAATCTGCTTTTCCTTGTAGCCTGCATTGCGGTGCTTTCAGGAACGCTGTTTCCCGTGTTTTCCGAATGGTTCACTGGTAACCGCATCAGCGTTGGTCCGCCGTTTTTCAACAAGATCATGATCCCCATCGGCCTCGCGTTGCTTTTTCTCACGGGTGTAGGTCCGCTACTTGCCTGGGGTAGAACTTCCAAAGAAAGCTTGAGGCGCAATTTTGGTTGGCCGCTGCTCGCGGGTGTGGTTTCCGCGCTCGTCACATTTGCAATCGGCTATCGCAACATCTACTCCACTGTGTGTTTGTTTCTCTGCGGTTTTGTGGCCTGGACCATCTTCCTGGAGTTCTATCGCGGTGCCAAAGTCATCGCCACGCGCTCCGGGATGAATCTTTTGTTTTCCGCGCAGGAACTGGCCATGCGGAACACCCGGCGCTATGGCGGTTACGTGGTGCACTTCGGCATGGTGCTGATTTTCATCGGGCTGGCAGGCGCGGCGTTCACCGTCGATGTGCAGAAGACGATGAATTTCGGCGATTCGATGAAACTTGGTCCGTACACGCTGGTTCTGCAGAGCGCGGACACCAAGGCCGACAAGAATTACACCGCACAGCGCATGATTGTGGAAGTGCTGAAAGATGGCAAACAGGCCATGCTTATGTATCCGGAGAAGCGGCTGTTTCAGGGACGCGATCAGGCTTCCGGAACCATGGTGGCGATTTATTCGACTCTTCGTGAGGACCTCTACGTTGTTTTCGCTGGGCAGGACAACGACACCAATCTTCCCGTGGTCCACGCCTTTCTGAATCCGTTGGTGAAATGGATATGGTTTGGCGGCGTTTGGGTGGTGCTGGGAACGCTGCTGGCGTTGGTGCCAAGCCGCAAGGTTTCGCTGGTACTGGCTGCCGCGCCCGAGCCAGCGCCCGCGACGGTGATGCCTGCGCTGAATCCGACGGTTACGTTGCGAGAGGGCCATGATTAGCCGCCGCTCTGCGCTTGCTCTCACACTGGTCTTTGTGTTCGGCATCGTGCCTATTCTGGCGCAGCAACGGTCTGATCGCGTCAAGACAGTGGGCAGCCGGTTCCTGTGTATGTGCAATTGCAATCAGGTACTCACGCAATGCAATCACGTGGGCTGCACGATGTCGACCAGCATGCTGAAAGAGTTGGGTGAATGGGTGGCCCGCGGCGATTCAGACGCGGCCATCACCGCCGCGTTCGTGAAGGAATATGGGACTACGGTTTACGCCGAGCCTCCACGATCCGGGTTCAGCCTGCTAGCGTGGTCCATGCCAGCGGTTTATTTTCTATTTGGCGCGATCCTGGTGATTTTTGTGATCCGCAAATGGCGCAGCCGGCCTGCCAATGTTCTGCACACCACTCCCGGCGGCGTGGCTGTTTCTTCCGAAGCGCTGGATCGCGCGCGTGCGCAGGCTGCGCGAGAGACGGATGACTGAGCAAATGTTTGCTTGCTCTGCGGTAATGTTCGCGTTATCTCCCGAGGCAGCCGTACTGGGCGCATGCTTCGCCCTGGCAGCGGCCACATTTTTGTTTATCTTTTTCATCCAGCCGGATGCTTCGGACTTGGCGCCGCAGCGCAGCCAATTGGACCAGCTTCTGGAGCGCCGCGACGTGATTTATGAAAACCTTCGCGATCTCAAGTTCGAAAATCGAGCTGGGAAATATTCGGAAGGGGACTACGAGAGCATGAAAACGGCTCTTGAGAATGAGGCTGCGATGGTGCTCACCGAAATTGAGGCGGCCACCGAATCGCAAATTCGCCGATCGCGTGCTTCGCGCCCGGCTGCTGCCGAGCGGAGCGCTCGATGAAGGCATTTGCGCCGCGCCTTCTCGCATTTTTCGTCGCGACATTCTTCGCCGCTTCGCTGGCCAGCGCGGGCACCATTACTGGCACGGTGATCAATCGCACCACCGGGAAACCTGCTGCGAACGTGCCGCTCACGCTGCTCAACGTCGCTGCGAACATGGCCGAGGCTGGTTCAACCAAGAGCGATGCCCAGGGCGCTTTCACGATCGATAGCCCGGCCATTGGCGGCGGGCCGATGTTGCTACGCGCGTACTACCAGGGCGTCAACTTCAATACTTTTGTGCCGCCGGTGAACCAGCCGGTGACTGCGGAAGTTTTCGACGTTTCGAAAGACCCCAAGATCATTGCGCCGACAACCCACGTGGTGATCTTCCAGCCCAGCGCGGACAAGCTGATCGGCGCGGAAGAATACATGGTGCTGAACGGTTCCAAGCCTCCGCAGGCGTATTTTCGCACCGAGGGCAATTTTGATTTCGCTATTCCGGAAAAGGGCGCGCTGCAGCAGATTGCCGCGACTACTTCGAGCGGAATGCCGGTTACGCAGGCCTCGATTGAAAAAGGGAACGGGAAATATGCGATCGCGTACGCGTTTCGGCCGGGCGAAACGAGCATTCGTTTTTCGTACGATCTGCCGTATGCCGGGCAGGCGGCCATTCTTAAACTTCCGGCAACGTATCCAGGTGTAAAGCTGCTGGTCGTCGCGCCTCCGGGCGTCACTGTCTCGGGAGACGGTTTGCAACCCGCTGGTCAGGAAGAGGGCATGATGGTTTACTCGCATGATCCTCTGGGCGCGAAAGCAGCGCTGACCGTGAACATCAGCGGAGTTGGATCGCCGCAGCAAACCGGGGGTGGTGGAGCGCAATCGCAACAGCAGGAGGGAAATTCACGGCCTGGCAACGAAAATATTCAGGCTGTTCCCGGACGGCTGGATGAATATAAGTGGTACTTGTTTGCCGGACTCGGGCTGCTTTTTGCGATGAGCGCGTTTCTACTTTCGCGGAAGCAGGTTGTGGTTGCTTCTGCGCCTGAGCCAGTCGCATCAGTTGTTGCGCCGGTTAAGAAGTTACCGCCGAAGCCGACTGCCGCTGCAGCGGCTTCCTCGCCGCCTGTGCAAACGTCGGCGCAAACGCCAGTTCATGCGCCAACACCGGCCAGCAGCGTGGCCGCGGTGAATGACCAGGTGAACAGTAGTCTCGACGCGCTGAAGGATTCGATTTTTCGGCTGGAGCTTCGCCATCAAGCGGGCACGGTTTCCGAGGAAGACTATGCCCGCGAACGAGCGCGCATGGAGCAGCTAATCCGCAATCTGGTCCGCAGTTAATGGGCTGCGTCTGGGGGGTTCCGGTCCTTGATCGCTTTGCTGTGCCGCCGCTTTTCCGGTCCGGGCTCAATTGTCCATTAGAATAGCGGTCACCGGGTCCGAACTCATTTCTCCCATCATGCCGACAGCCTTGCGCTTCGAGAACATCGACAAACGCTACGAAGGACTCTACGCGCTTCGCGGCATTTCTCTGGAAATCGCGGCGGGTGAATGCGTGGCGCTTGCGGGGCGCAACGGGTCGGGCAAAACTACGCTGCTGCGGGTCGCTTCCAGGCTGGTTCGGCCGTCGGCGGGGACGCTTAGCTTCCCGGAGGCCGCGACGCCCTCTGCCGCTCGTTGCGGATATGTAGCGCACTCCACGATGGTGTACGACGAACTCACCGCCGAGGAAAATCTTGTGCTGTTCGCGCGGTTGCAGAATGTCGAACAACCCGCTGCCCGTGCTGAAGGGCTGCTTCGTGAAGTGGGGCTGTACGACCGCCGCAGCTCGCTGGTTCAAACATTTTCTCGGGGAATGCGCCAGCGCATCGCGATTGCGCGCGCTCTGTTGCACCAGCCTTCGATTCTCCTGCTTGATGAACCAGCCACGGGACTCGATCCGCATGGCTTCTCTTGGCTGGCGCAATCCCTCCGCAACCTAAGTGCTTCTGGGTGCACCATCGTGATGAGCCTCCATGGGGAATCGGAAATTTCCGCGTTGGCTACGCGTGCCGTGCGGCTCGATGCAGGCAAGGTTGTGGCCGACACGAAATCGGGCGCATCGCTGCACTCTATTCTCAGTTTTGAGGGCGCTTGATGAGCCTCCTTTCCAACACGGCGGTACTGCTGGGCAAGGAGCTGCGCACCGAGTTTCGTTCGCGCGAGTTGTTGACCACTACCGCCGTTTTTATTCTCGTTGTGCTCATCATGTTCAGCTTTGCCATTAATCCCACAGCCGAAGAGTCCCGCGCCTTTGGGCCGGGCCTGTTGTGGCTGGCAATCCTGTTTGCGGCTTCGCTGATGCTGCAGCCATGTTTCCTGCGTGAACAAACTAACGACACGCTGAGCTCCCTGCGGCTGGCTGTCAGCGATCCCTTTGCTATTTTTCTGGCGAAGCTGGCGGCTAATACGTTTTTCCTGTTGCTCACGGAATTGCTGATGCTTCCGTTCTTCGCGGTGTTCTACAACATCCCGGTTCTGCCGCAGCTTCCTTACCTGTTGCTTATCCTTTTCCTTGGGAGCCTGGGAGTTTCCGTTGCGGGGACAGCGCTTTCGGCTATCTCCGCGCAAGCACGTATGCGGGAGTTGCTGTTGCCATTGTTGCTGCTGCCGATTCTTACGCCAATCCTAGTGGTGAGCGCGATCGTTACGGTGAAATTGCTGGATCGCGATCCGGTGGTTGAATGGAAGGGAATTGGTTTTCTTGCCCTATTCGACGTAGTTTTTTTGACCGCGCTATGGCTTTTCGGCGAATATCTTCTGGAGGAATAATCACACATGGCCAAACGCATGCTGCTCGGCGCGGTTGCGGTTCTGCTGGTGATTGCCTCGGCTTACGCGTCGTTCTATATAGCTCCCATTGAGCGCACTATGGGCGCGCTGCAGAAGATCTTTTATTTCCATGCGGCCAGCGCCTGGGCGGGAATGGACGCGTTTTTTGTGTGCTTTGTGGCAAATCTGCTGTACGTCTGGAAACGCAAGGCTTCTTACGATTGGTTGGCGGTTTCCGCGGCGGAAGTGGGCTTGGCGTTCACCACCGTGGTGCTGATTACCGGGCCTATCTGGGCGAAACCCGCATGGGGGATTTACTGGACCTGGGATGCACGGCTTACATCTACTTTCGTTCTTTGGCTGCTGTACGTTTCCTACTTGTTGTTACGCAGCTTAATAGAGGAGCCCGACCGCCGCGCGCTGCTTAGTTCTATTTTCGGTATCTTTGCGTTTTTGGATGTGCCGCTGGTTTACGGATCGATTCGCTGGTGGCGCACCCAGCATCCGCAGCCGGTGATCATGGGCGGACCCGGATCCGGTCTGGAGCCGACGATGGCCAGGGTATTTTTCTTCTCGGTTCTGGCGATGCACGTCTTGATGATTTTTCTGATTCGGGAACGCTACCTGTTGGAACAAACCAGCAGCGAAGTGGAACTGCTGCAACGCGAGGCGGAAGCCGTATGAAAAATTTCGACAGCATCTTTGCGGCGTATTTGATCGGGTGGGGCGTGTTTTTCGTTTTTTATTTGACGATTGCGAAGCGCTCTTCCGATCTACGGACCGAAGTCGAACGGCTTAGGAATTTGGTAAAGCGCGATAAGTCATGAGTTTGCGGGCAGGTTGGTAAACATGGTGAACGCTACCGGCAAAAAACGCATCGGCATCGTGCTCTTCCAACTCGGAGGCCCGGACTCGCTCGAGAACGTCGAACCTTTCCTTCGCAATCTTTTTCGCGATCCGGACATTATTCCGCTGGGCCCGCTGAATTTCATTCGCAACCCGCTGGCGAGCTTGATTGCTTCGCGGCGGTCGATCCCGGTCGCCAAGCGTTATGGCCAGATCGGCCGCCGTTCTCCCATTGGTATCCTCACCGAGCGCCAGCGATCTCAGTTGGTCCATGCCCTTGAGCCGTACATCGATCCCGTGGGCGTTATCGCTATGCGTTACTGGAAACCGCTTACAGAAGATGCCGTGGCTAGGCTACGCAAAGCCGGGCAACTCGATGAACTCGTGTTGCTCCCGTTGTATCCGCACTATTCTTACGCCACGACGCTGAGCAGTCTGAAGGAATGGCGTCGCGTTTACGGCCCGCCGCGTGAGGAGCTTCCCGAGCGCACTGTTGAATATTTCTACGATCATCCGCTGTACATTCGCGCGCTGGTGGACAACATCGGCAAAATGCTGCGGCAGTTTCCAGACAGCTCGCGAATCGATTTGGTTTTCAGCGCCCACGGCCTGCCCATGAGTCTGGTGGAAAAGGGTGATCCTTACCCGCTGCATGTTGCGGAAACCGTGCGACTGGTGTGCGAACAGGGCGCCAGCCGCTTTCCCGATTGGCCGCGCAAACACTTGCTGTGTTTCCAGAGTCGGGTTGGGCCTGCGAAATGGCTGCAGCCCTCTTTTGTCGATACGCTTCACCGCCTGGGGCACGAGGGCGTGAAGGAGATGCTGGTTGTGCCCATTTCGTTTGTTACCGAGCACATCGAGACGCTGCACGAAATCAACATTGAGGGGCGCGCTGATGCCGCTAAAGCGGGGATCAGTCTTTACCGCATGATGCCAGCGGTGGGGGATTCGCCTGTGTTTATCGAGGCGCTGAAGGATCTGGTGCTGCGGGCGGCCGAGGTGCCTGCGCAACCTTTGGCTGCGAATGTATAGGGGAGGGTTTTTCCCAAAGGTAGACCCGCGGCTAGGGATAGGAAAACCCAAGAGCCCGGTCAGGAGTGATTGTATTACCTGACTGATACGAAGGGTGCAGAGCTCGAAGAGAAGGATGTAGAGCGGAAGCTAGGCGACGTTTGATCGTAAGAGCCCACCCATTGCCAACGGCGAAAAGGATGGGGCAACCTCAGGGACGTTTGTCGATAGGAACTGGGTCGTTGGCGGACCGCGTCCGTTCCTTCGTCAGGGCGAGCAGAAGGCGGTCTCTATAAGAGCGTTACGTGGCTTATCGGCGTAATCTGCGTTTTGCTTTTGTTCCTGCTCTGCTAAACTCTGCAACCGGTTCGGAGCGTTCGAAAAAGTAAATCTGCAGTGCTTGCTGTATAATTCGGTTTTCGGGGATGGGGCCCCGCGGACATGAATCGCAGCTATCATCCGTTCGTCCATCGCTACGCCATATTTGTTGTTTGCTGGACGATCGTCCTGCTGAGCGCGGGCGCGCTGGTCACCTCCGAAGACGCAGCCCTGGCTGTTCCTGATTGGCCGCTTTCCTACGGCACAATTACTCCTCCCATGGTTGGCGGAATCGCTTACGAACATACGCATCGCGTTCTCGCCGCGGGGCTCGGCTTGCTGATCATCGGCCTCGCGGTGATGTTGTGGCGCAAGGATGATCGGCCATGGATGCGCTGGCTGGGTCTGGCCGCGCTGGGCGGGGTGATCTTGCAAGGAGTCCTCGGCGGGCTGACCGTTCTGAAGCTGCTGCATTACTGGCTGCCGGTGATGCACGCGTGTGTTGCGCAACTTATGTTCGCGGTAACGGTGAGCATCGCATTTTTCACTAGCCGGTGGTGGACAGAATCCCTCCCGCAATATCAAGACAAAAGCTCGCCGTCGGTTCACACCGTGGTGATTATCAACGCGGTGGCAATTTTTCTGCAGGTGCTCGCTGGCGCCGGCTTCCGGCACCAATACATTTCACTCCGCCCGCATGTGGTCGGCGCAGTGGTCGTGCTCGGGGCAGTCATCTGGACCGCCGCGATCCTGCGCCGCCGCTTTTCTGAGGTACCGGAGATTTCTCGTGCGCGCGTACTGTTGCACGCCATCGTTGGCACCCAGATTCTTCTGGGCGTGATTGCGTTCTTTTCGCGTATTTACACTGCAGACGCGCCACAGCCCATGCCCCTGATGGTGGCGTCGACTGTGGTGCACACGGTTGTCGGCGCGATTCTGTTCGCACTTTCTGTTGTGACCGTGCTGATTTGCTATCGCCTGGTTCCACGCACAGGCGAAGTGGCGGCCCGCATTACGCAGAAACAGGTGCACGCACAGTGAGCACGGCTCGCGCCAACGTTCTCGCGCAGTCCAGCAAGCTGAGCGGCTATCTGGCGCTGACCAAGCCAGACGTATCCTTTTTGGTGCTGATGACGACTGCGGCGGGCTTCTACATGGGTTCGCGAGGGCCGGTCGACTGGCTGCGGATGCTGCATGTTATCTGCGGGACGATGATCATTGCCGCGGGGACCGCTGCGCTTAATCACTATATCGAGCGGGAATCGGACCGACACATGCGGCGAACAGCTGCGCGGCCGCTGCCGAGTGGGTTGCTCACTCCTCGCGAAGCGCTTGTTTTTGGTGTAGTTCTTTGCGTTGCGGGAGCGAGTTATCTGGCCGTGGCCGCCGGATACATTGCGTGTATTCTTGGCGTGTCGACCTGCCTTAGTTATTTGCTGGCTTATACGCCGCTGAAAACCCGAACTGTGTGGGCTACGTTTGTGGGCGCGATCCCGGGCGCGATTCCTCCGATGATTGGCTGGGCCGCCGCGACTGGCAAACTTGATGCGGGTGCATGGGTGTTATTCGCCATTCTTTTTGTGTGGCAATTCCCGCATTTTCACGCGATCGCTTGGATGTATCGCGAAGACTACGCGCGGGCGGGAATTTTGATGCTCCCGGTAGTGGACAAGGATGGGGTACGCACGTACCGTCAGATTGTTTTGTATGCCGGTGCGCTGGTGGCCATTAGCCTGCTGCCTTCGCTGTTGGGGCTCGCGGGTGTTTTGTATTTTTTCGGTGCACTGGTTTCCTGCACGGCGCTGGTGCAGGTCTGCTTGTGGGCTGCACACTCGAAGAGCAATGCGCGCGCAAAATGGCTGATGCACGCGACGGTGATTCACATGCCGATCCTTCTTGGCTTGATGGTGTACGACAAGCTTCCGCGTTGAAAGTTACAGCATCTGCCCGAGAACTTTCGGTTATGCGTTAGAGCGGAACGGTGTCGGTAGTGTTGTATCCAAACCCGCAGCCTTAACAACGAAGGGTGTGCGGCACCCACTTTCGAAATGAGCCGGAAGGGAATTGGTCGGAATGTTTTCGCAAGCTGCTCTCAACGCCGCGCTCAATGGCACCAGCGCTATCCTGCTTGTGGCTGGGTACACTGCGATTCGCAACCGTAAGATTGAGCTGCACAAGAAATTCATGGTGTCCGCGTTTGCGGTGTCCACGATTTTCCTGATTTCCTATCTCATTTATCACTACCGCGTCGGGCACGTGGTTTTCCAGGGCCATGGCTGGGTGCGCACCTTTTACCTGGTGCTGCTCACTTCACACACCATCCTGGCCATTGTCATCGTGCCGCTAATCCTGATTACCCTTCGCCGCGCCTGGGTCCAACGTTTCGACAAGCACCGCATCATTGCGCGCTGGACGCTTCCGCTGTGGTTCTACGTGTGCATTACCGGCGTCATTGTGTACGTTATGCTCTACCACATCTACGCTCCCGCTTCATGAATTCGGTGTAGCGACCGCTATCCATAGATCATCAAAGGCTGTATTGTGAGGCCCCATGAGGATTCTAGTGTTCGGTGCAACGGGTTCAGCGGGGCACAGCGTGTTGGAAGCTTGCCTTGGTGCATCTGTCATTGAGGAAGTTCGCGCGATTGTTCGCCGGCCGCTGAGCGACACGCACCCGAAACTTCGCACCATTATTCATGCAAATTTTCTAGACTATGCAGCAATTGAAGAAGCCTTCCGCGGCATCGACGCATGCTTATTCTGCCTGGGTATTTCTGTTACGCAGGTTTCCAAGGAAGAGTACCGCAAAATCACACACGACTTTTCGCTCGCCGCCGCGACGACACTGAAGGCGCGGAGTCCGGGCGCGGCGTTTCACTACATCAGCGGGCAGGGAACCAGCGCCAGCAGTCGTATGTTCTGGGCACAGGTGAAAGCGCAAACCGAACGCGAACTGATTGACCCTATGGGGGCGGACGCGTGGCGCCCGGCCTTCATCGATGCCAAGCCTTCATCCACTCTGCCAAAAATATACGCGATCTTTTTTCCACTAGGACGCCTGTTGAAACCGTTTCCGAGCCTTTACATTCATGGCCACGACCTGGGCCGCGCCATGCTACAAGCCACCATTGAGAATATCCGTGGCCGGATCTTTGAGAATGCGGAAATACGGCAGATTGCGGCGCGCGCTAAGTTTTAGTTGCAGGTTTTTGGATTTGTCGCCGGACCCCGTTCGCTCGCGAGTCTTTGCACGCTACGTTGTTTTCGTTTGATTTTGCTGTCGCTGCTGTGTCCCCTAGCGCCGCATGGTATTCCACGGATGTTGCCGAGCCCAACAGTGCTTGTAGCACTTAGGCTTTTGGAAGGGCCGCGACCACTGCGTCCGTGAATTGCTGGGTACTGGCGGTTCCACCCACATCGCGGGTCACGTGCTTGCCTTCGCGGTAGACGTTGATCAGCGCCGCTTCGATCCGCTCGGCCGCGCTGCGCTCGCCCAAATGTTTCAGCATCAGGTTGGCACTCATTAGTAATGCCGTCGGGTTCGCAAGTCCCTTGCCTGCAATATCCGGCGCGGTGCCATGCACGGCCTCGAAAATTGCGCAGGTCTCGCCGATGTTGCCGCTGGGAACTACGCCCAAACCGCCCACGAGTCCTGCGGCCAGGTCGCTCATCACGTCGCCGTAGAGATTCGGCAGGAGCAGAATGTCGAACTGTTCGGGCTTCATCACTATCTGCAGGCAGGCGTTGTCCACAATCATTTCTTTATATTCGATCTCGGGGAATTTCTCGGCTACCGTGCGGATGGACTTCAGGAATAGGCCGTCGCTCAGCTTCATGATGTTGGCTTTGTGAATGGCGTGAATCTTCTTGCGGCCATTTTCTTTGGCGTATTTGAAGGCGAACTCGGCGATACGGGAGGACGCTCTCTCGGTGATGATTTTCAGGCTTTCCACCACGCCCGGAACCACTTCGTGCTCCAGCCCAGAATACAAATCTTCGGTGTTTTCGCGCACGATCACGACGTCCACGCCATCAAAATGCGATTTGACTCCCGGCAAGTTTTTCACGGGGCGCAGGTTGGCGTATAGCTCCAAGCTCTTGCGCAGCGCCACGTTGACGCTGGGCGCGCCGCCAGCTACTGCCGTGGCCATCGGACCCTTCAGCCCTACACGATTTTTGCGAACCGATTCGATTGCCAGTTCGTTCAGGACCGCGCCTTTGACCGTGGTCGTATCGGTGTTTTCCGCGCGGGCTCCGAATTCGTCCCAATCGATTAGCACGCCAGCAGCTTCCAGGATGCGTTTCGTTGCGGTCGAGACCTCTGGGCCGATTCCTTCACCGGGCAATAAAGTAACTTTGTGTCTCATGGTTGCATCGTATTTTACGGGAAGAGTTGAACGAAGTCGAAAGCCGCGTTGCGGCTCGTTTCCCGCGCTGCGGGGTGGTTATGAGCAGGGAAGTGGCGTTTAGAAACAGGCCCGCTAGCAGCGATTTTGTGTTGTGCTATACTGAATAAGTGATGAGTCTTGCGGTGCCAATCCGCAAGCGGAGGCCAAGAGAATTATGATCAACCTGACGCCCGTTGCCGCCACCAAGGTCAAGGAAATCATGGGTATGCAGAACCCCGTCCCGGTCGCGCTGCGCGTTGCCGTGGTCGGCGGAGGCTGCTCCGGTTTCCAGTACCATATGGCGTTTGAGAATCAGACCAACGAGACCGACGAAGTCGTGGATCTGAACGGCGTGAAGGTAGCCGTCGATCAGATGAGCTCCATGTATCTCGATGGCGTGGAAATCGACTACATCGAGACGCTTGAGGGTGCTGGTTTCAAGTTCAATAACCCGAATGTGAAAAGCACCTGCGGCTGCGGTAGTTCGTTCAGCGTGTGAGCGCAGTTGTTACGATTTTCTGGGCTCCTGGATTATTCCAGGAGCCTTTTTTTTGTACGCCGCGCATGTTCGGCAGCTAACGGGTGAAAGTCCCAACCTGATGGAGGTGAAGGGTAGCGAAGCGCAAGGGCGTCACCGTGAGGTGGGGTCTGCAGGAAGCGTAGAGCAAAGATACGGGCCGATGGACAAGAACTGGATTAGCAGGCTGCTGAAAAACTGGTTCTGATCCACCATTACGGAATCCTCAATGGTTTCTGGTTCTGTGGCGACGCTTTGGCCAAAGGCTCAGCCTGAGCGATGCGTTCTGCTAGGCTCGGATGCTTTTCAGACGGCTCCTCCGGCTCTACTTTGCGGAGAGCCTTGAATGTCTCAAGCAGCGTCAGCATCCCGGCAGGTGAGTAGCCTGCTTTCGCCGCCAACTGCTGTCCG
>Ga0210384_10004509_pt1 | contig 15522 bp, 23 predicted proteins | sample IncBWH2MmetaG_FD_160574 | JGI IMG/M metagenome (GOLD analysis project Ga0210384, IMG submission 160574) | Forest soil microbial communities from Barre Woods Harvard Forest LTER site, Petersham, Massachusetts, United States - Inc-BW-H-2-M | ecosystem: Environmental > Terrestrial > Soil >...
CCCTCTCTTCACCGGGTGAGTGAGTGCACGGATTCGTAGCGTGGAGATCCGTCCGTTGAACGGGACGAGAAGGGGAGCGCTACGAAGCGGGCGGAGCGCGCGAGTGGACCGCGGACGGCCGAAGGGCGGCGGTCGTCTTCTCCGGGGCCGGGATGAGCAGTTCGACCGTGCGGAGGATTGGCGCGAGATCGGTCGGCACCGCGGGGGCGAGGCCCCCCGCGCCCGACTGGACGAGGGTGACGACATCGTCGTAGTCGGCGTCGTCGTAGATGCCGGCGATCCAGGACGGGTCGGGCGGGCTCGCGTGCGCCAGGGCCGGGAGCGTCGCGCACGCGAACAGTAGCGGGGCGACCAGCAGGGCCCGCCCGACGTTCCGCCAGATCATCGAGGCGCGCGGTGGCTCAGGGCTGGGTGGGACGGCCCGGCTGGATCAGCTGCCGCATCTCCTCGTGGAGCTGCCGCAGCCGCTCTCTCGTCTTCGCGACGCGGGCGAGCTGCTCGGGCGTGAGCACCGCCCGCACCTCGAGCGCCGTCTGCGCGCTGTCCTGGGCGAGCTGCTCGCGGAGCTGATTGATCCGGGCGAGCTGCGGCTGCACGTCGGAGGTCTGGAGCGGGCCGGGGGACAGGAGCTTGGCGCCCAGCTCCTGCTGGGCCTGCCGTAGCTGATCAACGATCGGCCGGGTGGCCGTCCGATGCGACGAGAGGATCGTGCGCACTTTCGTCTGCTGCTCGGGCGCGAGGTTGGAGGCGCGGATCATCAGCCAGAGCTCGCCGTCCTCGCGCCCCATGCCCCAGCGCATCGAGCTGCCGCCCGGGGAAGAAGGCGGCGGAGCCTGGGCCGACGCCTTCGTGACCACGAGGGTGATCGCGCCGATGGCCAGGACGAAGCCCGCGGCGAGCGCGACGGCCCGACCCACCAGGGACCGGCCCCCGAAGCCTGAGGTCCCAATCGAGAGGATGCCCCGAGTGGTCACGGCGTCCCTCCGGTGAGGGTATTGTCGAGCTCGCCGGCCATCGCCTCCAGGGTCGGGGTCTGCTCGTCGCCCGCCGCCGGCACGGGATCGCCGCTCACCGAGAAGAGCGACGCCGACACGTCGGCGAGGATCGCGGCGACTTCCTGCGGCTGCATCGTGGGCGGCGGCGCCACCGCCCGCCACACCGCGACCTCCGCCCAGATCAGGAGGGCGACCGCGGCGGCGGAGAGCCCGACCATGGCCGGCATCCAGCGCCGACGCAGCAGCGGGATCGCGCGGCGCACCGGCTCGGGGGTGTCGCGTAGCACGTCGGTGACCAGCATCAGCTCCCGGTGCAGGCGGCGATAGCGGCCGGCGCAGGCGGCGCACGAGGCGAGGTGGGCGCGCTCGGCCACCGTGCCGAGCTCGGCTTGGACCCGCTCGAGCGCCTGGTCGGAGATGCAGCGAGTCATGGATGATCTCCCAGTGTACGACGCATGTGTCGGACGGCGCGGAAGAGGTGACGCTTCACGCTGCCCGCGCTCAGCCCCAGGGTCTGGGCCACGTCGGGCGTCGATTGGTCGTCGATGTAGCGGAGCACGAACACCTCCTGTTGACGGCGAGGTAACTCGCGGAACGCCGCCCAGATGCGGCGCCGCGTCTCCTCGCTGACGAGCGCCTCGCTGGGCCCCGGCGTCTCCGAGACCAGCGAGACGTCGTCCAGGCTCGTCCCGCGGAGCCGGAATCGCATCCACCCGCCCGCCCGGCGCCGGTCGCGGCAGGCGTTGACCGCCACGCGGGTGAGCCAGCCGCTCCAGTTCAGCGGCGGGCGCCCGAGCTGCTCGGCTTCATGCGCCTTCAGGAAGACGTCCTGCACCACGTCCTCGGCCTCCTGCGGATCTCCCAGCAGGAGGCGACAGAGTCGTCTCAGGCGCCCGTAGTGGGCGGTGACCAGTGTGTCCTGGCTGGGTGAGGGTTCCACGTCCGTATGACGGGTGTCCCGCGCCCTCTCATCGGTCCTGACGAACGAAAGTGACCGAAAGTTGACGCCGGACGCCGGCGATCGGGTAGTGGCCATGCCGGATAGCGTAGGCCGGATGGCCGCTTTCACCACCATGGTTGCGGTGATCGAAGATCTTCCAAAACCGCGTCACTTCTGCTAAATTGGGCTTCTGGGCCCGGGTCTGGGACCCGGAAAAGTCGAGGTCGGGCCGTGGCGGGCAAGGGGATCCAGGACCTGGTCGGACAGGTGATGATCGACAAGGAGTTCCTTGCCGACCTCGTGCGCGACCCCGCGCAGGTGCTGGCCGGCTTCGAGCTCACCGCCGACGAGCGCGCCGTCATCATGCAGGCGCTCGGGAGCACCGCCAACGTCTCGGATCGCGATCGGGCCCGCGCGTTGCAAAACGTCATGCTCAAGCGCTGGGCGACCTGATGACCACGCTCGCCGCCGGATCCCGCTGAGTGGCCAACCTCCCCGAGATCGGGTTCCTGCGTCGCGTCGTCTTGTTCAAGGATCTGGAGGAACCCGTGCTGCTCGCCCTGTGGCCGAGCTTCAGGGAGCGACGGCTGAAGAAGGGCGACGTGCTCTTCCGGGCGGGTGACATGGGCGAGGAGCTGTTTCTCATCAAGGACGGCAGCATCGTCGTCTCCAAGCCGGTCACCGGCCGGGTGGAGCAGGTGCTGTCGCGCATCGCCCCCGGCGAGGTGTTCGGCGAGATGAGCCTCTTCGGCGACGAGCGACGCCGGTCCGCCACCTGCCAGGCCGAGATCGACACGGTGCTCTTCAGCCTCGACCGCGACAGCCTGAGCCGCTTCACCGCGAGCAGCCCGCTCGCCGCGGCCAAGTTCTTCCAGCAGATGGCCCAGGTGGCCTTCAAGCGTCTGCGCGACTCCAGCGACCTGGTCGCCGAGGTCACCCGCTGGGGGCTGGAGGCCACGGGTCTCGACATCGAGCACAAGTAGCGCCCCCGGGGCTCGATCGTGAGCGAGGTCGGCGACAAGGCCGCGGAGAGCAGACCGAAGCGTACGCGTATCGAGCTGCTGGTCCGCCAGCCGGACGGTGACGGCTTCGAGACGCGCGAGATCCCCAGCGCGGTCGCCTACCTCCACAGCCGCCCGCAGCGCATCCCCGACGCCGACTGGGAGATGGCGCGCCTGCCCTACGCCCCGCTGGGCGTGGTCACCTACGCGCTCAAGAACCGCCGCACCGAGCAGATCATCCAGATCACCGAGACCGAGAAGTTCCTCTGGGAGCAGATGGACGGGCAGGCCTCGCTCCAGGAGATCGCGACCTCGTACCTGCTGCACTACGGCTCGTTCGACTTCGAGATCATCCCGACCCTGATCGTCAAGCTCCTGCGCGCCGATCTGCTCACGATGCGGCCGGTGTCGCGGCTGCGCGCGGTGCTGGCCCGCAACCGTCGCAACCCGGCCGCGCGCGCGATGGAGGGCACGCTCCACGCCCTGGAGCGGCTCACCGTCACGAGCCGGCGCTCGCATCAGGTCTTCGAGCGCATGTACCGCTACGGCGGCTTCCTGCTCTTCTCGCCGTGGGCCCTCGTGGCGCTGGGCGTCATGGTGGTGCTGGGCGCCCGCAGCGGGGTGGCGATCTGGCACGACCTGAGCGACGTCACCCACGGCCTGGCGAGCCACCCGCTCCTGGCGATCCTGCTCGTGAAGATCGTGTTCTGGCTCACCGTGATCAACCACCAGATCATCCACGCGCTGGCCTGCGTCCACTATCGCCGGCGGGTGCGGGAGTTCGGCTTCACGATCCTGCACGGCTTCATCCCTACCTTCTACGCCGACGTGACCGACATCTTCATGGCCACCCGCCGCGCACGCATCGTCAACTCGGTCGCCGGCCCGCTCTTCCATCTCTTCCTCGGCTGCTTCTGCTTCTGGATCGCGGTCCACCTCTCACCCGGACTCATCCAGGGCTTCGTGGCCGCCTCCGCGCTCCTGCAGCTGCAGTCGTTCCTGATCAGCCTCTACCCGTTCTGGTTCCTCGAGATGGACGGCTATCACATCCTGGTGGAGCTGGTGGGGGTGCCGACGCTCAATCACGACTCGGCGCGCTTCGTGCGCGAGACGCTGTGGTCGCGCCTGCGCTCGGCCACCTGGTTGACGCGCCAGGAGACGATCTGCCTCGCCTACTTCACGCTGTCGCTCGCCTCCGTCGCCGGGTTCGTGCTGCTCAACGTCTGGCTGATCGCCCACGCCGGCAAGTCGTAGCCCTCGCGGCGGGCTACCCGCCGCCGCGAACCACGAGACTGATCAGCCGACCGACCGACTCGCCGAGCGTCTCGGGTGGCTCGGGCGGGGCCTCCTCGAGGATCCGGCGCTGCTCGGCGTCGCTCAGCGATTCGAGACGGGCCTGGGCGCGGTCGCGCACCTCGGGCCCGAGGAGACGGGCCACCTCCAGGATGAAGCGCAGCGCCTGCTCGGCGCGCTCCTGCGGCGAGGCGGCGCCCACCCGCGCGGCGAGGCCGGCCTCGCGCAGGCGCCGGCTCAGGCGGACGCGCTGGCCGTGGACGTGCAGGAGATCGGCCGGCACCGGGCCCCACTCGAGATCGAGAGCGGCGGTCACCGCGGCGATGGCGGGGGCGAGCGCGGGCGCGCTCTCGCGCGCGATCAGCTCGGCGAGCGCGCCCTGCCAGACCGGGGGCAGCGGCGCGGGCGCGACGCGGTCCGGCTCGGGGGCCGGCGTCTCCAGCACCTCGCCGGCGCGATCCAGCACCAGCCGGTCCTCGATCGGCCCGCCGAGCGCCCACAACGAGCAGATCACCCGATCGCCGTCCTGGCGAATCACCCGCGGCTCGCGCCGCCGGATCTCCTGCCACTCCGCGCGATAGAACGGCACGCCGTCCAGCACCACCTTCTCGACCTCGTGCCGGAGCTGCACCGATACGCCGGGGGTCACGTGGTGGGTCTCGAACGGCGCCGGGTGCCAGTCGAGCGCCCCGTCGGCCAGGAAGCGCTCGAGCGGCAGGGCCTCGCGGGCGTCGTAGCGGAAGCACTCGAGCAGGGCGGTGAAGAGCCGCTCGGTCGGATAGGGGCCCCGATAGCGCACGGCGGCGACGCCGTGGTCCTTCATGAGGCCCGCGACGAGGTTGAGCAGCGCGGTGCCGCCGCCCGGAGGCAGACGCCGCGGCTCGAGCAGCGGCGGGATGAAGTCGGGGCGCGTGTAGTCGAGTGCCTGGAAGCTCGTCAGCAGCTCGCGCGGCCGCCAGGGCGCGCCGGCCTCGAGGAGCCACACCCGGTCCGAGCGGCCCCAGGCCGGATGCGTGTCCGCGCCCGGCTCGATGCCGAGCCAGCGCCCGTCCGGGAGGAGGCACTTGGCCCACGCGAGCGCGCCCTCGGCGCCCCACCGGCACGCGGCGACGAGACGCCCGCGGCGATCGAACTGCACGAGGCGGCGCCGTCCGGCCTCCGGGGCGAACCCGGTCAGCGCGCCCCCGCGCCCGGCGGTGACCGGGGGATCGGCGTCGTCGAGCGCGGCGCGTAGCGCCGGGATGCGCTCGGGATCGAGGGCGACGATGTCGGCGCGCGCGAGCCAGGCGCGCAGCCGCGGCAGCGCGGCGCGGTCCATGACGATGATGATACCGGCATCCGCTGGCCGGGTCGGTCGCTTGCTCCTGCACGCCCCGGACGATACAATCCCGCGGGTGAAGGCACGGGCGATGCTGATCGGAACCGCGCTCTGCCTGGGCGCGTGCGCACCGGTCATGGTGCCGATGCCGATCCAGCCCTTCGTCGATATCCCGGTGCCCGCCGAGTGGACCCCGTACTCCGACGACTGGGCCATGATCAGGACCGAGAAGGTCACCGCGGCCCGCCTCATCTATTTCACCCAGAACACGGTCGACAAGACGCTGGCCGACGCGCGTCGCCTGCTCGCGAACGCGGGGTGGAACGAGAGCCGGAGCGAGCGCTTCGTGAACGCGGACAAGTTTCCCGGGGTGTGGGCCGACTTCATCAAGGGGGACGACCTCTGCCGGGTGACCGTGATCGAGGGGACCGGCGCCACGCACGTGGACTACACCGTCGCCCGGGTGAACCCGACGCGATGAGGAGCCGCCGCTGATGGGCCCGGCCGATCTCACCTGGCTTCCCGCGCACGAGCTCGTCGCGCTGATCCGGGCCAAGCAGGTCTCGCCCGTCGAGGTCGTGGAAGCGGTGCTCGCCCGCATCGGGCGGCTCAATCCGACGCTCAACTGCTTCGCGACGGTCACCGCCGAGGAGGCGCGCGACGCGGCCATCGCGGCCGAGGTCGCGGTGATGACGGGCGAGGAGCTCGGCCCGCTGCACGGGGTACCGGTCTCGATCAAGGACCTGCTCTTCACCCGACGGGTGCTCACCGCCGGCGGCTCGCGTCTCTTCGCCGATCACGTGCCGGAGGAGGACGCGGTCGTGGTCGAGCGTCTCAAGGGCGCCGGGGCCATCATCGTCGGGAAGACGACGACGCCGGAGTTCGGGCACAAGGCGGTGACCGAGAGCCCGCTCTGCGGGATCACCCGCAACCCGTGGAATCCGGCCCTCACCCCCGGCGGCTCGAGCGGCGGCGCGGGAGCCGCGGTGGCGGCCGGACTCGGTCCGCTCGCGGTGGGCACCGACGGCGGGGGCTCCATCCGGATTCCCGCGTCGTTCTGCGGGATCTACGGGCTCAAGCCGTCGTTCGGCCGCGTGCCGCAGTTCCCGGGATTTCCGGGCTGGGAGACGCTCTCGCACACCGGCCCGATGACCCGGACCGTCCGCGACGCGGCGCTCATGCTCGACGCGGTCGCGGGGCCCGACGATCGCGACCGGTACTCGCTGCCCGCCGCGGGTCGCTCGTTCCTGGCCGCATGCGACGGGGGGATCGCGGGCCTGAGCGTGGCGTGGTCGCCGGACCTGGGCTACGCGCGGGTGGATCCCGAGGTGGCCGATCTCTGCGCGGCCGCCGCGGAGCGCTTCGAGAGCTTCGGCGGCCACGTGGAAGTGGTGACGCCGTCCTGGGAGGATCCCGAGGAGATGTTCCGGGTCACGATCGGGGCCGAGACGTGGGGGGCGTGGGGCGACCGCCTCGAGGCCGACGGCGAGAAGATGGACCGCTCGCTCCGCGCCCTGCTGCGCTTCGGCGCCGGCATCACGTTGCCCCAGTATCTGGCCGCCAGCCGCCGGCGGCACGAGCTCTGGACGGACGTCCAGCGGTTCCTGGCCCGCTTCGATCTCCTGATCACGCCCACCGTCGCGGTCCCGCCGTTCGAGGTGGGCCGGCCCGGGCTCAACGAGGTCAACGGCCAGCCGTCCTCGCCGCTCGGCTGGGCCCCGTTCTGCTTCCCGTTCAACCTCACCGGCCAGCCCGCCGCGACCGTCCCGGTGGGCATGACCAGTGCGGGCCTGCCGGTGGGGCTGCAGATCGTCGGCCGTCGTCACGCCGACCATACCGTGCTCGCCGCCTCCGCCGCGTTCGAGGCCGAGCAGCCCTGGGGAGACCGCCGCCCGCCGGGGGAGTGAGCTGCTCGGGTCGCTCAGCTCCGCGCGACGATCACCGCGCCCAGCAGCATCATGCCGGTGCCGAGCCAGGCCGACACCGGCGCCCGCTCGTGCAGCAGCACCGCGGCCAGCACCAGCGTCACCGCTCCGCTCAGCCGATCGATCGGCGCCACCCGCAGCGCATCGCCGAGCTGCAGGGCGCGGAAGTAGCAAAGCCACGAGGCGGCGCCGGCGAGCCCCGAGAGCGCGATGTAGAGAAGGCTCCGGCCCTCGATCTCCTTCGCCCCCGTGAGATTGCCGCGGACGAGGGCCAGGACGAGCAGGGCCCCGAACATCACCGCGGCGCGGACGGTGGTGGCCAGCGTGTTGTCCAGCCCCGCACCCCGATCTTGCCGAGCACCGCCACGAGCCCTGCGAATCCGGCGGACAGCGTCGCGTAGGCCAGCCAGTTCATGCCGTCTCCCTCCTTGACTGCGGTTGCCCTGCATGCATACTAAGACCGGTTCCCGACGCGACGAAGAACAAGGGCGATGGAGTTCGCCCGAGACCGCCCGGCCTCCGGGCTGATGACTCCTACCGGCTCGACCGGTAGGAGTCTTTTTTTGTTCCGGAGAATGGATCCGACACGAGGAGATCGGCGCACATGACGCGATTCATCTTGATCTGCTTCGGGGGAGCGGTGGGCACCGGGGCGCGGTACCTGCTGGGCGGATTCGTGGCGCGGGTGGCCGGCCCCGATTTCCCGTACGGCACGCTGTTGATCAACGTGCTCGGCTCCTTTCTCATCGGGGTGGTGCAGCAGGTCGGCCTCTCCACCCTCATGATTCCGGACACCCTACGACTCGTGCTCGCGGTCGGCGTCATGGGAGGATTCACCACGTACTCGTCCTTTTCCTACGAGACCGTGAAGCTGGTCGAGACCGGCTCGTGGGGAGCGGCCGGCGCGTACGTCGTGTTCACGACCACCCTGTGCCTCGTGGGTTGCGTGATGGGGCTGTCCCTCGGCCGGGTGCTGGTGGAAGGGAAGGGAGGGTGGTAGCGATGCGAAAGCTGGAGGGCGAGCAGGTCCTGATGCGGATCTTCATCGGTGAGAGCGATCGGTGGCAGCACCATCCGCTCCACGCGGCACTCCTCGATCTCTTCCGGCGCGAAGGCCTCGCCGGGGCCACCGTGCTGCGCGGGGCGGCCGGCTTCGGCGCCAACTCGGTCCTGCACACCGCCAATATCCTGAGGCTCTCCGCCGACCTGCCTCTGATCATCGAGGTGGTGGATTCGCAGGAGCATCTGGATCGGGTGCTGCCGCAGGTGGATCGCATGATGCGCGGCGGCCTGGTCACGATGGAGAAGGTGCGGGTCTTGAAGTACGAGGACAACGGCCCCGGTTAGGGCTTCGCCGGGTCGCCCGTCTGCTGCTTCTCCGTCTCCATGACGCGGGCGCGGTGCTCGCGCAGGGCCTGATCGTACCGCCGCAGCATGTCGTCGCGCTCCGCGTGCGAGATGAGGCGCTCCACCAGCATGCCGGCGAGGAAGGCCACGACCACGACCACCACGAGCGCCAGAGCGCCGAGCGCCGAGCGGGAGCGGGACCACGCACGCGTCATGGTGGGCATGATAGCAAACGCGGGCCGGGCGGCTCTGCCATCGGGCTCTCAGCGCCTCCGCGGTCGGCGTGGTAGGATGTGCGCATCGTGAGATAGCGCAATGCGGATACGACGACTCCTCCACGCGACCGATTTCTCTCCCGCATCCACCCGCGCCTTCAAGTACGCGGTGGACCTGGCCACGATGCATCGTGCCCAGCTCGTGATCCTGCACGTGATGGCGCCGCCCGCGCTCGGGATCCCCGGCGAGGGGTACGTGACCCCGGCGGTGTACGAGACGCTCGAGGCGTCCGCGCGTAGCCAGGCCGGGCGGCGGCTCGACGCGATCGTGGCCCGGGCCAAGAAAGCGGGGGCGCGGGCGCGCGGGCTGCTGCTCGAAGGGGTGCCCCACGAGCTGATCGTGCGCTCGGTGCGGTCGCAGAAGGCGGATCTGCTCGTGATCGGCACCCACGGCCGGAGCGGGCTCGCCAAGTTCTTCCTGGGCAGCGTGGCCAATCGCCTGGTCTCGATGGCCGCGTGCCCCGTGCTCACGGTGCGCGGGCGGTAGCGGTGGTGGACGCGCCGGGGCCCCTCCGCGTCACCACGGAGTCGAAGATCGACGACGTGCTCGCGCGCCACCCGAGCACCGGCCCCATCTTCACCCAGGGACGCCGCCTCTACGTGGACCAGCTGCACGATCTCTACGCGCGCTTCCCCGGGCTCACGGTGGGCGACTTCGCGCGGCAGAACGCCATGGAGCTGGGGCCGCTGCTCACCCAGCTCAACGCGATGGCCGAGTCCGAGGACGCGGCGCGCCCGACCACTGCGCGCGCCCACGGTGGCGACGAGAGTCCCGCCGGCCACTTCTCGCTGGCCCTCGGCTACACCGCCAGCTATCGGCCGCGGGAAGATTCCACGCCCGACAGCGTGTCGGTGGTGACCGTCCAGTCGTCTCGCGGCCCCCAATAGCGGCGCGGAGCCGTCCGATCACGGAAGCGCCGCCGGCCTCGGACCGCTCGGAGTGGGGCAAGCGGACCGAGCCCTCCGACGAGATCCGCTTCCTCCAGGGCCCGCAGCCACGCTCCTTCGAGCTGGCCCGGGCCGTTCGCATCTTCTGGGAGTTCATGCGGGGCTTCCGGGCGCTGCACTTTGTCGGGCCCTGCGTCAGCGTGTTCGGCTCCGCCCGGTTCAAGGCCGGCCATCCTTATTACGAGCTGGGCCGCGACCTGGGGGCCCGGCTGGCCCGGGTCGGTTTCACGGTCATGACCGGGGGCGGGCCCGGCCTGATGGAGGCGGTGAACCGGGGCGCCCACGAGGCGGGCGGCCACTCCATCGGCTGCAACATCGAGCTGCCGCGGGAGCAGCGGCCGAACGAGTACCTCGATCGCTGGATCACCTTCCGCCACTTCTTCGTGCGCAAGGTGATGCTGGCCAAGTACTCCTACGCGTTCCTCGCACTGCCCGGGGGCTTCGGCACGCTCGACGAGACGTTCGAGATCGCCACTCTGGTGCAGACCGGCAAGATCCTGGAATATCCGATCGTGCTCATCGGACGCGACTACTGGCGCCCGCTCACCGACTTCATCCGGAACCGCCTCCTGGTCGAAGGCACCATCGACCCCGGGGACGAGCAGCGCCTGAGGGTGACCGACTCGCCCGCGGAAGCGGTGGAGTGGGTCACCGCGGTGGCCATGCGCCGCTTCGGGCTCAGCTACGGGCCGCTGGCTCGGCGTCGCTGGTTCCTGGGGGAGTGACATCGAGCCGCAAATCTTCCAACGGGAGAGATCATTCATGACGATGCCGAGACTGGTCCGCTTCTCCACCGCCCTCGCGCTCGCCCTCGTGGCCGCGGTCAGCCCCTCCGTCGCGCGGGCCCAGGCCCCGATCAAGATCGGCCTGGTGCAGGGCTTCACCGGCGCGCTCGAGGTCTACGCCAAGCAGGCCAAGCGCGGCTTCGATCTGGGGCTCGAGTACGCGACCGCGGGCAAGGGAGAAGTGCTGGGTCGCAAGATCGTGGTCATCGAGGAGGACGATCAGCTCAAGCCCGAGGTGGCCAAGCAGAAGGTCACCAAGCTCTACGCCGACGACAAGGTCGATCTGATCGTGGGAACCACCTCCAGCGCGGCCGCCCTCGCGGTGCTGCCGGTGGCCGCCGAGTTCAAGAAGGTGCTGATCGTGGAGCCGGCGGTGGCCGACAGCATCACCGGGGAGAACTGGAACCGCTACGTCTTCCGCACCGCCCGCAACTCCACCCAGGACGCCATCGCCAACGCGCTCGCGGTGGCCAAGCCCGGTGTGTCGATCGCCACGATCGCGCAGGACTACGCGTTCGGGCGAGAAGGCGTCGCCGCCTACAAGGCCGCGGTCGAGAAGGCGGGGGCCCAGGTGGTGCACGAGGAGTACACCCCGAACGCCGCCACCGACTTCACCGCGCCGATCCAGAAGATCATCGGGGCGCTCAAGGACAAGTCGGGGCCGAAGTACGTGTTCGTGACCTGGGCCGGCAAGGGCGGGCCGTTTCCGCAGCTGGTGGACAACCGCCTGGACAAGTACGGCATCACGCTGACCAGCGGTAGCAATGTCCTGGACGTGCTCAAGGCGATGAAAAGCATGAAGCTCGAGGGCATGGTGGGCGGAGCCTACTACTACTACGAGATCCCCAAGAACCCGGTGAACGACTGGCTGGTGCGCGAGCACGTCAAGCGCTTCAACGAGCCGCCCGACTTCTTCACCTGCGGCGGCTTCGCGGCCGCGATGGCCGCGGTGGCGGGCATCCAGAAGGCGGGGGGGACCGACCCCGAAAAGCTCGTCGCCGCGATGGAGGGGCTCGAGTTCCAGACCCCGAAGGGCAAGATGACCTTCCGCAAGGAGGACCACCAGGCGCTGCAGAGCATGTACGTGTTCAAGATGGTCTCCAAGCCCGACGTGGCCTGGCTCGTGCCGACCCTGACTCGCGAGCTCTCCCCGTCGGAGACCGCCCCCCCGATCACCAACAAGCGCTGAGTCGAATGCGTCGCGTCGCGGTCGGCTCCGTCTCGCTCGCGGTCGAGGAATGGCCGGGCGCCGGCAAGGGCCCGCCGATCGTCTGCATCCACGGGCTCACCGCGAATCACACCTGCTGGGCCAGCGTGGCCGACGTGCTCGCGCCGGCCCATCGACTGATCGCTTACGATCTGCGGGGGCGGGGCGAGAGCGACAAGCCGGAGAAGGGCTACAGCCTCGCGCACCACGACGAGGATCTGGGAGGGCTGCTCGACCACTTCGGCCTGAAGAAGGCGGTCCTGATCGGCCACTCGCTGGGCGCTCACATCGCCGTGCGGTTCGCCGCGAAGCGCCCGGAGCGGGTCTCGCGGCTCGTGTTGGTGGACGGCGGCCTCGACGTTCGCCACGAGGTGCTGGAGTCGCTGCGGCCCGCCATCGATCGTCTCGGGGTCGAGTTCCCCTCGCTCGACATGTTCCTCGGGTTCGTGCGGATGCTGCCGATGTTCGAGGGGCGCTGGAACGGCTACCTCGAGCGCTACTTCCGCTACGACGTGGAGGTGCTCCCGGCCGGCACGGTCCGCTCCAAGGCGGCCCGCCACGCCATCGAGGAGGAGATCGCCAACCTGGAGCGGGAACGGCTCTGGGTCTGGCACCACCAGGTGAAGGCGCCCACCCTGATCCTGCGGGCGCCCGAGGGCCTCCTCACGCCCAGCGACTGCCTGATGACGCCGGAGGAGGCGAACGCGATGGCCCGCGCCATCTCGCGATCGAAGCTCGTCGTGGTGCCGGGGACCAACCACTACACGGTGCTGCTCGGCCAGCACCCGAAGGTCAAGGCCGCCCTCCGCGCGTTCCTCAAGGGGACGTAGCGACGGCTTCGGCTCCGGTCGTCTCGACCCGCGACCTCACGATCCGCTTCGGCGGCCACGTCGTGGTGGACCACGTGACGCTCGACGTGGTCCCGTTCACGCTGAAATCGATCATCGGGCCCAACGGGGCGGGCAAGACCACCTTCTTCAACCTGTTGAGCGGTCAGTATCGGCCGAGCGACGGGCGCATCTTCTTCAAGGGCCGCGACATCACGCGCCGGGGGGCGGCCGCCCGCGCCCGGCTCGGGATCGGCCGCTCCTTCCAGCTCACCAACATCTTCCCCACGCTCACCGTGCTGGAGAACGTGCGGCTCGCGGTGCAGGCGCGGCGCGGGCTCGGCTTCACCGCCTGGCGCGACTACCGGCGCTACCCCGATCTGGAGGACACCGCCTACCGGCTTCTGGAGATGGTGCTGCTCGAGGGCAAGTGGGCCGCGGCGGCCGGAACGCTGGCCCACGGCGAGAAGCGGAAGCTCGAGCTAGGTATCCTGCTCGCGCTCGAGCCCGAAGTGTTGCTGCTCGACGAGCCGACCGCCGGGATGGCGCTCGAGGAGGTGCCGACCATCATCGAGCTCATCGAGCGTATCCGGGCCCGGCGGGATCGCACGATCCTGCTGGTCGAGCACAAGATCGACATGGTGATGGCGCTGTCGGACTCGATCGCGGTGCTGAAGGATGGGCGCCTCATCGCGGACGGGCCGCCCGCCGAGGTGAGCGCGAGCGCGGAGGTGCAGGCGGCGTACTTCGGGTCGGCGCCCGCCCACGGCCATGGCTGATCTCCTCGAGCTGGAAGGCGTGCACACGGACATCGGGCAGCATCACATCCTGCAGGGGGTGTCGCTGCGCGTGCGGCCCGACGCGGTCACGGTGTTGCTCGGGCGCAACGGCGCGGGCAAGACCACCACGATGCGCACGATCATGGGCGTACTGCGCCCACGGCGGGGCGCGGTCCGCTTCGACGGCCGGCCGATCCACGAGCTGCCGCCCCACGCCATCGCCCGGCTCGGCATCGGCTACGTGCCGGAGGGGCAGGGGATCTTCGCGACCCTGACCGTGGAGGAGAACCTGCGCGTGGCCATGCTCGCCGAGACCGCGGACAGCCGCGAGCGCATGCGAGACGTCCTGGCTCTCTTTCCCGATCTCGAGCGCTACCGTCAGGCCCGCGCGGGCACGCTCTCGGGCGGCCAGAAGCAGATGCTGGCCATCGGGCGCGCCCTGGTCAACCCGGCGCGGCTGCTCCTGATCGACGAGCCGTCGAAGGGGCTCGCGCCGATCGTGGTCGAGCACTTGATCGGCGCGCTCCAGGCCATGAAGCGGCACGCCACCGTGGTGCTGGTGGAGCAGAACTTCTCGATGGCGAGCCGCCTCGGCGACGAGTGCTACGTGATGGACGACGGGCGCACCGTGCACGCGGGCCCGATGGCCGCCCTCGCGGCCGACCAGACGCTCAAGCGGAAGTATCTCGGCATATGAGGCGCGCGGTGGGGCCGCTCCTGGGGCTGGCGCTGCTCCTGCTGCCGCTCACCGCCATCGAGCCGCGGGCCTGGCTCACGCTCACGGTGGCCGGGCTCGCCATGGGCATGCTCATCTTCCTGGTGGCGGCGGGCCTCACCTTGATCTTCGGGCTGATGGACGTGCTCAACTTCGCCCACGGCGCGCTCTTCGCGTGGGGCGCCTACGCGGGCTTCACGGTGATCCTGCTGGTGAATGGGCGCTGGGGCTGGGCGGCCTCCCCGTCGGTGCTGGCCAACGCGGGCCTGCTCCTGCTCGCGGTGGCGGGCGCCGCGGTGGTGGCCTTCGTGCTCGGGATCGCGCTCGAGCGCGTCATCGTGCGGCCCGTCTACGGCCAGCACCTTTTCCAGATCCTGATCACGCTCGGCGCCACCATCGTGCTCGAGGAGCTGATCCGCATCGTCTGGGGGCCGAACGACCAGGTGATGCCGGTGCCGACCGCCTTCCAGGGCTCGTGGGACGTGGCCGACGTCGTGGTGCTGCGCTTTCCGGTGCTGGCGATCGGGCTCGGCGTCCTCGTCTACGCGGGCATGCGGTGGCTGCTCGGCCGCACCCGGGTGGGGCTGATCGTGCGGGCGGGCGTCGAGAACAGCGAGATGGTGCAGGTGATGGGCCACGACATCCACCGCTACTTCACCGGGGTGTTCGCGGCGGGCTCGGCGCTGGCGGGGCTGGGCGGGCTCATGTGGGGCATGTTCAACCAGTCCATCCGACCGTCGATGGGAGGCGAGCAGCTCATCTTCGCGTTCATCGTGGTGATCATCGGCGGTCTCGGGAGCGTCACCGGCTCTCTGGTAGGCGCGCTCCTCGTCGGCCTCTCCTACAACTACGTCGCCTACCTCGTCCCCAAGGCGGCCATCGGCGTGACCATGGCGATCATGGTGCTGGTGCTGCTGGTGCGGCCCACCGGGCTCTTCGGGAGCGGCAAGTGACCGTGGTCGCGGTGACTCCGGTCCAGGCCGCGCGCGCGGCGGCGCGGCGGGGGCGCTGGCGGCAGCCCACCCGCTACCTGCGGCTGGCGCTAGTGCTGGCGTGGGCCCTCTTGCCCGCGGCCGCGCCGTCCTTCCAGTTGCTGGATCTGGCGCTGAAGATCGCGCTGTTCGCGACGCTCGCGGCGAGCTACGACGTGGTGCTCGGCTACACCGG
>Ga0210384_10004510_pt1 | contig 15519 bp, 13 predicted proteins | sample IncBWH2MmetaG_FD_160574 | JGI IMG/M metagenome (GOLD analysis project Ga0210384, IMG submission 160574) | Forest soil microbial communities from Barre Woods Harvard Forest LTER site, Petersham, Massachusetts, United States - Inc-BW-H-2-M | ecosystem: Environmental > Terrestrial > Soil >...
GTTGAAGGCAACAAAGAAAAGTTCGCGAGATAAACTTTGGGCTGTAAACCAGCGTGGAAGCTTACTCGAAAATCAAAATCGCCGCGCCGATGACGGTGGTCCAGAGGCCGCGTTTATCGCCCACGGCGGACTGGGTCACGTTGGCAGTGCGCACGATTTTGTTCGAGAGACGGTATATCTGCTTCTTCTCATCCCATGAGCGGTCGGGATCGAACTCGACATTCAGCGTGGTGGCCAGCATTTCCGCCGCCAGTTCTTCGGCGTATTCGCCAGCAGCGTCTTCGGTTTCGCCGAAGGAATGATGTTCGCTGAGGTAGCCGTACGTATTGTGGTCGGCGGGGATGGCCACGCCAATGCTCGAAGCGAGCAGGCGGTGAGGTTCGCGGGTGGAGTTTTCCGCGATCACCGCAAATACCACTTCACCGGGGCTCAGATACTTCAAGCCCTCCTTGCGCGTCAGCATCTTGCAGTTAGGGGGGAAGATGGAGGAAACGCGGACAAGATTTTGTGCGGCGATGCCAGCATCCCGCAGCGCGAGTTCGAAAGAAGTGAGACGTTCTTTGTGTTTCCCGACGCCCTTTGTAAAGAACATGCGCTTCGGGATCATGTTTTTGCCCAAGTCTGTAGGTTCCTCCAAAATGTAAAAGTGAGCGTTGAATGTAACACATTGGAATGTGAACAATGCGTGAAAAATGTGGGTAGAAGCGAAAATCTTACGGGTGTCCGGGCTGGTGCTTTTGCGGAGCGGAGAGATTCGGGCAAACAAAGGCCGAGCCTTCCGGTTTGGACGCGAAGGCGCAAGTGTAGAAGTAGCCGCCCTCGCCACTCCTGAGAACTCCGGCGCCGGTGTTCGTGAGCTCGAAGGGATCTTTTAGCAGAATGTCAGTTCCGCCGATCTTATGAAGCAAGGGTACGATGGCTTGCCACTGTTCGCAGTCGGGACGATCCTGCCTATAGACAGAGTGATTGAACAGAACTTGGTTGAACGGCCAAGGGAGGCCTCGGCGATTCGGATGTTTTCTTTGCCAACCGCTGTTTTTGAGATGTTCATCCCACCTGAAACCCACAGACTCGATCGCAACCTGTACGTGTGCGTACCCAACCGTGTGGGTTGGAGCGTGAGACATCAAGTCACGCAACGGGAGATCCGCGCGCAAGAAACTGGGGTTTCCGCTGTAGAGAAGTGTTGTCGTCGAGTGCGGTAACAACGGCTTGAAAAGTAATATGGTGTACGTTTCGGAGGGTGGACGCGGAGTTCGCGATTCATCGTAGCAATTCTGGGGTTGCGCCATCCAAGTGGAAAAAGCGACGCTGTCTACCACTCTGCCGGTGTGGTTTTCCAGAATAATCTCAGGTGAGCCTTGATCTTCTCCCTCTCCAATATTGAGCTGACGGATGCGGACAGGGCTATCGTTCTGTGGAACAACCACAACATTGACTCCGAACAGTTCCTGGGCAGGAGCGGTGACAGGAGCGAGCGCCACCAACAGGAAGAAAGCGGCGGGGAGAATAGAAGACCGACCGAACGTCATGGAAATGCCTCGCAAACTCAGAAAAAGAAAAAGCAGGAACCCGAGGGCTCCTGCTTTCGGAAAGTATACACCTGAATCTTAGGCAGCTGCTTTTACAGTAGCGACCTTCACTTTGTCCCCGTCCACGGTGCCGGTAACGGTGGCCTTCTGGCCAGCCAGCTTGTCGAGGTCGGCGTCTCCACCATCGAGCGTGTAGACCTTATCTCCGACAACGAGCGCATACTTCGAACCCTTCTTGATGCAGCCGCGAGTGCAGGTAGCCGCATCACCGGAATGCTTGGCGCCGCACATGGCGTCGGAAACAGTTCCTGTCAGAGTCTGGGCCTTGTCGGCAGCGAAAGCAGGCAGGGCGAGGGTGAGTGCGAATACAAGAACGGTAACAACGGAGGCTAGGGCTTGCATACGAGATTTCATTCTGGATATCTCCTTAAGTTTTTGTGCACTGCAATCTTTCTTCAAGCTTTCGGCTCGAAGAGAGCGGCGACTCTTCAGGTTACAGAAAGCCCAGTCCAAATAGATGCCAGGACCAGAACCGAAGGTACACCTTTTTGGCATCAATTGGAAGCCGTGGCATATCGCAGCGCAACGTCCACTGTCTTGTCTGCCTCGTTGAGATGGTTTTCCACAGAAGACCAGCGGCCTGGGGGCAGCGTGCGCAGCGCTTCCTTGAGGAAATTGGCCTCGTAGCCCGTATCGAACGGATCGCCGGAGCGCAGAGTCCACTGCTCCCGGACGCGGGCCGTGATTTTTGGGTCGAGGCCCTCGATGGAGAGTTCGCCAAAATGGAAAACAGCGCCCTCGGCAACCTGAGCGGAAAAGCTCGCAGTCTTCGCCTTGCCATCGAGGTGGGCTTCCAGCTTGCAGCGGGCTTCGAGATACCCCTTTGTGCCGTACAGCTTGGCGACCTGTTCGAGGTTCTCTTTCAACTGCAGCGTATTAGCAGGCTGTCCGGCCGGAACGGTGATGAGGTTCTGCAACTCGGCTGCGGAGAACGCTTGGTTGCCAGTCCAATCGACGGTCGCCATGCGAAATTGAAGCCCAGGACGAACAGGAAGGTGCACAGTGATGCGAACCGAGTTGGCCTCGTCCGCTGATTCGTTCTGCGTGGATTCGCTCGCGTTGGACTGGTTCCTGGGAGCAGGCGCCGCAACGGAAGGATCATCGAAGGACACTTGCAGATAACCACGGCGCAGATAGACGTTGCGGAAATCGATGCTAGCCACGATTTCGACTTCCGAAGCACCGTACTGTTTGCCCAGCAACTGCTTGCGCGCGGCTTCCTGCAGGGCGGGGATTTCCTCTGCATCCGCGCCCGGGAAGTCGATGGAGCCAATGGTGAGGGAGATATTCTCGACCTGGTAAACAAACGCCTCGACTGGGCCATTCTCGACGTCATAGCGGGAGTACGTCACATGGCCGGGAAGTTGGCGTTCGGAAATGATTGCCTGGAGAGCATCGGCGACCGCATCAGCAAGCGTGCCCACGGCGGGAAGCTGGTCACGGAACAGCGGAACGCGCTCACGCAGCTTGGCGCGCAGCTCGTCGTTGGAGTACCAAACAAAATTGTCGAAGCGGACGGGGAGGAGCTTGTCGGTTTCTGTGAGTTGCAGTTCCACCTTAACCGCCCCACCAAGCGTGGAATAACTGTAGGTCAAATTCGAAAACGCGCCGGTTTTGCCGAGTACAGTGATGGTGTCTTTGAGGTCATCCTCGGTGATGATCTGGCCAGGAGCGAGGCCCGCAACGGAGAGCACTTCTGGTTGGTTATAGCGCTTCAGTCCGGTTACGTGGATTTCCTTGATCTTACCCAGGCTCTTGCCGAGAATCTGGGGTGGGGTTGCCGCGGTTAAATCTGGAACAGCAAGCAGCACCCACCAGATCAATGCCCCGCAGAGCCCTCCCCAGACTAGCGCCGCACATAGACTGGCGCGAGACAGACTGGCACGAGGAACGGAAATCAAAGCTGCCCAGCTCCTACTTCACCCGTTGACTTATGTTTTACCGCTATATCAATGAAAGCAAGGGCAGCTCGGCTCAGTGCTTTGTCTTTGCGGAAGACCAGCGCGAGGTCTCGTCGGACTTGCGCGTCGGACAGAGGAACCGCCACGAGCGTGTTGGCACGGGCATCCTCGGCTATGCTGGAGCGGGCAATAAAACCAATACCTACGCCCGCCGCCACAAAGCGCTTGAGCAGCTCGCTGGAGTCGAGCTCCATGCTGACCTGCGGCTTCAATTTGCGATCATGGAACAATTCTTCGAGCGCGTCGCGAGTATGGCCCCCTTTGGGCAGGACCAGCGGAAATTGCGCGGCATCGGCCAAGGTGACGGATTTTTGCCTGGCCAGGGAGTGGGTAGGCGGTGCAATGGCAACGAGTTCATCGCGGTGGATGAGAACCACAGTCAGGCGTGGATCGGTTACGGGCAGCGAGACAACTCCAAAGTCGACCGTGTTGTCGGTGACCCATTCCAGTATCCGGGCATAATCGGCGCGTTTGATGGCGACGGAGACATCCGGATACTGGCGTTTGAAATCAGCGAAGACTTCAGGAAGGATGTGGAGGCAGGTGCCTTCGTTGGCGCTGACCGTGAGTTCACCGCGCGGCACGCGCTCGGTTTCCGCGACGGCGGTGAGCAAGGCGCGGCGGGTGGCCAGCGTTTCCTCGCAAAACTTTTGGAAGACCTTGCCGGACGCGAGGAGCGAGACCTTGCCACCGGAGCGGTCGAACAGCCTGGCGCCAACCTCTTCCTCAAGAGAGCGGATTTGCGAAGAAATAGCCGGTTGCGTGCGGAAGCGCTTCTCCGCCGCGCGGGAGAAGCTGGCGTGGCGGGCGACTTCTAGGAAGGTCTCGAGCTGGTCAAAGTCCATAGGGCCGTGGTCGAGTACCAGTTGCCAATGCCAGTATTCCATAACCCAGCGCAATGTGGGTCATTCAATTTCGAATGCTACGGTTTCGTATAAGGCGCGGTTATCGTTCCTATAAACAGAAGAAACTTTCTATTCGCAGCGCATGCCGATATCCTGCTAAGTTGCGGTAGTCACGGCAAATATAGGGCGATTCACTCAAGGAGTACTGGATGGCTGATCCAAGAACGGTGCTGGAGTTTGCAAAGAAGAATGGCGCGCGCATGCTGGACTTGCGTTTTACCGATCTTCCAGGGTTGTGGCATCACATCTCCTATCCGATTGAGCAGTTGGAGGCAGCCTCGTTTGAGGACGGCTTCGGGATGGATGGCTCGTCGATTCGAGGGTGGGCTGCGATTCACGAGAGCGACATGCTGCTGATTCCAGACCCCGACTGGTTCCTGATGGATCCGTTTACGGAAGCGCCTACGCTGGTGATGGTGGCGCACGTCGTCGATCCGGTGACGAAGCAGCGCTACGACCGCGACCCGCGCTACATCGCCAAGAAGGCGGAGATGTATCTGGCATCGACTGGCATGGCCGACACCGCATTTTTTGGAGCAGAGGCGGAGTTCTTTATTTTCGACAATATTCGCTTCGACCAGCGCGAGCATTGTGGCTACTACTTTATCGACGCCGAAGAAGGGCGCTGGAATTCTGGGAGGGAGGAAAACAATCTCGGCTACCGGCCACGATTCAAAGAGGGATATTTCCCCGTTCCGCCAACGGATCACTATATGGATCTACGCAGCGAAATGGTGATGACCATGCAGAGCTGTGGGCTAACCGTGGAATGCCACCATCATGAGGTTGCGACGGCGGGGCAGACGGAAATCGATCTGCAATTTGACTCGATGGTGAAGTCTGCCGACAGCATGATGCTGTACAAGTACATCGTAAAAAACGTGGCCGTACAGCATGGGAAGACAGTCACGTTCATGCCGAAACCGTTATTTGGTGACAACGGCAGCGGAATGCACACGCATCAGTCGCTATGGAAAGACGGCCAACCGTTGTTTGCGGGTGAAGGTTACGCAGGGCTTTCGGAAATGGCTCTCTGGTACATCGGCGGGCTGATCAAACATGGCCCGGCGCTCTCGGCGATCATTGCTCCGACGACGAATTCCTACAAACGCCTGGTGCCAGGATTTGAGGCGCCGGTGAATCTGGCGTACTCGCGGCGCAACCGCTCGGCGGCCTGCCGGATTCCTATGTATTCTGCGTCCCCGAAAGCCAAACGAGTGGAGTTCCGTCCGCCGGACCCCAGTTGCAATCCTTACCTGGCGTTTGCGGCGATGATGATGGCCGGTCTCGATGGGATCGAGAACCGGATCGATCCGGGGCAGCCCTTGGACAAAGACATCTACGACCTCGGCCCGGAAGAGTTGGCGCGAGTGCCGTCGATGCCGGGATCGCTCGAAGACGCGTTGGACTGTCTGTCGCGTGATCACCAGTTCCTGCTCAAGGGCGATGTCTTTACTGAAGAGCTGATCGGGACGTATATAGAGTACAAACGAACGCGGGAGGTGGATGCCATTCGGTTGCGCCCCCATCCGTACGAGTTCGCTTTGTACTACGATATTTAGCTTAGAATCTGATCGAGGTTCAAGTATGGACTCTCCTTCTGCATCATTGCCGAATCGTGCCTCCGTGCTCGTCCGCTGTTTTCGGGGAATAAATGTTGCGGCGTTGTTGTGCTTGATGGCTCCGCTTTCTTGTAGTAGCGGGTCAATGTCTCCCGGCGGCCCTCCCTCTCCTACCACGCTTCGTCAGGCTGGAACGGCTCGCGGTGTGTTCATTGGAGCTGCTGCGGATTCTCCGCACCTGGGCGAGGCCAACTATGCCAATACTTTAGGATCGGAGTTCAGTCAGTTGCAGGCGGAAAACGAAATGAAGTTTGGTCTCATTCATCCCCGTCCTGACACTGATCCCAACCCCTATGACTTCAGCGGCCCCGACGCGTTAGTCTCCTTTGCCCAAAGCAAGACCATGGTGGTGCGCGGACATACTCTGGTTTGGCATAACCAGATCCCCGCCTGGGTGACCACGGGCGGATACACTGCTCCCCAACTGGCGACCATCCTGCAAGGCCACATCAATACCGTAGTGGGCCACTATGCCACAAAGGTCTATGCGTGGGATGTGGTCAACGAAGCATTCAACGACGACGGCACAATGCGCGACACCATCTGGTATGACCAGCCAGGAATTGGATTCGCCGGCCTGGGCACGGCCTACATCGAGCAGGCGTTGCGTTGGGCTCATGCCGCTGATCCCAGCGCGAAACTCTTCTACAACGACTACAACGCGGAAGTCATGGATGCGAAGTCGGACGCGATCTACGCAATGGCGGTCGATTTCAAGAACCGTGGCGTGCCCCTCGATGGCATCGGCTTCCAGACCCACGTCGATCTTAGCTTTGACAATCCCGCGACGCTGGCCTCCTACGCCAGCAATCTGCAGAGATTCGCAGCACTTGGAATCGATGTGCACATCACCGAGCTGGACATCCGGCTCAGCGATTCCAGCACCGCCTCACTCAATGCGCAAGCGAAACTCTACGGCGAGCTCATGAGCATGTGTTTGCAGCAGCCAAACTGCAAAGTGTTCCAGACCTGGGGCTTCACCGACAAATACTCGTGGATCCCGGGCTTCTATCCAGGAATGGGCTGGGCGTTGCCCTTTGATGCGAATTACCAGAAAAAACCCGCCTACACCGCGCTGCAAGGCGCGCTGGCAAAGTAGCAGGGACCCCGTACTTAGGGTGTTGGGTGACCTACAAATCTACCGTGACTCATGAGTTGGTGCGGGCGGTGGTGGCACGAAATTCCAGCGAGCTGCGGCCCCGAAGAGCTTCTTTGCTGTTTCTGAAACAACACGCACTGCCTTGCCGCCAGCAGGCGAGCCGTAGGTCGAGAAAAATGCGGGCGGTTCGGCCAGCGGACTCCCCCTTGCGGCTGAACATAGGCTCTTGTAGAGATCAAGCAGGGAATCGGTAACGCTCTCCCACCGTAATGCTTCTGCTGTAGAGAGCGCAGCACTGAGTTTCTCCTGTTTTTCGGTACTGGTTGTGGATGCTTGCTGAATGGCTGCCGCAAAGGTCTCAGGAGTGGGATCGGCGAGCCAGGCATTCGCCGAATTGGCATAGGAGAGAACGCCTCCCGCATTCGGTGCGACCAGGGGCAAGCCTGATGCCATCGCTTCCAGAGGCGCAATCCCGAAAGGCTCTCGCGGGTTGGGGTGGACGAAGACGTCGCAGTTGGCATAGAGGCTGGCCAGGCGCTCACGGTCTCCCACGTGCCCCAAGAATGTGACCGTCTTCGGAGCCAACCGACGCGCCTGTGCGCGTAATTCTTCCAGCGCCATGCCTTCGCCAGCAATCAACATGCGGAAGGTGGCTGAATCGGCGGCGAGCTTCGCGGCCACATCAATCAGCAAAGGCAAATTCTTCTCAGGAACCATGCGCCCTACATACAGGAGCAGCACTGTATCCTGTCCCCCAGCGGTTAGCTCAAGCAGCTCTTGGCGCGTGCTTTCGGAACGCAATGCGGGAGAAAAGCGTTCCACGTCCACGCCAGGGGTACGCACCCACACACCGCGTTGCACGGGATGCCCTTTCGAAGCTGGAACTAGCTCTTCGGCGGTGTAGGTCGAGTTGGCGATGTGATGATCGAAGAAAGGGAAATAAAGCCAGTGCATGTAGAACGCGGAAAACACTCGTCCGAGCCATGCTGAGGTCACGTAGGACCTAAAATTGTCATCCATGCGCTCGCAGCTCTGCGCCACGACGACTGGGCGAAAGTCGAGGTCTTTGAGCAGGCCTAGGCGCAAAAGTGTTCCCAAATAGTTCAGGCTGTATTTGTCACAAATCTCCACCAGGTCCGGTCGCTCGTCAGCAAGAATGCGCTGCAAAGGGCTTCCCGCGCGCAAAAACTGCGTCGGATAGAGTACGCGGTAATGTGAGTTGAGAGGAGCGTGTGGAGCAGCAAGGTAATAGATTTTCCCAAATTTCCCAACCTGCTCGACGCGAGTCTCCGATCCCGGTACTACGAGACGCATCTCCTGCTCGTGGCGGTTAGCCGCGTCCAGCAGCGCGGAATAAAAACGCGCGATGCCGCCGGACGTGCCGTGCCAATAGTTGGTGAGGTGAAGAGTCTTCATGCCCGAGTCTCCCTCGTCCGGCGCCATAGCCAACGGGGCACACTGATGAAGAAGCTCACTGCCAACAGCGGCAAACGGCGGAGATCGCGCTTGAAGGACATACCTTCGTTGCCAACCAGCAAGGCGCCATGCTTCATGACAAACCAATTGAACAACGACGAAATTGCGCTTACGGACGCCGCGCCAATCAGCACAGCGTGCAAGTGGTGTGTGCCGCGCAGCCAATGTACGAGGTATTCAACGGCCTGCATAAAGGCTGGCAGGAAGAGCGTAACCACCAGGGCCGTCAGCCAAGCAGGCTGGGCATTCCGAATAGCCTGTACAAAAGCTCCGTAAAAACCTGCGGTACCGGCACAATACGCGGATTCAGCCAGCAAGACCGTGAAAGTTTCGCGCCAGCCGCTGCGAAAACTTGCAATCAGATAAACCGGAGCGCGGAAAACAATGCTGAGCGCCGCGGCTTTCCAGTTCCACCGCCGCCAGAAGAAGATGGGGTCTCGCAGAATACCGCTTAGAGTGCTTCCCAGGGATGTAGGGGCGGTGGACATATCCGTTGCGACCGCCGCGGAGGCCGCTGAACTCGGTGGCATGGCCCACTGTAGCGCGTTTGCGAGCGCCATGGTATGACAGTGCGATTAAAAAACAAATTTGCAGGAAAATGTTCTAAACGTAATGTTCCTTTCATGTTGTTTCGCCAAACTCTTCCTAAAATTGCCGTACCCTAAGGAGGAGCGTTGCGCCGCACACTCACCTGCCTTTGGAAGGAACCAGACGCGGCCCGTGCTTTTCGGACCGGCGTATCGTTGCACAGTCACACCAACCAGTCACGCGAGAGCCTGCGCTTTATCTTGCAATACGCCCGCAAAAACAAGCTTTTAGCCGTGGCTTTATGCATGCGCTCGGAGCATTGCGCGAAGATCTCAGGGGTGATGCCTGACCTACTGCGCGGGTATTGGACACCTCCGCTACCAGCTCGTGGGGCATTCGATCTGGAACGCGGCCAGATTGAGACGATACTGAATCTCCCGGCCCTGGTATCCATCACGGATCATGACAATGTTGATGCGCCCCTGTTGCTTCGGGTGGTTCCGGAGACGCTAGAAGTTCCCGTTTCTACGGAATGGACCCTCCCCTATGGTGCGGCAACCTTTCACGTTGGAGTTCACAACCTACCAGCAGGCCGTGCTGTGCAGATGATGGCGGACCTAGCAGCTTATGCCGAGAGTCCACAGCCCGACAGGGCGAGGGATTTGCTGGCTTGGCTGCACTCTGAGCGGGATGTTTTAGTCGTCCTGAACCACCCTCTTTGGGACTTAACTGATATTGGCGGCGAACGGCATCGCCAGGAATTGGGTTCGTTCCTGCAACGGAATGGGCAGTTTGTTCACGCACTGGAACTCTCCGGCGTGCGAACGTGGCCCGAAAACAAGGAAGTGACTGAAATTGCCGCTGGCTGGAACCAGTTGGTGATCTCGGGTGGTGACCGACACGGATGCGAACCGAACGCTGTGCTCAACCTTACGCAAGCGGAGAGCTTTCCGGAGTTCGTGCGGCAGATTCGCCGTGAGCGCGAGAGCCATGTCCTGTTTATGCCGCAATATGCCGAACCTATGCCTCTGCGTGTTATCCAGACGTTGCTGGACGTGATCCGTTTCGACCCGCAGGCGGCGACTGGAGCCCAGCGGTGGGATGATCGCGTATTTCACCCGGATATCAGTGGTGCGGAACAGCCGGTTTCGAGTTTATGGGAAAAGCCACCCGCGTTTATTGAAGCCGTATTCGCCGCGTTTCGCTTGTTCGAAGTCGGGGCGGTCCGCCAGATGTTCCGAGTGGCGCTGAGCCAAGGCCAGCGGGAGATCGGTATTCGCCTGCCGGAAGGACAGGAAGTGCTGCCATGAGTGGACAAGCGTTAAGGGTCGCCTTCTTTCCGGATTGTTACTACGAAGTGGATGGCGTCGCCAACACAAGCCGCCAGTTCACCGCGTTCGCGCAACGTCGCGAGTACCCCATGCTCGCGGTTCATGCAGCGGCGGAGAATCGCGATTTCCAGCATGGATCCGTTGTCCATATGGAGCGGAAGCGAAAATGGCCGTCGTTTTATCTCGACAAAAACCACGACTTTGATTTGCTGTTCTGGCGCTACTACGACGAGGTGAAGACGGCTGTGCGCGAATTTCAGCCGGACGTGGTGCATATAACTGGGCCAAGCGACCTCGGAATCATGGGCGCGCTGGCGGCGCACCAGCTTGGGATTCCCCTGGCAGCCTCGTGGCACACCAACATTCATGAGTATGCCGAGTTGCGGGCCGCCAAATTATTACGAGGGCTACCAGGTTCGTGGAGCGCAGCTCTGGGCGAGGGGATTCGCAAGGGAAGTTTCGCGGCAACCGCGCGGTTCTACAAGATTGCGCGGATCTTGTTCGCTCCAAATCAAGAACTAGTTGAGTTGCTGGGAAAATCGACCAACAAACCCTGCACCTTAATGGGCCGTGGGGTCGATACCGCGCTTTTCGCGGCCGGGAAGCGGGATAGTGATCGCGCTTCCTCCCCATTTACGATTGGGTTTGTGGGCCGCCTCACGGTTGAGAAGAACGTCTGCTTCCTGGTGGAATTGGAGCAGGGACTTTTGGCATCTGGACTGAAGGACTTCCGCTTCCTCATAGTGGGGCAAGGAGCTTTGGAGTCCTGGTTGCGGGAGAACCTTCAGAATGCGGATTTTGCTGGCGTTCTCCGTGGCGAAGCATTGGCACGGGCCTATGCCAACATGGATGTATTTGCCTTTCCCTCGCGGACGGACACGTTTGGCAATGTCGTTCTGGAAGCGTTGGCATCCGGCGTGCCTGCGGTGGTGACCAACGAGGGTGGGCCCAAGTTCATTGTGCGGCATGGAGAGACCGGCTTTATAGCGGCGGATTCTGCCGAGTTTTCGGCAGCCGTTCGCCGAATTGCGGGCAGGCCTGCTTTGCTGTTAAAGATGCGGAAGGCGGCTCGACAGTCGGCCCTTGCGGTTTCCTGGGATGCGGTATTCGAGAGCGTATACTCGGCTTACGAGCGTGCTCTTTATGCGACGGGAAGGCCCGTGCGTTCACTGCCCGCTCGACGGCGAGTACCAGCAACCCCGTTGGCACAGTGACGAGCAAAATTCTGGAAGCAAATTTTCGCGGGCGATCGGACCATGGAATGAATGCAAATATGCGCCCCTGCAAGCGACCGAGGTTAAGTTTCGCGACCGTCTTTCCGTTGGTATTGTTCGCACTCAATGCCGCAGGGCAGACTCCTGTCGCGCGTCCAGAGCCTGTTGTCCCAGCCCAACTCAGTGGCGACGAAGTGGTCCAACGCATGGTGCGGCGAAATCTGGAGCGTGCCAACGCCTTGCACGCCTTTCGCGGAACGCGTGTCTACCACCTGACCTACCAGGGATTTCCCGTCAACAAGGAAGCTGAGATGGTGACGAGCGTCGTCTACCGAGCGCCCGACTCCAAACAATTCACGATTATGTCGCAGAGTGGGTCCCAGTTGATTGTCGATAAAGTGTTTCGCAAACTTCTGGAGAGCGAACAGGAAGCGATGAAGGCTGAGAATCGCGCTCGCAACGCGCTGAACACGGACAACTACACTTTCGTATTGACGGGCTACGAATCCGCCGGGGCGGACGCCAACTATGTCTTCCAGGTGCAGCCGAAGACCCCCAGCAAATTTCTTTATCGCGGCAAGATTTGGGTGGACGCCAAGGACTTTGCTGTAAGCAGGATGGAAGTTGAGCCGGCCAAGAGCCCGTCGTTTTGGACGAAGAAAAGTGACATTCGGCATACCTACGCCAAAGTCGATGGCTTTTGGCTACCCAAGCAGAATCGTTCGGTGTCCACGATTCGTCTCGGCGGGCAGGCTGTCCTGACCATCGATTACAAGGATTACAAGATTGTTGACCCGCTCGCTCCACCTCCTGGTAGCGAAGTTACTCGCCTTGCCCCTGCGACGCACTAGCTAGGCTGCAGACGTGTGGATGGAATTACTGTTCCAAGATCAGCAGCTACTTCACCTTTGTGTATTCTGCCTTGGCTTCCTTCCGGATGGAGATGTCGGGGGTCTGCATCTTTCCACAATGTAAGACAATCCTGGTATGCGCTGCTGGTCTCGGCATCGAGGCCGTTGATCGCTTGCGGCGAATTCTCAAATTGGGAAACTTCGAATGGTTTTGATCTGCCTCGTCCACGGCGGCTACGACGGCGGCGTCCGCGATTGGGATCTACAAGAGGGTCATCTATGCAATATTTTGCGCACCGTTTTTGAGTAGCGCCCGCAAGTCCCACCCAGTATAGTCATCCCACCGCTAGATAAGCGCCTTCTCTGCGGCAATTCCGGGGGATTCTCATGAAACGCATTCTTAACCTGTGTGTCTCAGTGTGGTTATTGGTTTCAGTCGCGGGAGCGCAGACGAGTTCCAATTCTGCCGGTGCGTTTGTTCCTCGATTGATGAAGTTCAACGGCGTTGCGAAGGATGTCGCAGGCAAACCGCTCGGCGGCGTTGTAGGGGTGACGTTCGCTTTGTATAGCGAGGAGCAAGGTGGGGCGGCGTTGTGGATGGAAACGCAAAACGTGCAAGCCGACGCGAGTGGGCGCTACAACGTGTCGCTGGGAGCGAACAAAGCGCTGCCGGTCGAGCTCTTCAGTTCGGGCGAAGCGCGATGGCTGGGTGTGCAAGTTGCAGGGCAGAAGGAAGGGAATCGAATTCTGCTGCTCAGCGTGCCCTATGCATTGAAGGCCGCGGACGCGGAAACTGTGGGCGGATTGCCTCCCTCTGCGTTTGTTCTGGCAGCGCCTCCTTCTGGGGGAAACGGAGGTATCGGCAGTGTTGCGTCGAACTCTGGGTCGAGCGCCAGTGGTGTGGCGGCTCTCGCGGGTACTGGTACCACGAATTTTCTACCGCTGTGGACGAATAGCACCACGCTTGGCAACTCGGCCTTGTTCCAGACAGGCGGTAAAGTCGGAATTGGCAACACGACGCCTGCGGCTACGCTGGATGTCACTGGAGGAGGAATTATTCGCGGGTTGCTGCTTTCTCCCTCCACCGGCACGGCAACCGCAACGAAGGGATTCAATTCCAATGCGCACGATTTTGTGGCCTCGGTTTTTAATAAGACGGCGGCGGTGAATCAGACGTTCCGTTTCCAGGTCGAACCCGCCGGCAACAATACGGCCACCGCGTCGGGTACGTTGAACCTGCTCTATGGCGCGGGCGCAGCGGCACCGGCAGAAACGGGGCTGAAGATCAATAATAAAGGACTGCTGACATTTGCCCCAGGCCAGACGTTTCCGGGCGGCAGTGGCACGGTCACCAGCGTGGCTCTCGCAGCCCCGGCCTCCGACTTCAAGGTCACTGGTTCCCCGATTACTGGCGCGGGCACACTGAACCTGGGCTGGACGGTGGCACCGACCTCCGCAGGTACCGCGAACGCGATCGTGAAGCGGGACGGAGCGGGGAACTTCGCTGCGAATACGGTGACGGCAACCACGGTGAATGCAGTGGATGCCAACCTTTCCGATACGGCGATCATCACCAGCACGAACTTCAATGCGCTCGTGGCCACGAGTTCCTCAACCTTGGCTACGACAGTTTCTGCCTTTGCCAGCGCCACGACAGGACCGGGACGCGGTGTCGAGGGCCAGACCAACAGCAACGACCCGGGCGCCAAGGGAGTTTTCGGGGTCGCCAACGCCACGAGCGGATTCGCGCAAGGGGTCGGTGGAATCTCCTTGAGTCCCTTCGGCCTGGGCGTGGTCGGCCAGGGTGGCAGCAGTATTTTCAGCAGCACAGGACTGCGCTTTTTCGGCAGCACACCGATCGGCGTGGTCGGCGACTCTTCTATCCGTGGCAGTATAGGTGTGCTTGCTACAGCTGATGATGGCAACGCCCTGGAAGCCGAGAACAACAGCCCCAGTTCTGCGGCTGTTGTCATCAAGAATCGTGGTGGCGGCGATCCCTTAGATGCTTTCGGAGTCTCGGGCACCGTTTTCATCGACGGTGCCGGAAATCTCGCCGTCTCGGGCGCCATCACCGCCGGTGTCAAGGACTTTCGCATCGACCACCCTCTCGATCCTTCAGGGAAATACCTCACCCACGCCTCTATCGAGTCCTCGGAGATGCTGAATCTCTATACCGGCAACACTGTCCTCGGCGCTGACGGTTCGGCCGCCGTCGCGCTCCCGGATTGGTTCACGGCGCTGAATGAAGACTTCCGCTACCAGCTAACCCCGATTGGCGGCTTTGCACAGCTCTACATCGCAGAAGAGATCACAGGCAACACGTTCCGCATCGCGGGTGGCCGTAGTGGCATGAAAGTTTCCTGGCAGGTCACCGGTGTTCGTCGCGACGCCTATGCCAAAATGCATCCGCTCGTCGTGGAGTCCGATAAGCAAGGTGAAGAACGCGGCCACTATCTCCACCCCGATGCCTTCGGTCAGCCGCTGGAGATGGGTATTACTGCCGTACAGCGCGCCAAGGTGCTCGGGCAACATGCCGCGAAACCGGCTGCCGCCCGGTGATCCTGAAAGCGGTTAGAGCATCAAGCAAAGTTGGGGGTACATAGGGAGCACTGCGAGGGCGTGCTATGCTGACGCTTCGAGCCCATAGCCTTGTATTCCCCTACTGATCCCAGCGAATGGGCGCGCCCGCCCGAGTCGACTCCTACCACCGCACCCACACAAACCGACCCGAATAGCATTCCGTTTCACGATCCTGCGGGCGCGCAGGTTCGGCTGCAGAGTGTAAAAACGCGGATTTCGCCGCAATTGCTGGGTTCGTTTCTTCCTCTGCTTGCGGAAGCGCCGGATCCCGATTGCGCCTTGAATCTGTTCGAGCGTTTGCTGGTAAGCGGCACCGAGATTGTCCCATTCCTCGATCGCCATCCGCAGCTGATTCACTAT
>Ga0210384_10004511_pt1 | contig 15512 bp, 11 predicted proteins | sample IncBWH2MmetaG_FD_160574 | JGI IMG/M metagenome (GOLD analysis project Ga0210384, IMG submission 160574) | Forest soil microbial communities from Barre Woods Harvard Forest LTER site, Petersham, Massachusetts, United States - Inc-BW-H-2-M | ecosystem: Environmental > Terrestrial > Soil >...
CATGGTCGAGGCGCCCGCCAGCGCTCGGGGACGACTCGGCTACAGCGCGGATCTGCGGGAATTCACCTTCTCCAAGCGTCAGCGCGGTATCAGCGAGACACTCGATCGCATCGAACGCCAGGTTGATCGACCGAATGCGCCGATCATCGCCATCCAGATGCTGCCGCTCGCCAGCCATCTGCCGGACTTCGTTCAGCAAAATCCCATGCCCCTGCTTCCGGGCATCGGGCCGCTACTGTGGCTCGGCGGCCGTGTCCGAACGCAGATCCATCATGATCGGGACCACAACCTCGCGTGTGTCATCTCAGGCCATCGCCGTTTCGTGCTCTTCCCGCCCGAGCAAGTGGCAAACCTGTACATCGGTCCAATCGACAACCCGCCGCCGCTGTCGATCGTCGATCTGGAGGCGCCTGATTTCGCGCACTTTCCGCGTTTTGAGAAGGCATTGGCAACCGCGCAGATTGCTGAATTGCGGCCCGGCGACGCGCTGCTCATGCCCCGACACTGGTGGCACCACGTGACTTCGCGCGACCCTTATAACGCCATGGTCAATTATTGGTGGGGCACGCAAGCGCAAGGGCTCGAAAATCCTTACGATTGCTTCTTGGCGGCATTGCTCGCACTTAAGGATCTTCCAGCGGCGGAGCGGATCTACTGGCAGGCCATGTTCAGTGCCTACGTTTTTCAATCGGAAGGCAGCGCGGTTGAGCATATTCCTCCTGAGCTTCGGGGCGTCCTCGGAACGATTCATTCCGGAATCCGGGGCGCGCTGAAGCAAAAGCTCAAGGCGTCTTTTTTGAAGTCGCCATGACCGGTCGTACGATCAAGCCATCGAAGCCGTATATGCCGGGAATCCTCATCGGCTGCTCACTGCTCTGCGCGATCGGCGCGCCGGCGCTCGCCGCCGGCATCCTAGTCCGCAGCGACGGCGCGGATGTTCGCAGTGGTCCCTGGCACATGCGCGTCACGGCCTTGGCCGATGACATTCTGCGCGTGCGTGCGGCGGCGGCCGAGGACTTGCCGGAGGACGCCTCCTGGGCGGTGCCACAAGAGATACGCGGGCGCTCCGTCCAGGTCAGCGTCAAGCAGGATGCCGACTCCGTCGAGTTTCACACCGCGGCGTTGTCGGTGCGCATCGAGCTCTCGCCGCTGCGAATCATCGTGTCGGATTTGCAGGGCCACGTGATTTCCGCCGATGCCGCGAGCCCGGCACTGGAAATGAGGAGCAGCGGCTTTATGTTGCGCAAGCAACTTGCGCAGAGGGAGCATTTTTTCGGTTTGGGCGACAAAACCGGTCCACTCGATCGTCGCGGCCAGGCGTTTACGCTCTGGAACGACGATTCGTACCGCTTTCAGGAATCGACGGACCCGATTTACAAAAGCATTCCCTTCTTCGTCGCGGCGGGCGGACCCGGCGGCAGTTATGGAATCCTGCTCGATAACACCTGGCGCAGCTGGTTCGACTTCGGCAAGCAGGATCCGCAGACGCTCGCCTTCGGCTCAGCCTCCGGACCGATCGATTACTATCTGATCTATGGTCCGAGCACTCACCGCGTGGTCGAGCGCTACACGGATCTCACCGGCAAGGCGCCCCTGGTACCCGCCTGGGCGCTCGGCTTCCAACAGTCCAGGTACAGCTACCAATCCGCCGCCGAAGTGCACGCGATTGCCGATCGGCTGCGTGCCGAACACATTCCCGCCGACGCGATCTGGTTGGACATCGACTTTCAGGACCGCAATCGGCCCTTCACCACCAATCCGGCTACTTTTCCCGATCTGCCGGCATTGACCCGGGATTTAAAGCAGCAAGGATTGCGGCTGGTGGTTATTACGGACCTGCACATCGCCGTTGCGCCGAACCAGGGCTACGCGCCCTATGACAGCGGCGTCGCGGGCGATCATTTCCTCAAGCGGCCCGATGGCTCGGTGTATGCGGGTCGCGTCTGGCCCGGCCCCTCGGTATTTCCCGATTTCACCCGCTCAACGACGCGTGCTTGGTGGGGTTCACTGTATCGCGATTTCGTCGCCGCCGGCGTTGCCGGTTTCTGGAATGACATGAACGAGCCTTCCGTTTTTGACACGCCGACCAAAACGATGCCGCTCGATACACAGCACCGGATCGCGGAGCCGGGCTTTGCACCGCGTTTGGCAACCCATGCTGAAATCCACAACGTCTATGGATTGCTGAATTCGCGCGCGACTTTCGAGGGAGTTGGCCAACTCAATCCAGATGAGCGACGTTTCGTCATGACCCGAGCCAGCTATGCGGGCGGCCAACGCTACGCCGTGACCTGGACCGGAGACAACAGCTCGACGTGGAATCACCTCAAACTGTCGATTCCCATGCTGCTCAATCTCGGCATGAGCGGTTTTGCCTACAGCGGCGCGGATGTGGGCGGCTTCATCGGAACCCCGAGCCCGGAGTTGATGACGCGATGGATCGAGATCGCCGCCTTCGCGCCGATCTTTCGTGCGCACTCGGAGAAGGGTACGCCGCCAAAGGAGCCTTGGGTGCACGGTGCCGAGCAGACGCTTATTCGCAAGCGGTTCATCGAGCAGCGCTACCGACTGATGCCCTATCTGTACGCGCTCGCCGACGAAAATTCGCGCACCGGCGCGCCGCTCATGCGGCCGCTCTTTTATGATTTCCCGGACGCCCTCGATGCCCCGTGCCAGCAGCCGACTGCATTTCTCTTGGGCGACCGGTTGCTGATTGCGCCACCCCCGGACTTGGAATCGCCGCAAGCCTACGAGATCTGTCTGCCGGCCGGGCGCTGGTACGACTATTGGAGCGGTGAGCCCGTGACCGCGAGCGCCGCGACGTCTGCCTCCAGTGCACAGACGATCAGGGTGACGCCCGCGCTCGAGCGCCTGCCGGTGTTCGTGCGCGCCGGTGCGATACTGCCGGGTCAGCCTTTGATACAAAGTACGTCTCAGACGCCTCGAGGACCTCTGTCATTGGATGTCTACCCGGGCGACGGCTGCCACGGCACGATTTATCTCGACGATGGGCACAGCATGGCGTACGCCCAACAGGGCTATCTTCGTCAACAAGTGCACTGTGCGCAGACCGATGCAGGAATGGAGCTGCAATTCGATGCGCGCGAGGGTCGATACCCACCCTGGTGGCATGATGTGACGGTGCGCGTGCATCACTGGACGGGCGGGGCGCACGCGTTCCTCGACGGCAAACGCATCGCGGATCCGGTGGTTCGATCAGGTGTATTGCGCGTGACCATCGAGGATCCAAAGGAAGCCTCGCGACTTTCGCTCAAAACCACGTAGACTGCCGCGATCCTCAGCGACGATGGAGACACCATGCCGCGTCTGCTTCTCATCCTCCTTGCCGCGCTCCTGTCGGTCTCGATCGTCGAAGCACAGGAGCGCGCGGCAGCAAGCCCCCCGATTCTCGACTTCGGCTACTATCGTGCGCGGATCGAGCCGATGTTCCTGGTGAAGCGTCCCGGGAACGTTCCGTGCGTCGAGTGCCACGAGCAAGGGCAAGGGGCGCTGAAGCTTCAGCCGCTCAACCAAGGCGGGTGGACGGAGGACGCATCGCGCTTGAACTTCACGCTGGTCTCGGCGTTCGTTGTGCCCGGCAACCCTAAGTCCAGCCGATTGCTCCAGCATCCACTCGCGCGTTTAGATGGTGGGGATCGGTTTCACGGCGGCGGTAAACATTGGTCCGCGAAGGATCCGGAGTATCTGACGCTGGCCGCGTGGGTGAGGGGCGAGACACTGCCCTCGACGAAGAAAGTGGTCCGAGTAATTCAGACCAATTCGGCCGGTGACAACGTCCATATCATCGATCCCGCAACCAACAAAGTTGTCGGGATCATCCAGGACATTCGCATCGCGCACGGCGTGGCGGCTGCTCCCGATGGCAGCCGTCTGTACATCACGGACGAGGCCTTGCGCACTCTCGACGTGGTGGACGCACGGAGTCTGTCAGTCGTAGCCCGGCTGCCGCTGACCGGTCGGCCCAACAATGTAACGATCACCAAGGACGGCAGGAAGGTGTATGTCGGCATCCGGGAAGAACCGGGCGGCCTCAATGTGATCGACACCGCGTTGCTCAGGTTAAAGACCATTCCCATCGGTGGCGGCATTCATAACGTGTATGTCACGCCCGACGGTAAATTTGTCGTGGCGGGGTCGTTGACTCACAACGTGATTTCCATCGCCGATGTCGCAACCGACGCGTTGGTGCGCACGATCAAAATGACTGCCGGCGTTCGGCCGATGGCGTTCGAAACGAAACCCGATGGCTCGACCAATCGCATATTCGTTCAGCTGACGGACTACCATGGTGTCGTCGCGGTCGATTTCGCGACCGGAAAAGAACTGGCGCGTTACGACCATCAGGCGATAGCCGGCGTAGAGGCCAACTGGGACGGGTTGCAGGGCGCGCCGGCACACGGCCTTGGCATCACGCCGGACGGCAAGCAGCTCTGGTCGACGAGCAAGGTCTACGGATACGCCTACGTGTACTCCCTCCCGGAAATGAAGGAGCTCGCTCGTGTCAACGTAGGTCAGCATCCGGAGTGGCTCACCTTCTCACCGGATGGACGGTTGGTCTATGTCGCCGCCGCGGGCGACAACATGACAGTCGCGGTCGACACAAAGACGTTCAAAGAGGTTTCGCGGATTCCGGTCGGCCAGGTGCCGAAGCGAAATCTGACGGCGATCCTGCAGACAACCGCTGGTACCTAGCGCCGCGGGCGCATTTATTCATCGCGGCATCATTCTGGCGGCTAGAGCGAGCGCAGGAAATTGATGATGTCTTGTTGCTGCGCAGTGCTCAACCTGTTGAAACGCTCGATGATCGTGCTTGCCTCGCTGCCGCGACTATGGTGAGCTTCTATCGCCTTGACCAGATCCGTCGTTCGTCCGTCGTGCAAGAAAAAGACGCGCTGCCCAAGGCCCCACAGCGGAGCGGTTCGAAACTCATCTGGACCCGCGCCACCCTGCGTGATGCCGTCCGCCAACCCCTCTCCCATGTGGTGAACGATAAGGTCGGACCAGAGGTTTACCGGTTGGTTGGACAGCGCGAGGCTGGGGCGGGTGGACGATCCGCTGGCGATCGCCTTGCCGGTGGTGAACGACTGGGTATGGCAGAAGGCGCAGCCTGTCGTTGCGAACGCGTTCCGTCCCTTCAGGGTGGACGGGGTATCAGGAGCGGACGTCGGCGGGGCCAACATCCGCATGAAATCCGCAAACCCCTCGATGTCTGAGACCGCGGCAGTGTTTTGGTTCGGGGTGGACGTCGAGGGTGGTGTAGTGAAGTTAAGCGTGTCCTCCGGCGTGGGGTTCAAGATGCAGCCTGGAGTCTCATCGCGCTTCTGCGGGAACAGCTGGTTCGTGACCCCCATCTCAACGTTGTAAGCCTCGCCGGCAAACATCAGGAGGGACTTGTTCTGTGCCTTCCACCCAAACCGAGTGATGGTCCCATCGTTGGCACTGTGGTTTGCATTACCGCTCAGGTGCGCATTCGGGTGTCCGGAAATTCCCAGCGGCTTCTTAATATTCGAGTTCGCATTCATATTGGCGAGGATCGCCGAATCCGGTATCGCCTCTATGAGCCCGGCGCCAAACACAGGTGTGGGGATGCGGAAGATGATATTCGGATTGCCATTCTGCCCGGTCAACGGGTTTCCAGCAGGTAGGAAGTTCGGTTGAGCGATGTTGCAACCCGCGGCGTCGCTGCGGCCGGTGATGACGAATAGATTGTGTACACCACCGTCGTTGGTTCCGTCTGGATTTTGCTTAAAGCGTGCCTCGCGGATGGGACCATTTTTCGTGATGAACCATGGCACGACGTTTTTTGCCCCGTTTAGCGTGGCGATCGCAATCGACGGGTTGGCTGCGGGGCTGGATCCGCCGACACCTGGCTGCGCATGGCATGAGACGCAGCTATTAGAGTTGAAACGAGGCCCGAGTCCATTATTTTGGCCTCCGGTCACCGACTCTATTTCGGCAAACCTGGCGAGCCCATCTTGGAAGAACGCGCTTTCGTCGGCGCTCAGGCCTTTGAGGGCAGTGCCGGCACCCGGCGCACCGCCGCGCACGCCTGGATCCACCGGCGCGGTCGCCGCTTGACTCGGCGTGTTGGCACACGACGTCAATGCCGCGGCAACGATTCCGGCGATGATTTTGCAAACCGCGGATTGGCAATTTGTCATTTCCATTCCTTACCATTGCAAAGAAGGACGACTTGGCGGCGACCATCGAAGTGCAGTGCCGCAGAAGTTAATCGATCACGGAGCCCACAGGACTACCGCGCGGATTGGAACCGTACTCTCGACGTCCGGCCCGTGTCAACAGTCTCTCCGCCTCGATCGCCGTCGTCGATGGCCGCGATGAGTGCCGGTGCAACTGTGATCGAGTTCGCACTTTTTTTGATGCGCAATCATTCGAAGCGCCTCACGTTTGAAGTGAGGCGGCCGATATCCAGGATATCCGGGGCTTTGTCCCGCAAAGTCCAGCAAGGGGTTTCTAATGTCCACAGCAGCGATTGGCTCGTTACAAAATACTCCCAGGGTTGCCGGCCCTAAGCCCCAGTCTGCTGCACCCGCGAAATCGCCGAGCGCCCCGCCGCCCGCGCATTCAAGCGCATCGGTTGCGAGTTCCGTAGTAAGTGCTACCGCAGCGGCTCTAAAGGAGGTTAGCGAGACGAGTGCGCAAACCGCGAAGGAAGCCTCCGGAGGTGATCGCCAGGCGCAGAGGCTGCAAGCCAAGGAAGCGGCCGCTCGAGCCGGCGGAGTGTCGAGAAGCAGCCAACCAGTCAGCGGCAAAGGCTCGCGCCTCAACGTCAAAGCCTAGCGATTGCGGCTTCAAATCCCCAAATGCCGGAATTGCTATACTCATGCTTCGACTATGGCCAATCAAGGCCGCATCCAATTCGGTAATTTATGAGCGTCCCATCGCCCGTTGCGTTCACTAGAGAACAGCTCTATCAACGTGTTTGGTCGAAACCGCTGAGCGTCGTTGCCAAGGAAGTCGGCGTCAGCGGCAATGCGTTGGCAAGAATTTGCAGTCGATTGCTCGTCCCATACCCCTCACGTGGTCATTGGGCCAAGGTCAGCGGCGGCAAAGCGCCTGTTCGTCCCTCGTTGCCTGCGGCGCCGGAAGTCAATATGCGGCGGGTCACGATTTCATCGGAACGCGCCGCATCGCGCCGAACCAGAACGCGATTGAAGCCGTCCGAGCGGCGTGGGCAACTGATTGACATCGCAAAGGAGATCATACTTAAGGAAGGCATGCACGCTGCGACAATGAAACGAATCGCTGCGCAAGCGGGCGTCAGCGAAACGCAGGCTTACAATTATTTTGGAAGCCCGGAGAAATTGTTCGTGGCGCTGGCGGTCGGCGAAACGGCCAAGATACGGGCGGCGCAGATAGCCGACGTTTCGCAATTCAAAGACCACTATGCGCAGGTGATTGCATCAACCCGCACATATCTGCGGCAGATCGATCGTCGCAGCGACTTGTTGCAAATACTGCTGAGAAATCCGCAAGTTCGTGCGGGGCTCAGGGAGGAGAACCGCAAGCAAGGCAATATCGACCGGAATGAGCATGCTCAACACTTGGTTGAGCTGTACGGCATACCGTGGAAAGTTGCAGTTGGCTGCACCGTGATCTTGTCGCGATTGTGCGGACGCGCCGCAAAACTCATCTCCGGTAAGAAAATAGCGCTTGAACCCGCGGAACGTATGTGTCTTGCGATTGTGCTGCGCGGATCACGCGGCGTGATCGGGGCTTATCGTGACGCGACCGGGCGTTCGCAGGGCTCGCACGCTACTTAGCATCAAGGAATGGCATAGTTGTCGAGCGGTCGCCGAATCCAATTCCTCGTGATATGCGAGGCTCCCGGCCTCCTCCGGAATCGCCGCGATCATTTCGATTGCGGCCAGGATTTGTTTCTCGGGCAATTTAAGCGTATTTCGCGCCAATCGAACCAGCCGCCGGAGTATCGCCCGGCCAACGCGAGTTGCTTCAGGGTCGATATGGTCTGCCATGTACAAGTCGGTCATCAGAATGTGAAGCAGGGGACCGCGTTGCGCCACGTACTCGAAATAGAGCATTCCGCATAAAACCGCAGCGGGTTCCAATTCGCTCACCTGCGCGGCGGTCTCGACTCCCGCGGTAGCAAGAGCCGCGATTTCGCGCCGCAGCAGTCCGTTAAAAAGATCATATTGTGTCGCGAAGTACGTGTAGATGAGCGCCTTGCTGGAGCTTGCAGCCTGTGCGAGTGCTTCGATGGAAAGGGGGAGATATCCCTGTCCGACAATCAGTTCCACGGCGGCGTCCATAATCTGTTCGCGGCGCACCTGCGGGCTCAGTCGCCTTCTTTGCTTTGCAACGCCTGCGTACTTTTTCCTTGCGTGAGCAACGCCTACACGAGGTTTCGTCATGATTAGGTTATAGCTTGGCAGTGGGGTGGTCGCAAGAATCGGTTGAACTGCAGGAGGGCAAGTTCCCTGACCGGACACTGATTCATGGAAGCGCCGCTGTCGACCGCGGCTGTCAATTCCGGCTATTTTCGCGGGGGCGGCAAGGATGCAAGATAGGCGATAATATCCGCGCGATCCTTCTCGTCCGGAACGGTTTTGTACATCAAGGTGCCGGGCACAAAGTCCTTTGGAGACTTTAGAAACAAGTTCAAATTCGCCGGTGTCCAGATGAGGGACTTCTTGGCCTTCAGCGCCTCGCTGTAGCCATCAAAGGATTCTATGCTTGCGGCGGGTCGGCCGATAATGCCGCGGAGCGTCGGCGCGGTTGCGGCAGCCCCGTGGCATTCTTCACATACTGAATCGAAGAGTTCAGCCCCCGCATTGGCGTCTCCGGAAACGGCGGTCTCTGTTGTGCTCGCCGCGCTGGCCGGAGATTGGGCGCGTGCGTTCCAGGCAAGAATTGCGCTCGCAGGGATAAAGATGGCTGCGAGCAAGAAAACGGTATGGTGCGGCTTCTTGACAGTAAACATTCGATTCGTCCCCGTAATCGTCAAGCCGACGAGTCGCGATCAAGTTTACGCACAGACTGACGATCACTCCAATAAGCCGCGTACTGCTCAACTCAACTGTTTCCCGCAACCTCACGGCGTCTTTCTGCGGCGCTGCAACAATCAATTGCGGCAGCTCCAATTGGGTTTCGATCACTATTGACTAGGGCCCCAATAGTGGGCTACGGTCCGTCCGAATCGGGCGACGCAGGGCTTACACTGTGACATATCAATGTCTTAAGACGGCGGGCGTGCTGTGCGCAACCCTCATCGCGGCGGCGCCTGCGGGAACGCTCGCCACTGCGGCTCCTGTCCAGGTGACGGAGCAAACCTCCGCGGAACGCAAGCCGATCAAGGTCGCATTTCGTCGAATCACTGAAAGCCAATACCGGCACACGATTGCCGACGTTTTCGGTTCCGATATCCAAATCAACTCGCGTTTTGAGCCGGAAAAGCGCGACGAGGGACTGCTGGCGATCGGCACCCCGCAGCTTTCACTAACCTCTTCCGGCTTCGAGCAATACTTTGCGCTGGCAAGCTCGATCGCGGAACAGGCGATGAGCGAAAACAGACGGGATGCGGTCGTCGGCTGCAGGCCCGCCGACGCGGCGAAAGGCGACGAGGCTTGCGCGCGGAGATTCGTGGCAAGCTGCGGCGAACGGCTGTTTCGGCGTCCGCTGACCGACATCGAAGTCGCAACCCGCCTGAAAACGGCATCGCTGGGCGCACAGCAATCCAGCGATTTCTATGCCGGACTCAAGCTGGCGCTCACCAGTCTCTTGGTCGCCCCGGAGTTTCTGTTTAGAGTCGAGACCGCTGAACCCGATCCGGCCAATGCGCGGCAATATCGGCTGGACGCCTACAGCAAAGCCTCGCGAATATCGTTTCTGCTGTGGGACACCTCGCCCGATGAGGAACTTCTCGCCGCCGCGCGCAGCGGTGTCATCCACACCGAGGCCGGACTAAAAGAACAACTCACTCGCTTGATTTCCTCTCCTCGCTATGAACAGGGTGCTCGCGCCTTTTTCACGGATATGCTGCAGCTCGATGGCTTCGAGAATGTCGTGAAGGATCCGGCGATCTATCCCAAGTTCAACCAATCGATCGCCGACGGTGCGATGGAGCAGACCTTAAAGACCACCATCGGTCTCTTGATCGCCAACAAACGGGATTACCGCGATCTTTTTACGTCGAACGAGACGTTCATCAACCGTCCCTTGGCCTCGGTGTATAACGTGCCGTTTCTGTCAGCGGGCGATTGGACGCCGTACATATTCCAGCAATCGTCGGAACGCTTTGGAATTCTCACACAAGTCAGCTTTCTCGCGCTTTTCTCCCATCCGGGAACCTCCTCGCCGACCAAGCGCGGTATAAAAGTCAACGAGATATTCAAGTGCGAGCCCACGCCGAATCCGCCGGCGGACGTGGATTTCTCAAAGGTGAAAGACAGCACCAACGGCACGATTCGCGGGCGTTTGCTCGATCACATGGAAAACACAGGATGCACAGTCTGCCATCGCCGCAGCGATCCGCCCGGACTCGCACTTGAACACTTTGACGGACTGGGGCAGCTGCGGATCAGCGAGAACGGCGTACCGATTGACGTAAGCGCCGACCTCAATGGCGTGAAACTGGTCGGCGCGGAAGGGCTTGCGAAGTATTTGCACGATGATCCGAAAGTTCCCGCCTGCCTGGTCCGCAACGTTTACGCGTACGGGGTGGGGCGTAAGACCGGCATTCGAGAAGAGGATTATCTTGCGGACCAAACGAAAATCTTCGCAAGCAATGGATATCGTGTGCCGGACTTGATGGTGCAGATCGCCTCGAGTCCGGAATTCTTCAAAGTGCCGGCTCCGAGCGCGGCGCGAACGGCGGCTTTGGCGCCCGCCGCCGCAACCACGCAAGTTAAACAGGCTGCCGGGAACGAGCAAGGAGTCCAGCCATGAGCTTTCGCTTTGATCGCCGCTCCGTCTTGCGCGGCATGTTGGGCGGCGCCGCCGTTTATATGGGGCTTCCCGTTCTCGATATCTTCCTCAACACCAACGGTACGGCGTACGCCGGCGGCGCCAAAATGCCGGTGAGATTCGGCACTTATTTTTGGGGCCTCGGGCTCACCGATACGCCGACGGGCGGCACGCGTTGGGTGCCGACGAAGACCGGTCCCGGTTACGAAATCATGCCTGAACTCGAGTCATTGTCGGTGGTGAAGGACAAGGTCTCGGTCTTTTCGGGCTTTCGCGCAATCGCCGATGCTAAGGCCAATCAGGTTCACTGGAGCGGCCACGCGTCCATCTTGAGCGGCATCGCGCCGGCGTCGGCGACCCGTTTCGACGGGCCGACATTCGATACAAAGATTGCCGATGTGATTGGAGCGTCGACCCGCTACAGGATGATCGACGTCGACGCGTCTCTATCGCGCCACCCGGTGAGTTATTCCACCCGCACAGGAACCACGTTTGCATCGCCAGAGACAACCGCTCTCGGTCTATACACCCGATTGTTCGGGCCTGGCTTCCAGGATCCGAACAGCGACAACTGGAAACCGGACCCCGCCATCATGTTGCGTCAGAGCGTTCTTTCCGCCGTGAAAGATCAGCGCGAAGCGCTGATGGCGGGTGTCGGCAAGGCCGATCAAATCAAGCTGGATCAGTATTTCAATTCCGTGCGTGAGATGGAGAATCAACTCGCGGTCCAGTTGCAGAAGCCTGACAAATGCGAAGCCTGTGTCATTCCCGCTGCGCCGAAGGACGGGCCGCGCTCGGCCTCGGTGGATGTGGTGAACGCCAACACCAAGACGATGGCCAAGCTCTTGGCCATGGGCCTCGTGTGCAATCAAACGCGGGTGTTCACGTTCGTTCACACGGCGGGGTCTTCGGAAACCTATGTGGCGGGCCAAAGCAAGATCTATCACCAGATCACGCACGACGAGCCGACGGATGCGCAACTGGGTTATCAGCCCGAGACGAGCAAAATTGCGGGCATGGTCATGCAAGCTTTTGGCGATTTTCTGGTCGAAATGAACTCGATCAAAGAAGGCGACGGTACGTTGCTCGATCACATGTTGGTCATGGGCTTCAGCGATACCGGCTACGCCAAGATTCATTCCATCGAAAACATTCCGATGTTTCTCGCAGGCGGAGCCGGCGGCAGGCACAAGGCAGGCCAGCACATTCACACCGCGGGCGAGTCGGTTACGCGTGTCTCGCTCACGGCGATGCAACTGGTGGGCGCGCCCGTGGGCGAGTTTGGGACGGGCGCCATGAAGACGTCGCGGCCAATCACGGAAGTGATGGCATGAGGACGGCGCGTCGATTCACGGCTGTCATATCAGCCATGACGGTGGCCGCGGCTTGTTCGAGTCCTGCACTGGCGGCATGGACCAAGACCTACGTGGTCGAGTGGAACGAGCCGGCGATGTACTACGGCGCCAAGAGCGGCGTTATCGATCCCGGAACCGATTGTCCGCAAGGGACGAATCCGGAAATCGACTGGATCAAGGTGCTCACGGATGCCGGCTACACGCGGGAAGAAGCGCAGTGGCTGCGCAATCCGGCGAATCCGACACGCAGTCCGATTCACGGGCAAAATCAAATGGCGTTTCGCGGCAAAGATCGCGCAAACGTCTACACAACTCCAACTTCGACGCCCGATCCGGGGCTCGTCGGCGTATCCGGCACGATTGCCGAAGGGCTCAATCTGGACGACGATGTGAAGACCGGCTTTACGAGTCCGACCGGCGAGAAGGGCATCGACAACAATTTCTACAAGGCTCTCGGATGCTGGAAGACCTATCGCGGACCGCCGCGGCTTTCAAGCGGCGCTCTGACATTCAACGACTCGATGCGCAACGGCTCATGGACCACGCTCATTGTGCTATCCGGAAAGGGCGCCGATCCGATGAACGACGGGAGGATCAAGGTCGGTCTTTACGTGAGCGACGATAAGATGGTGAAAGACGGCAACGGCAACATTGCCCGCGATTACTCCTTCCGCATCAAACCGCACGCGAAGTACGAGGGCATCGTGCCCGCTCGCTCCGTCAACGGCAGAATCATTTCAACCCGTCCCGCCGACATCATGTTGCGCAATCCTGCGTACGACCGAGATTTGGAGTTGTTGCGCGCGCGCATTGATCTGACGATTCAACCCGATGGGGCTCTGAAGGGCTATGTCGGCGGTTATCGCCCGTGGGAACCGATCTATCGGGGTTGGGTCAACGCCCGCGGGCCTGTAATCGAAGCGTTGACCTGGGTGCAGTTGCCCGCGGTTTACTATGCCCTGAAGCGCAATGCCGACTACAGTCCAAAGGGATCGAAGGGAGAAAAGACGCATATCTCCTACGCTCTGCGCGTCAGTGCGATTCCTGCTTACGCCTTGACGCCGGACGCCACCCGCGTGGCAAGTTCGGTCGAATCTTACAAGGCGATCGCGCCGCAGGAACCCGATCGCGTATCCGGCCTGTTTGCCCTGGTCGTCGATGGGATCGTCCCCGATCGGAATGCGAAGATTCAGGCCGGACCGAATGCCGTGATTCTGCCGCCGGCGTCTGCCGGCAATACCGCCGAAACTGCCAAGCAATAAATAGTTAGGAGTAGAACCCTTTGAACTCGCGCAGGATTCTCGCCGGAATTGCCGGCACCGGCCTTTTTGCATCTCTCGCACTGGCGCAGACGGTCCCTCCGCTGGCGGACGATATAAAACCCATTCGAGTCTCGGGACTGGGGATCAAGGTGAGCGACCTCGAGCGTTCGAAGAAATTCTACACAGAGGTCCTCGGCTTGAAGATCGGCGCAAAAGTGCCCGCGCAAGGCGAAGCCATTGAGTATCTGCTTGGAATGACGGGTGATATCCGTGCGGACACGCTGATCGTCATTCGCAAAGGCGAGGTTAAACCCGGCGCAACGGACTTCGGCACCATTACCATCGTCGTGCCCAGCGGCCGCAAGATGGCAGAACGCGCCGTCGCTGCCGGATACGCCACGGCTCGGCCGATCGTCGACGGCACCAACTTCCTGAAGGATCCCGATGGATATACCATCGAGCTCTATCAAAGGCCGGCTGCACGGACGCCGCCGTAGGATTAGGCTGTGGTAACGGCCAAGGCACCCTCGACTTAGATCCCCGATAGCAAGAAATCCACGGCAGCAATGATTCTGTCCCGGTCGGATGCCAGATCTCCCGCAACGGGACCAAGTTCGCGCCTGGGGATACCGGCAACTTGCGGCGTGAGCATCAGGAATTCCTTCCCCTCGAATTTCAGGATCGGTGTCAACGTCCGCATCGAACGTGCCCTGGGCTGCGCCGGCCCTCTGCAATACGCTTTTCGCCGCGTACCCGGGTCCGAGGCGCCTTCTCGATCGAAGGCGCCTCAACACCCCGGGCCCCGGCGCTACAGTTGCTGCAGCGTTTTCTTGATCTTCTCGGGCATGCTCAGGTTGGGCGAAACAGCAGCCTTGGACGAGGGGGCCGCCGCAGCCTGACTGGCGTGGGACATGGCGGCCGCCGGCTGTATCGCCTTGTTACTCTCCGGATCCTGCTGCAGGGGGCCCTTGATATGGTCGAAGGGCACCGTCGCCGCGAATGTCGGCAGGTTGTGCGCGCGGGCACTGGTCGCCGCTTCGTAGCCCGAGGCCAGCTTGATCAGCGTAGGTTCGCTAAAGGCGGTGCCGAAGAAGCTGATGCCGAGGGGCACACCGAAGACCTCACCCGCCGGGACCTGCACGATCGGATATCCAGGGCCGGCTGCCAGGCTCGAAGTTCCGAAAATGAAATGATCGCCGTACACCAGGTCAGTGGACCAAGCCGGATTGTCGGTCGCCGATACGACTGCGTCCAGATGAAATGTGCTCAGGGCTTGGTCCATGCTGACGCCTGCGGCCTGGTCCAGGTCGAGCGCGATGTTGTAGGAGGACATCCCCGCGCCATTGCTGCCGAAGAAGTTGGGATCCTGCGGCGCGTTTGGATCGCTCGTATTCAGGGCATTCGCCGTATCGAAGATGTCCTGATTGAAGAACGGCATCTCGGTATCTGCGTGCGCGTTGTTGAAGTCGATCGCCGTCTGCAACGTCCCGCCGGCAACAGGTACACCGACGCGCGTGGCAAAGTACGCGCGCAGATCGTTCTTGAAGTCGTAGAGCAACACGCCGGTCTCGCCGGCCGCGGGGGTGAAGGTGAATCCCGCCGCGTCCAGATCGATGACGGTCGCTCCTGCATCGCCGAGCGCTTTGAATGCGGCTTCAATGGCCGCGGTCACCGGGGCGGGCGTCGTCACATTGGTGAATCCGGTCAACCCCACCCGCGTGATGCCGATCCTCGCGCCCTTCAGTCCATTCGAATCGAGAAACTTCGTGTAATCGGCCGGGATGTTGGTCGGCCGCGTAAAGCGGCCGCGCCACCCCAACGGTACGCCGCCGGTCGCCGAGTCGCGTCCGTCAAAGGTGCGGCTCTGGATCACGCCAAGCGCTGCCGCTGCATCGGCCACGGTGCGCCCATGTGGACCGACCGTGTCCTG
>Ga0210384_10004514_pt1 | contig 15505 bp, 17 predicted proteins | sample IncBWH2MmetaG_FD_160574 | JGI IMG/M metagenome (GOLD analysis project Ga0210384, IMG submission 160574) | Forest soil microbial communities from Barre Woods Harvard Forest LTER site, Petersham, Massachusetts, United States - Inc-BW-H-2-M | ecosystem: Environmental > Terrestrial > Soil >...
CCATTAGCAAATCGTTGTTAAAGCTTGTCAGATTTTGTGTCAGTCTTGCGTCATTATAACAATAATTTGCAAGCTCGTATAGTGAAAGGTCGCCAAGCTCACCTTCGTAGTCGATTTTTGATTCACCTAACAATCCTTCTGTCACACTGTTTAATGAAAAATCATTATATTTGTGACTAAATGCATAAATCTGAAAAGAACGATTTGAAAACGTTCTATACAAATCAATGTGCACTCCGTGTTTTAACGTAGCTGAATCTCTCATCATTATTAGAGGAATTTCTTTTGGATTAATCCCAAGTCTTTCTGCTCTATTGTAAATGTACGGCATATCGAAATCGTCTCCGTTATAGGTAATTACAAATGGATAATCTGTTAAAATTTTAAATGCATTTTGTATCATTTCTTTTTCCTTTTCTTCATCATAAAATGAAACTTTGATATCGGAAGCAAGCTCACTTTTTCCGGATAATTTATCTTTTTTTTGCAGTACAAAGACTTGTTTTAGACCATCGCTCCCAGAAAATCCTATGGCTGTAATTTTTTTATCAGCTATTTTTGCATCTGGGATTCTTCCGATCTCAGATTCTACTTCGATATCAAAACTTACTCTTCTTATCTTTGGGATGGGTTGGTTTAGTAGATTGGCCCAGTCTGTTATGTGATCTTGAAATTCTTTAGGATCAATAATTCCGATACTTGTAACTTTGTCATACAGTAGCCCTTTTAACGCAAGTTGAACTTCATCTGGAATTTTATAGCTATACTCTTCAAGCTTGCCGTTTGAGATTGTATAGTATTTGCCAACAATCAGAGAGGAATCGTAAAGATAAGTCTCATAATACTTGATGTCAGATTCCCAAGTCTCAATTATGTTCCTAATACTCTTATCCGTCTGCGTACCTCCAATCGCAAGAGGGTCTGCGACTATTATTTTGGTCACATGAATGGTTCTGTCTTTAAGAAGATCTATTTTTTCAGTTTTTTTTAATTCTAGCACATCTTTTCTTTCTGATAAAAATTTCAGGTCTTCTGGGTCCAGCTTGGAATAACAATATGGTTTGTGACCAGTATTATCAGTCCATAATAGAATTTTTCTTGAATTCGGCTCATAGAATTTGAGAACTGCAGATTTTTTTTGGCTGTCATATGTTGCAGAAACCAACAATGCAGGTGGCATCGTTACCGTTACTTCGTCTACTGCACCAATAATATTTTGTTGCACATGTAACACCTAGTTTGTTGGAATCAAATTCATCTCTGGATCCTCAAGCAAGACTTTAATCCAATACTGAATTTTTCTTTTATCTAAAATTTCCACTTTGATTCCAGCTTCTTTTAAAAGACTAAAATCAGTTTCTGGGTATGAACCAAGACACACAATACGTCTAATTCCAATCGTAATTGCCATTTTACTACATTCAAGACATGTTACAAAAGTTGTATAAAGTGTGGTATCTTTTGTCCCTGATCCAACTCCAAGTATGGCACAATGCATAATTGCATTTGCCTCAGCGTGATTACAGATACATCGGTCAAGGCCCTCGCCTGGCTGTAATTTTCCTTCCGCACGTAAAAGACATCGTTTACAGCCTCCTTCGTAACAATTAGTTACGCCTGGAGGAGTTCCATTATATCCTGTGGCTATTTGTCTGTGATCGCGTACTATTACGGCACCAACTTGTCTTGTAATACAGTTTGAACGAAGTTTTGCTAATTCTGCTTGAAGCATAAAATATTCATCCCAAGTAGGACGTTCAAAGGTTTTTTTCATACTTGATTTCATATTTGCCAGCATATAAGATTACAACATTTGAAATTCTTTTAGTAATTTTGCGAGTATTCATATGTAAAACGTATTATTGTTTTGTTTCCCTAAATTTGACGATCTTCCCAAGTGTTATGGTGTCTAAATTTGATCTGATTTTACCTTCTTTAATATTGGAATACCATTGTTTTACTTTGTTAAATTTGTTTTTTTCACTGATTATGTTTGCCGCCAAAATTTGGTTACTTGTCCACCATGAGATTGCAGACTGTAACACATATTGCAAATCGGAATCCGTAATTATTGGCCAATGTTGACTTAGCATGCTTTCAAGGGGTAGATCAAGAAGACCAAGTCGTTTTTTTATCATATACAAAACTTCAGTGAGTCTAGGCGGGTCTTCAAGTGCTGATACTGAAATCCTAACCGCAATACCATCTTGAATGCTTTTGTCATTTTCTACAAAAGTTAGGTTTACCGAACCACGTTTTCCTGAAATAATGAAATGAGCTTTTTCATTTTCAATTTTTCCGCCAATCTCCTTAATAATATCCAATAGAACTTGAAGACGCTCCTTCTCTAATCTTTCAATTATTATTGGCATTTCAGATTTCTTATCATATGAAGAGGTTACTGTCTCAGAAGATTTTATCAAATCAATCTTAATGCATTTTAAAATTGATTTTACAAGTTCGTAATCTTCATTTTCAAATATCAACGTTTCAGGAATTCTTTTATCAGTGGTTCCTAACCTCAACAAGATATTAAAAATCTCATCAGGAATATTGAGCAATTGTTTATTTTCAACAAAACCATGTTCATTTGTACCATCAGTTTTCCATTGAGCCACGATAGGTTCAGCAATAGTGGTCATGATGTTAAACGCTCCACGTTTTTCCATTGGAGCAAGTACTGGGGAGCCATCATTCAAATAAGTACGAAAATAGCCGATTTTTTCAAAACTGGTATGCTTTAAAATATTGCCAAGATTGACTTTGGCAGTGAACTTTTCATTGTTTTTATTAACTTTAACAATGTCCCAATTTCGTGATTTAGGATTAAACGCCTCCCACGATTCTAAACTCGGAAGGACAACTTGTTCAGATTCTCCTAATCTTCTTACTTCTGGCTTGTAGAATTTTAATAAAACCTTAACATGATCATCTAAGGTATGAAGAGTAATATTAATTCCCCATAATGAATCAAGAAACTCTTTACGTTTTGCCGAATCAACAATACATGTCCAGCGTCTATCTATTAATTGTGGTCTTATCTCTAATCTGTTAAGAATTTTATCTAGTCTTGATTGCTGTGAAAAATGCAACGGGCTAATTTTTGTAAATGTATTTTTGTAAGTTTCACAAAGATTCGTCTTTCCTCGATGAAAACAAAGATCACAAAATTCAAGCGGTTCCAAATTTGCATCCCTCAAACATTTTCATAATAAACGCGTGTCATATAGCTAATTTCAATATTGTGAGAGAAGATTTTAGGATGCCAGATAACATAGATCTCTTATATGATCTGTATTTTTGAGATCGTTATAACCTCTTATTCATATATGTAGATTCGTGTAAAGTTGAAATTGAAAGAAACTTTTTACTTGTCCAAAAGAAGATGAAGTTCATTGGATTCTCAATATTTCGAACACAAATTAGTCAAGAAAGAATCAATTGAATATAGAGAGTATCAAGTTAGTCTTGCAAATCAGGCAACAAAAGAAAATTGTTTGGTGGTTCTTCCTACAGGATTAGGCAAGACAACAGTAGCATTACAAGTCATTGCTGAATTTTTATCAAGACAGAAAGGCGGGGTGTTGTTTCTTGCTCCTACCAGAGTTTTAGCCCACCAGCATTATGATTTTCTAAAAAAAAATCTCCTGATAGATGATATTGCTTTACTCACTGGTGAAGATCCTATTGTAAAAAGAAAAAAACTCTGGATAAATAGTATAATATGTGCCACCCCTGAGATTACAAAAAACGATCTTGATAGACTAATTGTATCACCTGATCAATTCAGCTTATTAATTTTCGATGAGGCACATCGCACTATAGGTGATTACGCATATTCAGGTATTGCAGAAAGATTTCAAACGGCGAATGTAAGAATTCTAGGTATGACTGCTACATTACCAAGTGAAAAAGAAAAAGCAGCAGAAATCCTCAATATTTTAAAGATTACTAGCATAGCACAAAGAACTGAAGACAGTCCTGATGTAACACCATATGTTCAACAAACCGACACTCAATGGATAACAGTTGATCTTCCGCCAGAGATGAAAGAAATTCAAACATGCATAAAGTCTGCACTTGAATCACGATACCAAGATCTACGACGAGCAGGTCTTAATCTGTCTGATAACAAATCGCTTTCACAACTCTTACGAGCAAGAGAATTTGTAATAAGACAAAATAGAAAGGCAGCCAAACCGCTTTTTACAGCAATACGGATAATTCATGCACTAAATGTTCTAGAATCACATGGCATTACATCGTTTTTGAGATTTTGTGAACGTACCAAAGCGAAAAAGGGAATTGGAATAAGAGACCTTTTTGAAAATGATTTGAATTTTGCCAAAGCCATAAGACTTGCAAAACTTGCGCAATCAAAAGGAATTGAACATTCAAAAATAATAAAATTAAAAGAAATCATAGAATCACTTCAAGGCAAGGCGCTTGTTTTTACCAGCTATAGAGATTCTGTAGATGTGATTCATCAAAAACTAATTGAAATGGGAATCGCTGCAGGATTCTTAATTGGCAAGGCGGGAGAAACAGGACTTAAGCAAAAAAAACAGATCGAAACAGTACAAAAATTTCGAGATGGAGAATACAAAGTATTAATTGCTACTCGTGTTGGTGAAGAAGGATTAGATATTTCAGAAGTAAACCTTGTTGTTTTTTTTGATAATGTGCCAAGCTCAATCAGATACATACAAAGAAAGGGCCGTACGGGTAGAAAAGATTATGGTCGCCTAGTTGTTCTAATTGCAAAAGATACTACCGATGAGACTTATTATTGGATTGGAAAAAGAAAAGTAAGTGCAGCCAAAAACATGGGTGAAAAGATGTCAAAGATTTTAGAAAAGCAACAATCCACAATGCCTAAAAAAAGTGGGCTAGATGCATATTTCTAGCATCATTCATTCACAAGCCTACAATTAAATACAATAAAATTTCACCAAAATCTTCATGCAGCGACCTATTACAATTCTGATGATTTCCATTCTTGCAATTCTTGCTATGCACAATGTAAATGCACAACTAGGAACAAACGGCATAATTGCAATTACTAACAAATCTACCTATCAACCAGATGACAAAGTCATCATTACAGGTTCGGTAGCAAAAGTTGTTGATAGCAATCCTGTTACAATAATAGTTAGAAATCCAATAGGCAATGTTTACGAAGTAGGCCAAGTTGCCTTATCAAATAATCTGTTTATTCACGATTTTGTATTAACTGATGACATTACTCCTGGAACCTATAATGTACAGATAAAACATGGGACCCAGACAGGGCAACTAACATTTGTAGTCTATGGAAGCCAATTGCAATTAATCAATGTAGAAAACTATGCCATCAAAGTAAGGGGGAATAATACTAACTTGATTAAATATACCGACGTTTCCGTTTCAACTATCGATGACTCACTTTCTATATCCGTTAACGCAAGTGCCATATCTAATTCGCTGATGCAAGAATTTCAGATCCCAAAGGTAATCGTAGATGCCCCTGACGGATCTTTGATTGTAAAAATAGATGGGGCGATTTTACAATGTGGACAAACAGAAACAACTTCTGATAGGATACTAGACTGTATGATTCCTGCTAGTGCAAAAGAACTAACAATAATTGGCACTGTAGTGATTCCAGAATTTGGTCCAATATCAGTCTTGATTTTGACTGTAGGCATTGTAGGTACTATTTTTCTATCCAATAAAATGAAAATAAGGTAAGCCTTTTTATTTAGTAAATTTTGCTTTGCAATCATGTTAGCATACATTTTAGCAACATGCATTCCCGGAAGAGAAAAAGACGTAATAGCAAAAATTAAGGTGTTACCAGAAGTGGTTGAAGTAAATGGAGTTATGGGGAAATATGATGTCTTCGTTAAAATATCTGCAGATAATGCTATGAAAGTAGATTCTGCAATATCCAAAGTACGAAACATACCACATATTACAAGCACATTCACAATGCCTGCAATATATGGCCAGGGCGGAACGATAGACGATGAGAAATAAATAAAACTAGAGAAATTAGGCATTAAACTATCTCAAAACAATTTTTTAATGAAGAATTAACCTTGTATAAATTTATGAATTTGAATAAGGCATTAGCAAAATTATTTAGAAAGATTTGTTGATGAATAGTAGTGAAAGTTATAGATGTTGTTAGCCCCGAACGGATAAACAAAGCACCTGACAAGACAATTGTTCTACTGGCTTCTGGAAATTTTGATGAACAGGGTTTTTTAGTAAAACATGTTTGTCTTAATCTTTACATACAAAAAAAAGATGAAAAACTTGGCCCGTACTCGCTTATCACAGCCTACGTAGAGACCAATAAAGGAGAAATAGAAATCACATATGATGAAGGATATAGAGGGAACAATGCTTTAGAAGAAACAGCTAGTTTTCTTACAACTCATCTGGGTATATCAAGTCTTATTTTGCGGTCAGTAATGCAGCTAAAAAATGCCCAACAAACCTCACAAAGTTAGGAATTATATTTTCTAGACGGTGAAACAAATTATGAAGTTTGAACGTAAACCCATACAACCAAATCCAACTTGTGCAATGTGTGGAAAGCCAATTAAAGAGCACTCTATGAAGGAAATTAAAATTTGCATGGAAGAAAGGCGAAATTCTACAAAATTATAATCTTAGTTTACAAATCTAGTCCGCTTTTTACTTGTAATTTTTCAGTTATCTCAAGATATGCGTATGGATCTAGCTGTTTTGCAAAACATTTGTCGATATTTATTAAATAAACAGAATGTAATCTGGCATTTAGAATATCTTCAGGGTCAATCGGTGGACTTTTGTAAAATCTGTCGCATAGGTTTTTTATTTTTCGTATTTCGTTATTGGTCCTTTTGCTTGGTGGATTTAAGAACAACCTTGGAATTGGTAAAATTCCAACAACTGGCGTTGCTAAAGCAAATTTGGAACAGTATTTACTATATCTGGATATCTTACTTGCAATTCTGGCTATGTAGTAATCTATTGTATCCAATGCATGGTCAGGAGGTGTAAATCCAGTTTCGATTTCCATAATGAATGTTCCATCGCCTTTAGTTGCAAAAACATCACAAACTAGTATGTCAGAAAGATGTTGTTCAACATCCACCGTATATCCTTGAGCAATAAGATTTGAGGCACATATTATTTCAAGTACAGAATGGTTTATCTTTACTAGGTTTTGTGTATATAATTCGATTAACCTTTCACGTACAAAGTTTATTTTTGATTTTATTTCAGGTGATTGTCCTTCTGATAATCTCTGTGCAATTGTATAAATATCATCTGTGAATTTTTCGACGTCCAAAATCTCGCTTACCTTTGTTTTTGGGTTTTAAGAAGATAGCTATGCTCCATCAACTAGAGATTGATTATTTTTGGACTTGGTTTTAGCAACCTTTTTTATTGTATCATAAAGACATTAAACTAAATGGAAAATCTCCCCTTAAGTGATAGATTGATTTTACTTCAATATGCTATAAACAAGTATGAAACTGAAAATATATTAATTGAAAAACTCGCAAATATTTTGCCTCATAAAGACATAGAAAGGACTATTGATACACTGGTAGGAACTCAAAAAGTTCGCAGGATAGGACCTGATGTCTTGCAAAATAATGTCAGTCATACAGGTGAACTTCCAGATTTACCTGTTCATTTAAAACCAATCATAGATAGCTTATAGTCAATTTTTCATTTAATAGAATTAAATACGATCTCACAAAAACCGAATAACTTAGAAAGGGATTCTGATAACTCACTTTTTAATGGAGATAAAAAATATCACAGTATTAGGTTCTGGGATAATGGGACATGGCATAGCCCAAGTTTCAGCCATGTCAGGATACAATGTGGTTCTTAGAGATGTAGAAAACCAATTTTTGGACAAAGCAATGGAAAAAATAAAATGGAGTCTTGATAAGCTTGTATCAAAACAAAAACTATCACAACAAGACGCAGATAAAATATTTTCAAGAATTACACCAGAGGTTGATCTTGTAAAAGCACTACAAAATTGTGACTTGATGATTGAAGCAGTTCCTGAAATAATGGAATTGAAGAAAAAAGTCTATTCGGCGGTAGATAAGGTAGCTGATTCAAAAACATTATTTGCGTCAAATACAAGCACTCTTCCGATTACAGAAATAGCAAATACTACAACTAGACCAGAAAGATTCATCGGTATTCATTTTTTCAATCCTCCTCAACTCATGAAGTTAGTAGAGGTGATTCCAGGGCAAAAAACTTCGCGAGAACTAGTTGAAATAACAATGAATTTCGTAAAATCTATCTCAAAGGAACCGGTGTTATGCAAAAAAGATGTTGCCGGCTTCATTGTAAACCGTATATTTATTCCACTAGTTCATGAAGCAGCATGGGCAATAGATAGAACCAATGCAGAAATGACAGAAATTGACTCTGCAGTAAAATTTAAGCTTGGTTTTCCAATGGGTATTTTTGAGCTTGCTGATTTCACAGGCTTGGACGTGATTCACAAAGCAACAATTGAAATGTATTCAAGAGATAAAAAAGTAATAAACCCTCACCCAAAAATTCAGGAATTATATGATGAGAAAAGACTAGGTCAAAAAACCGGTTCAGGATTTTATGAATATTCTGGAGAAAAGTATGAGCGAATTTCGTTATCAGAAGAACTGGCAAAAAAATTTAATCCAATTGAACTTGTTGCAAATATGCTAAATAATGCAGCTTGGCTTGTCACAAATCAAGCAAGTGATATACAAGAAATTGAAAAGGCATTACAACTTGGAATGGGACTTAAAAAACCACTTTTTGAAACTGCAAAAGAATTTGGCATAGCAAACATAATAACCACATTAAATGTGCAATCTAGAAAATATGGTAAATTTTATGAACCAGATCCTTTGCTTGTTTCTATGGCGCATTGATTTTTTCTAAAATATATTTTACTGCTTCTTTCGGAGAATTTACTCCTTCTATCTTTACATTTTCGCGATGGTCAAGATACTGATCAGCGAACCTGTCTGCAATTCCACCGCTGTTTTTTATGGCAGCGATTGGTTTTTTGTGCATGTATGCCGCACACGTCTCTGAAAGTGTGCCCGAACCACCGCCTACGATGATCACCCCGTCTGCAGCTAGCGCATTAAGAAAATCTCTCGCCAAACCAATACCAGTTGGAATGATTATGTCACAATATTCATTTGCAAATGAGGGATCATTTTGGGGAATTATTCCTACCGTTAACCCTCCAGCATTTTTGGCTCCGTGACATGCAGCGCGCATAACGCCACCCAAACCACCCGTAACAAGAACTGCACCTGATCTAGCTATTTCTCGACCTGTTTCATATGCAATTTTTTCAGCTTCAGGAGTACAACCATTTTCATTATGCCCAATCACTAGAATCTGAATCCTCTTAGTCAATAACATATGTGAAAAACCACATAATAAAATTGTAATTTGTATGGAGTGTTCTATTGACAAGTAAAATAACTGAATTATTGTTTTGCTTGTGTATCTGTCTTCGTCTTCTCTATTTATTTTGATTTTGGATGTTCTTTTGTTTGAGCAGGTTTTGTATGGGTTTGTTTTGCTTGATTTGGTTTGTGTTGTTGTGGCTTTAATTGATCTGGTTTTTGAAATTGTTTTGAAGTATGACCTGAAGAAGATATGGGTTTCATCTTACTCCACAGTACACTCATTCTAGCTCTATACCCTTCTGCATATTCTAATTCTGATGGAACTAGTGTAGCAGGATGAAAGAACCCCTGACTTCGTATTGCTATAGCTCTCTTTACTGCAATAGTTCTTATGTAATCCCAATCAGAAGTTGCAAATCCATCTACAGGCCCAACAAGTTTTCCATTATGCATACTAAAAACAAGACTGCTGACTATAGGGATGGCAAAGTTGATGCTTGCTGGCGAATTTATTTTGACTGGCATTAATGGCATATGATGACTTCCTCTAGTATTTCCTGCAACATAATGTGGATTACTAAAGGCAGCTCCAACTTCCTCAGTTGCTGGAAAATCTTTTTGTGTTCTAATAATACAAATCGGATCATCTTTTCCCACATATTTTCCTGCAATGTTATGAAGTCTATCTGTTGATGCAGAAAGAATTGGTAGATTGTCTTTTGTGTAAACGGATGATACCACATATCTTCCAGGATACATTAAGGCAGCCTCAAGTGTTGGTTTGTCTTCCCACATATTCAGCTGAGCAATTTTTCCCTTTTCAACATCCATTACATTTATCCTAACTCCTTTTGCAAGATTTTCGTTTACAATCAATCCTGTGTTGCTTAGTGTATCTACGAACATTCTATAGAACGGATAGTTAAAAGCACCAGGTTCTGTCTTGTCAGCAGCGTAAATTGTAAAAGCTTCATTTGGTCTTTCATCAAACTGCATCTCTGCAACCCCTGGACCCATTCCCTTTACATTTCCAGAAAAGGAATCTTTTAAGAGATCTTGACCTGCTCCATAAAGTCCTTCATTTTTTGCGACTTGAGTTGCTGATTCAAACGCCTTCCAGGCAAGTTGGTGAATATTTCTATCATCCACCCCCTTTGTATGCGTCATAACAATATGGATGTCATCTCCACAATAACCAATGTAATGATCAATTAAGAGCCCATTTCCGTCGTTTCTTACCTGCGGTTTTACAATATTTCTTACTGCATTTAGTAATCCATCGCTTGGTCTTGTATGTCCGCCAATCCCACCTACATCAGCTTTGATAACGGTAACAGTAATTTTCATTATTTCTTGTGAGAAATTACTTTGATTTATAGTATGTGAAAAATAATCATTAGAAAAGATTCGGTCAACAAATTATTCAAAATTTATTGAAAAGATTATGAAAAAATCGAAATGGTAATAAAGCCCATGCCTAGAAGGGTTCGTTATGAGTGCCAGTAAAAAACCTCACTTGAACATGATAGTTACAGGACATATTGACAACGGTAAGTCAACTACCATGGGTCACATGCTGATGGATCTTGGTCTTATTGACGAAAGGACCATCGCTGCACATGCTGCAGAATCAGAAAAGACTGGAAAAGGTGACACATTCAAGTATGCATGGGTCATGGACAATATTAAAGACGAAAGAGAAAGAGGCATTACAATAGATTTAGCTTTTCAAAAATTCGAAACTCCAAAATACTTTTTTACATTAATTGATGCCCCCGGACACAGAGACTTTATCAAAAACATGATTACTGGTGCTTCTGAAGCCGATTGTGCTATTCTAGTATTATCTGCAAAAGAAGGTGAAACAGATACAGCGATTGCACCTGGAGGACAAGCAAGAGAACACGCATTTCTTTTACGAACACTTGGAGTAGGTCAATTAATTGTAGCAATTAACAAAATGGATGATAGTAATTATTCTGAACAAGCATTCAAGGCAGCAAAAGAAAAGGCAGAGAAATTGATCAAGTCTGTTGGATATAAACTTGAAAATGTTCCAATTGTACCTGTATCAGGATGGAAGGGAGATAACCTTGTCAAGAAATCGGAAAATATGAAATGGTGGACTGGAAAAACACTTCTAGAGTCTTTTGATGATTTCAAATTGCCAGAAAAACCAGTTGGTAAACCCCTTAGAATTCCAATCCAAGACGTCTATACAATCACAGGTGTTGGTACAGTTCCAGTAGGTCGTGTTGAAACAGGTTTAGCAAAAGCAGGAATGAAAATTATTGTCATGCCATCTGGTGCATTGGGAGAAATTAAAACAATTGAAACTCATCATACACAAATGGAATCTGCAGAAGCAGGTGATAACATCGGTTTTAACCTGAGAGGTATAGAAAAGAAAGACATCAAAAGAGGGGATGTGATTGGTACGCCAGATAGTCCTCCAAATGTTGCAAAAGAATTCCGTGCACAAATTATAGTAATCCATCATCCCACTGCAATTGCACCTGGTTATACACCAGTTATGCATGCACATACAGCTCAAGTTGCAGCAACAATTGTTGCATTTGAGGCAAAAATCAATCCGCAAACAGGTGCGGCAGAGGAGAAAGATCCAAAGTTTCTAAAAGCAGGAGATTCTGCAATAGTCAGAATTAGACCAGTCAGGCCACTGCCAATTGAAACCTTCCAAGACTTTCCAGAGTTAGGAAGATTTGCACTCAGAGACATGGGTGCAACAATTGCTGCAGGAGTTGTAAAAGATATTACTGAAAAATTCACGAAATAGTGGTCTGGATGACGCAACTGGCCCGAATTAAACTTACGAGCACCAGTCTTCCCAGATTGGATGGGGTCTGTTCTGAAATTAAGGGAATAGGGGAAAAAACAGGCGTTAAAGTTAAAGGGCCAACGCCACTACCAGTAAAAAGACTAAATGTTGTAACTCGCAAATCTCCATGTGGTCAAGGTACCAACACTTATGAAAAATGGGAAATGCGTATACATAGACGTGTAATAGATCTTACCGCTGATGATAGAGCTATAAGACAACTAATGAGAATAAAAATTCCAAATGATGTCTACATTGAGCTCACTCTAAAATAATTCTGTTAACCTTAAATTACAGCCATTTTCATGATTACATATGTCAACCGAAGAATCTCCAAATCCTGAAGATGAACCAAAACAACAAACTGCAAGTTTTAGTGTGGTTTATTCGTGCCTTCGCTGCGGTACCCAAGTCACACAATCTGAGTTAAGCAGGTTACCAGAGATTAAATGCATCTGTGGATTCCGAGTTTTCAACAAATTGCGACCTCCGATAGTAAAAACAATAAAAGCTGTCTAGGTATCTCTTTTTCCACTGTAAGAATGATTTCTTTGTAGATGGGTTCTCATTTGTTCCATACTGGCAAAGGACTGATTACATTCTTTACATTCATACGGAATATCTTTTCCATGTACTACCTGTTCATGTTGCATTAACTCTTCTTGCTGTCGGAATTTTTTTTGGCATATTTCACATTTGAATTTTTTAAAAAAATGCATTTAACCCATCTTCGCTTTTTGAGAATCCCAACATTCCTTACATAATTGTCCTTGTAATGACCATTGCCTTTTTGGATTATATCGTATAGCGCCAAGTTTCTTTCCACAAATGACACAAAATGTCTTTGATTTGTCATATTCCGAATCTTTATTATCAAAACAGGTTTTACAAAGTAGTCCTTTCATTTCCCATTTATATTTTGGTTCCCATAAATCGGGTACATTTTTTTCTATACCGCATATAACACATTTTTGCTTGACACTTAGATCATAGTATTTTTGCATTTGAGATATGTAACAGTCACCACATAACGGCCCTTCCACATCCCATTCTCTTTTTGGTTTGTGTTTGTGCGTTATACTTTTCTTGCAAACAGAACAAAAGGAAGGTTTGCGGTTAAATATCCCCACAACATTACTATTAAAAATCGGTTAAAAAAACATTAGGAATATTTTTCAAAAGCATTATAACTATATTTAATTTTACAAATTTAGAATAAATTTACGATAATAAGAAATTTGAAAAACTCTTAAAAAATTACTGGAAAAGAAGGCACTATAATCTACGATATCCTAAATCCCACACGTAGAAAATGGAATTCGTTGTAGTATAGTGTGTATATTTTTACCACGTGAAAAATCCACCTTACTTCACATTATGAAAAACCTCAGAAATGTATAACATATTAGAAGGCAGGTTGATACTTATCAATGACACTTCTGATAAGATAACTGCAGCCGACGCAATTTCTGTTTCCCAGAATTCAAAACAATACATTGAAAATGTTTGATAACTCTGATTTGAAGTTTTATGTATCGTAGACTCAGCACGGAGAAAGGAAAACGAAATAATTTTAGGATAGTTAATTCTCTATTATGAAAATGAAAAAAGAATTTGTTTGATATAATATTTTATGCTTCGTTCAACAATTTCTCAATAAGTTGACTCGCATTTAACATTCCTTTTCGTTTTGCAACTTCCTCGATCTTTTTATATTGATCAGTTGTAAAACAAATTGGCATTGAGCGTTTTTGCATAAGTAATTTTTGTATAAACTGATTTTATATCTTTTTGGTTATTTCTGGGTGTTATTTCGATCTATTTTGATAATCTTAATTACATTTAGTTTTTCCTACTAACCTGTACATCATGTTTCTGAAGCGAGATTTGATGCACCGATCTAGACATAAAATAAAAAATCTAATTATCGGATTGAACAAATATTTATTCTTTGTATACGTATTTGCGTTGTCCTTTTATTTCTGGACTGTTTTCAATGTCTACGAGAACGAATTCTTTTTTACTATCTAATAGATTTTCATTTGGTCCGCGTTTATTTTCATGAATATCTTCGTATTCTTCAAGTGAGAGCTTTATTCTATTTCCCATTTCTGTTTCTAAATTCATGTCTTTGACAATTTCCTTATACCTTGGTAAAATTACACCGCTGAAGATCATTGCACTACTTCCACTCCCATATGAACCAAAGCCAACTCGTTTACCCTCAAGATCAGTTCCTTTTTGGAATTCAAATTCAAGGCAGCTTCTAAATCCAAGATAAAGTGATGCAGTATAGAGATTTCCAATCATCTGTGATGCAATAAGTGAGCTGGCAAGCTTTTGATCGTAAACTTCTTGGAATTCTTCAGTTTTTGTAAACTTTTTAGTAAACTCATGATCTTTTGTCATGAATTCAGAATCTGCTAAAACTGATTCAATGGTACCGCGTGGATCTTTTGGAACTGGTTCTTCCATTCCAGTTTTCTCAATTATTTTTTTCCAACGTGGTAGTTTTCGCCATTCATGTCTTAGAAGATATGCTAGCGCTTTCTTCCCCATGTTGCTATAGGGTAGGTGCATGTTAAGAAAATCAATATAATCCAAAATTGTTTCACCATCTTTTAATTTAATTAATCCAGTAGACAATGTCTTTTCTTTGTATGTCATCAAAGCCTTCTTAACTTGAATCATGTAAAGCAGATTTGAGTATTGCCCATGAACTATCGGTGTTTCCTTTCCAAACGGTCTGTAGAAATCGTACTCATTTTTAATTGAAGTAGATGTCACCTTAGGATCAAATTGTAAAACTCGAGGGTTGTCATTAACAAGCATAGCTACTGCGCCAGCTCCCTGCGTATATTCACCACTTGATCCAAGGTCATATTTTGCTATGTCAGAAACTACAACAATAGCAGATTTTCCTTCGGCTTCACCAGCTCTTATCCAATTGGAATTATCATACAAAGCATAAGAGCCGCTTACACATGCAAATTTGCACTCAATACCCCCACAATGTCCAAAAGAATCATCGCCATAGATTTGTTCAAGCATACCAATTACGTAAGAATTCATTGCTTTTGATTCGTCTAAAGAAGATTCAGTGGCAACATATAGCCTACCTATATCATTTGGAGAAAGATTGTCTCTTTCCATTAATCTTAAACATGCATTTGCTGCCATGCATGCAGGATCTTGGTTTGTATCCACCATGGCCATTTTAGATACTCCTAGCCCACGCTGGAGC
>Ga0210384_10004515_pt1 | contig 15503 bp, 20 predicted proteins | sample IncBWH2MmetaG_FD_160574 | JGI IMG/M metagenome (GOLD analysis project Ga0210384, IMG submission 160574) | Forest soil microbial communities from Barre Woods Harvard Forest LTER site, Petersham, Massachusetts, United States - Inc-BW-H-2-M | ecosystem: Environmental > Terrestrial > Soil >...
CGATGCTATCGGACGCGAATCGAGACTTCGTGGATCGCGTTGGATCCGTAGCCGAGGCGATTCCACTCCGGGCGCTCGGGTTGCGTGTTGCCGGCGAGGTCGGTGGCTCGGGCCCTCAAAGTTGTGCCGCCGGCTTTTCGGGTCCGGGTGATCAGCTCCCACCGGTGCCAGCCGTAGCCCTGTTGGTCGCCGACCAGACGGGCGGCTTCCCAGTTGCCATCACCGACGCTCACCTCGACGCGCGCGATCAGGCCGGCCCCAGACCACGCAACGCCCCGCACGGCCAGCACTCCCGGCTCGACTTCGCCGTCGGGTGACGGCTCGGTTATGAGGGACCGCACGCGCTGCAGGGTCACCGGCTCTCTGACCACCCGGCGGTCGCGCTCCCACTCGTAGATGTACCGGTCGACCTGAAAAAAGCCGGTAAACGGCGATCCGATGGCCTCGATCTCGGTGAGCCACTTGACCGCCGCGACCCCGTACCAACCGGGAACGACAAGCCGCAGCGGATAACCGTGCTCGACCGGGAGCGGCTCGCCGTTCATGGCGTAAGCCAGCAGGACGTCAGGATCTCGGGCCGCCTCAACGCTCAAGCTTCGCTCGAACCGCGTGACTCCGCTTCGAGCCGCCACCGTCCCGCCGTCGGCACCGCGGAACAACACCTCCTCGGCGGCCGCCTTGACCCCGGCCCGCTCGAGCACGTCCACAAGCGGAACGCCGGTCCACTCGGCGACGCTAACCGCACCCAAACCCCATTGCTCGCCGTCGGTCGGAGGATCGAGAAGCGCGCGACCGTTGCCGGCGCACTCCATCGTTACGGTCAGCGTCAGGGATCGCATGTTGTGGAGGTCGAGCAGGCTCAGGCTCGAAGGCCGTTCCACGAGCCCGCCGACCTCGAGCCGCCAGCTCGACGGGTCGAGCCTTGGGATCTGGAAATGGTTTCGCACGTAGAAGCGCCTTGTCGGCATGACGCTGCCCCCGATGAGCGCGCCCAAGGGTGTCTCGCAGTTGAGTGGATCTTCGCGCTGGAAGACAAGGCCGGCTTCTCGGGCGCGCCGCGAGGCTTCATCCGGGTCTACTGCCTCGACCATCTCGCGTCGAGAATATCGCGGCAGCGCCGCGAACGGCCTAGTCGAAGAGGAAGCGCTCGAGGCTCTGGCCCAGCTCCGTCAGCGCGACGCGCCTGAGGCGGTAAGCCTTTCGGCGGCCTCCGCCCGCGCTGACCAGGCCGGACTCACGCAGCAGCTCCAGATGGTGCATGAGGGTTGTCAATCCCATGCTCAGCCGAGTCGCGACCTCTTGCGCTGTCAGCTCGTCGGCGGCGAGCGCGCGAAGGATTCGAAGCCGCCGCTCGTCGGCCACACCCTGGGCGCGTGCCAGCAGCTCGGCCGGCGGCGCGCTGGGTGCAATCCGCCGCGCCGGCGCGACTGGGTAGCAGATGAGCTTGGTCGAGTGGTGATCGAAGACGTGGGAGGCCGGCCAGATCGCGCGCGAGGGTATGAGCAGCACCGCATTGATGCCCGGCTCGGCCACGTACTCCCAGCCGTCCATGACCGCCGCGACCATCTGCTCGGCGCGCTGGCCCCGCGCCTGGACCCGGCGCGCGGCCGCTTCCGCCAGCAGCTCGGCGGGTGCGTAAAGGCGCGCGAATGACTTCGCCCAGCCCCTCAATGCGCTGAGGAGCCGTCGGCGTGTCTCCCAGGCGGTCAGGGGCAGAAGAGCTGAAAGCGCCGACTGCCACAGCGCATCGTCTGGATAGCTGCTACGGAGGAATTGCTTGCGTGCGCGCGGATCGCCATCCGCTGCAGCCGCAATCACCTCAGGCGGCGTCGCGCGGCGGAAGTAGCGAACGTAGTAGCCCAGCAGGCGGAGCCGCAGCTCGCGCGGGTGCATGGTCTGCACCTGCTTGATGAGCGCGGCCGCGTCGCGAGGGGGACGGGTGTCGTAGGCGACGGTCAGCAGATGCGCCCACACCATGTCGCAACCGCCCGCGAAGCGGCTGACCTCGCCAACCAGCTCCGGCGGGGCTTGAGCGTCTCCAGCGGCGGTTGCCGCGGCGAGGGACAGCACGAACTCATAGGCAGGGGAGGCGTCAATTTCCAGCCTCAGCCGCTGGACTGCCATTGGCCGGAGAGTCTACTCCGAATTATTTCGGAGTCGGACAACGACTTTTACCGCAGTATTTTGGTTGGAGTGAAAGCCGGATGAGATATCGGATCCTGGGCTCTGCCGCCCTTCGTGTCAGCGAGCTGGCACTCGGCACCATGACCTTCGGCGAGAGATGGGGCTGGGGTGCAGGGCTCGACGAGTCGCGCCGGATGCTGGACCTGTACATCGACCGCGGTGGCAACTTCGTCGACACTGCAAGCAACTACACGGACGGCGAGTCGGAGGAGCTGCTGGGCGAGATGCTCGTCGGGCGAAGGGACAGGATCGTCCTCGCCACGAAGTACACGCTCACGAGCAGGCCGGACGACCCCAACGCCGGCGGCAACCACCGCAAGAACCTGGTTCAGACGGTCGAGCAGAGCCTGCGCCGGCTCCGCACCGACCGCATCGACCTGCTGTGGATGCACATGTGGGACGGCATCACGCCGATCGATGAGGTTGTTCGCGCGCTCGACGACCTGGTCGCGGCGGGCAAGGTGCTCGCGATCGGCCTCTCGGACACGCCGGCCTGGGTTATCTCCCGGGCGGTGGCGATCGCCGAGCTCCGTGGGTGGGCGCGGCCGGCGGCGATCCAGCTGCCGTACAGCCTGTCAGGCCGCGATGCCGAGCGCGAGCTGCTGCCGATGGCCGCCGGCCTCGACCTGGCCGTGCTCGCGTGGGGGACGCTGGATGGTGGAGTGCTGACCGGGAAATACACCGGAGGCGGTGCCGGACCGCGGCGCTACGGCGATCATTCGCCCGGCGAGCGGCCGGCCAAGGTGGCGGGGCTGGTCCGCGAGATCGCCGCAGAATGCGGCGCCCCGCCGGCGCAGGTCTGTATCGCATGGGCGCTTGCCCAGCGGCGGCTGGCCAACCTGGTGCCGATCATTGGGGCCCGATCCGCCTCCCAGCTCGCGGAAAACCTGGACGCGCTCAACCTCACACTTGGACCCGAGGTGCTCGCACGTCTTGAAGAGGCAACTGCGATCCGGCTCGGGTTTCCGAGCACCTTTTTAGCGGACGAGGATGTGGTCCAGCTGATCTTCGGAACCACGCGAGGTCTCATCGCGAACTGAACCGAAAGCCTCGAGCTCTTTGCTTGAGGTCACCCAATCGCAGGCAGGATGGCCGGAGTAATGGTGGTCGGGCGGGAAAGCCATTCTCTCGCCTCTTCGATGGTCGCGAAGTAAGCAACATCGAGCTTGGTGCCAGGAACCCTGCTCATGATTTCCTGGACATTCATCAGGGCGAGCCCGCTCTTGGGAATGACCAAGGCCATGCGCCGCAGGCCGGCGGCCAGGATTCGTGGCATCCAGTTTCCGTTGCTCCACTCCTGATCGGATTGCTTGATTACCTTCATGTTTCTACAGTCGCCGAGCGCCCTCGAACCCCCGTGCTGTTTCATGGCAACGATGATGGCGTCATTCGCGGCTGCGAACTCTTCTGTGTTGGCCCAACCCTGCCACTCGATGTGAGCGGCGTTGCAGGCCACGTCCCACTTCACGATCGCGACGCCCGGGTGGTTGTAAAAGATCCCATTACGTTGAGACACCTCGCCCCCGCTGATCGCTTTGACCATCAGGGCTTTACCTGGGGCTCGGCGACCCACTGCCTCGCCGCGCTCATGGATTCGAAAGTGCGCGATTGCAGGGCACCGTGATTCACCAAGCCCGAGACGTCCTCGATCGTCAGCTTGCCCAACCCGGTCGGCGCCGTCACAAACGCGATCCGCTTGAGGCCCGCGCCAATGGCCAAGGGCATCCACGTCTCCCGGATCCACTCCTGGTCGTCGTGAACGATCAGCCGGATCTTCCTGGCGTCGCTGACATATGCCGCCGCCTTGTGCTCTCTGATCGCCTGAATTCCTGTCAGCAAGGCGGCCCGGAGCTCAGCACTGTTGGCGAAGGCCCTCCATTCCGAATGGACGTGTTTATGCACGCTGTCCCAACGTATCGACAGATAGGGTTTGTCGACGTATGTGTCCGCGCTAGAAGTGATGAGCCAAGGTCTACGCGGAAACCGCCTTTAGAGCCACATCCAAATCCCTGGCTTGGGCCCATGTGTAGGCATGGGCTCGATGACGAAGGCTGCTGGCGATCAGCCTCCGTGCTCGTGAGGCTGAGGGATCGCTTGACCAACGGCGACCCTCAAGCACGCGTAACAGATGGCAGGCTCGCAGTCCGGGTCGTCGCAGCAAGCGCAGACCTCGATGGACTTCCCGCACTCGGTGCATTTCAGCTGCGAAGGCGTTGGCTCGCTCACTTCGCCTTGTCCATCGCCTCCAAAACGTCCTTCGTCAGAAGGAGGCCGACCAGACGGCCGTCGGAGGTTGTGATGGGTGTGTTCTCGAGCTTGTGCTCGACCATGAAATGTGCCATCTCGTGCAAGGACACGTACGGCCGGAACGTACTGGGTCCAGGCCTCATCGCGCGCTCGACGACCAGGTCGGCGTCCTTGTCAAGCTCGGCCGACCTGAGCAATCCGAGAACCACACGCTCTTCGTTGACGACCACGACGGAATCCCAGCCCTGCGTCCGCACGCGCTCGCGGACTTCGCCGAGACGGTCTTTGAGCCCGCATGTGGGCGCATCCTTGCGCGCGGTGTTGCCCGCCCGCGGAAGCATGGCGTTGGTGCCTTCAGTAGGCAGGCCTGCGGCCATCCAGTCGAGCTTGCCGTCGACGTAGTCGTACACCTCGCTGAAGCCCAGGCTCTCGAGCCGCCACGCGGCTCTTGGCGAGAGGTCTCAAGCGGTGTCCCAGCAGTACACGATCACAGCGCGTTTGCGATCGAGCACCTCGACAGCGCGAGTTTCGATCTTGCGCAAGGGAAGATGAATGGCACCGGGAATATGGTCCTCTTCGTACTCAGGGCTGGGCAGCACCTCAACGAGTTGCGCGCCCCGGTCGACCAGCCTGCGGACCTCGTCCCGGCGGATCTCAGCAGGCATCGCACCAGTCTAATTGCCTGCGATTCCGGCTTTAGACCTGCTTGCGGCGGAAGGACCAGAAGAGCATCGCGCATGCCATGGACCGGAAAGCTAGCGCTCGGTTCTGCCCAAACTATGTCGATGCCTCGGACAGCTGAGGAAGGTTTCGCCGCCATCGTGAAGGCCCTCGGGGACAAGCCCGGCGTGACCGAGCCGGAGCCCCCGGGCTCGGCGCGGCGGTTCGGCTCTTCAGCGCTGCGGGTCAATGGCCGCATCTTCGCGATGGTCAGCCACGGACGGCTGGTCCTGAAGCTGCCGGCTCGTCGCGTCGCCGAGATCATCGGCTCAGGCGCCGGCGGTCCTTACGACGCAGGCAAGGGCAGGCCGATGAAGGAATGGGTCAGCCTGGAGGCGGCGATGCACCACGGCTGGCTGGGCCTGGCGGCCGAGGCCCTCGAGTTCGTAAGGTCGAGGCGCTAGAGCGGCAGCGTCGGAGCTCGGCCGGTCCAGAGGTCCAGCCCGGGGAGCCCGTTCATTCCGAGCGTCAGCGAGATCTCGCCGCAGTGTTCCGCGTCGTGGGTGAGCATCCGCATCAGGACAGACTGCCGCGTGTGGATCTGGATCTTGCCGCCGATCTCCCGATGGAATTCGTCCTGAAGCATCTCGGGCGTCCACAGCTCCAGGACTTGCTCAACGATGCTCCAGGTAGATTCGAGCGCGCCGACGAGCTCGTCGGCCCGCCGTGGATGGGTCAGGTCATCCTCCCATCCGTCACCGGCGGGATCCGTAAAAGGCGTGCGTTCGGCGCCCGGTTCCTTGAAGACCGTGCACAACCAGTACACCCTTGTGCCGGCGAGGTGCCCCACCGTGGCCCAGATCGGCCAGAGGTGGGGAGCGGCCGCGAGGCCCAGCTGCTCGGGCGACAGCCCGCCGATCGTCTGGATGAGACGGTCATTCGTGAACCGCCAACCCTGGTAGTAAGGGGCGACGCTCGGTAGCTTGCTCGTCAGAGAAGCTTCGCGCTCAGCTACGAATGAGGCTCTACCGGAACGCGGAGCAGGCTGTCCAACGCGCGGCTCACGAGTGATTTGAGTGTTGCCCGCTCCTCTCGGCTGAGCCCGCCAAGGAGCTCATCCTCGATGCCCTCGCGCGCCTTTTCCGCACGGTCGAACGCCTCCCGTCCGGCGGCCGTTATCTCCACCCTGTGGCGCCGGCGGTCTTCAGGGTCTCGGCGGCGGATCGTGTACCCGGCAGCCTCCAGCTCGTTGAGCAGGAGCACCACCTGATTGTCGTCCAGCATCATGCCTTCCCCGAGCTCCTGTTGCGAGGCGCTTGGCCGCTCGCGGAGGTAGCTCAGCGTGTGGAACTGGCGCCAGCTCATCGCCAGGACAGCCTCTGATGTCCGCTTGTTGAGGGCCTTGGAAAGCCTGCTCACCAAAGAAATCAGACCCGGACCCGAACCGCTCTCCATGTTTTTCTCCTTTGATCCTACCACTAGATGAGAATCATTCCCATCTTCCAGATAATCCATGCAATAAGGATGATCATCATCCTGTTATAGTGATCGTCCTTATGGCAGGTTTATCACTGGAGGCGGTATGAACTCGATTCTTTCGGTAGTCCGGGGATCCCTGAGCGATCGGCGGCGCTGGCTCGCACTGGTCGTTGTGTGCTTCGGCCAGCTCATGATCGTCCTCGACTCGACGATCGTAAACGTGGCGCTGCCCTCGATTCAGCGCGATCTCCACTTCACCCAGGCCAACCTCACCTGGGTGGTCAACGCCTACCTGCTCACCTACGGGAGCTTCTTGCTCCTGGCCGGTCGGGCAGGCGACCTGATCGGTCGCAAGAGGGTCTTCCTCGCTGGTGTGGTCATTTTCACGGTGGCCTCGGCATTGAGCGGCCTGGCCCGCGATCCGGCGACCCTGATCGCGGCCCGATTCCTTCAGGGCCTGGGTGGCGCCCTGTCGGCCGGGGTCATCCTCGCCCTAATCGTCACCGGCTTTCCAAAGCCGAATGAGCGAGCCCAGGCGATGGGCATCTTCACGTTCGTCGTTGCCGGAGGCGGCTCTTTGGGTTTGCTGGCCGGGGGGATGCTCACCCAGATGATCAACTGGCACTGGATCTTCTTCATCAATCTGCCGATCGGCGTCGGGACGCTGCTTCTGGGCTGGTGGCTCATCGAGGAGACCGAGGCCATCGGCCTGAGCGGCGGCGTCGACGTTGCCGGCTCGATCCTCATCAGCGCAGCCATGATGCTCGGCGTCTATTCGATCGTGACCGCCTCAGACCACGGCTGGACCTCGGCTCACACGCTTGGGTTTGGCGCAGCTGCCGTCGTCCTGCTCGTTGCGTTCTTTGTGCTCGAAGCCCGCCTCGACAATCCGATCATGCCGCTTCGGATCCTTAGGGTGCGCAGCCTGATTGGCGCCAGTGCGGCGCGGGCGATGCTCGCCATCGGCATGTTCACGACCTTCTTTCTTGGCGCTCTCTACCTGCAGCAGGTGAAGGGGTACAGCTCGTTCGGAACCGGGCTCGCCTTCTTGCCTTCCACGGTCGCCCTGGGAGTCCTCTCGATTGGATTCGCTGCGCGGCTGATGCGCACGGTCGGTCCCCGGGTAATGCTCATGACGGGATTGGTGACGATCACCGCGGCGCTCGTTCTGCTGTCCACCGGGGACGAGCACGCCGCCTACTTCCCGGGCACGTTCGGCGGATTCGCGCTGCTTGGCGTTGGCGCCGGCATGTCGTTCATGCCGCTGATGACGATCATGATGGCCGAGGTCCCTCTGGCGGATGCAGGCATCGCGGCAGGCGTCGCCAACGTCACGATGCAGGTGGGAGCGGCATTTGGCCTTGCCGCACTGGGCACGATCTCCTCCGACCACTCGCGCGCGCTGGTGGCTCAGGGCCACACGATCGCGAGCGCATTGACCGGTGGCTATCAGCTGGGCTTTGCCATTGCGGCCGCCGTAGTGGCAGTCGGGTTGCTGATCGTCATCGTGGTGCTGCGGTCACCGCGTGATGCCGAAACGCATGAGGTGATCGCGCGACCCGATCCGGACGAGTTCTCGGCTGAGGCCGCGTAGGGCCCGGCCCAATCGGGAGTATGTTGCGGCGATGGCTGCCGATTCGGGAACGTGGCATCACGGTCTGGTGGCGCGCTGGTGGGGCGAGTTCGTCACCGAGGCGGAGCCTGAGGAGCTCGCTTACTTTCGCGCGGCAATCAAGCGGTTCGGGGAGCCGGTGCTCGATGCCGGGTGCGGATCGGGCCGGATCCTCGTTCCGCTTCTCGTCGAAGGCTTCGACGTCGATGGTTGCGACATCTCGGCAGACATGCTCGCGCAGGCTGAGGCGCGGGCCTCGAGCGCCGGCTACAAGCCTCGACTCGTCGTCCAGCCGATGCATGAGCTCGAGCTCGGTCGAACGTACCGGTCCATCTATATGTGCGGCGCCTTCGGCCTCGGCAGCACGCGTGACCAGGATCGCGAGGCTTTGAGGCGCGCCTACCGGCACCTCGAGCCAGGCGGCGCTCTTTTGATCGCAAACCACGAGCTTCCGTATGCAACCTCGGATTCGAAGTGGGCGCAGTGGATTCCGGGAGCTCGAGAAGGCCTCAAACGTGAGTGGCAGACCGAGGGCGAACGACGATCGACCTCAGACGGTGACGAGATCGAGTGGTTGAGCCGCCCGTCCGAGCTGGATCCGCTCGAGCAACGCGCCACGATGGATGTTCGCATTCGCCTGTGGCATGGCGGTGAGATCGTGAAGGAGGAGGCCTACACCTTGACGGAGAACCTCTACTTCGCCCAGGAGATCTTGCTGCTGCTCGACGAAGCCGGCTTTCGGGACGCCGCCGTCGAAGGTGGCTACAATGGCCGGCCGGCCACCGCCGACGATGGCATGGTCGCCTTCAGAGCGATCAAGTAGCGGCTAGGGCTTCGGCGTCGGGAACCGGGCCTCGAGGCTTGGCGAAAACGTTCTGACAGACCTCCGTCCCCAATTCCCCATCAAGACCATGGCGACGGCGAACCCGGCCGCACCCGAGACGCCCACCCCGTACGACGGTAACGCGAAGCCGCGTGCCGCCAGAGCCGCAATGAAGCCGGCGACCACCGACACGATCACCGACAACATGCCCGGCAGCGTTTGCAGCCCGTGAAACACCGAGCCCAGCTTTTGCCCGCCCGCCGGGTCGATGCCAAGCGTCCGAAGCGCACCAGACAAATCGTCGAACGGGCTGGTGATGAAATTGGGCTCCAGCTCTGGGTGTAATTCGAGGTACGCGTGACGAAGCCTGTTCATGCCGACCACCCATCGATAGTCATCGCGATTGAGGGACATAAGTCGCGCGACCGTGGCGATGCCTGAGAACAAAACCACCGAGAGCATGAGGATGGCGACGGTGATGAACGTCGAGCCGAAGCGATCAGCCTGCGCGACCAACGCCAGGGCGATGACGGCGCCGGAAAGGATCGCCAGGAACATGTTTACGCGGCCCAGGGACTCGGTGTAGGTCAGAGAGCGAGTCGCGAGCAGGCTCCAGTGTTCGGTGGCGAGGATCTGCAGCTTGGCCGCGGCCGCGGGATCGCGTCCAGCGGGCGGCATCTCGGTCGACATATGCTCTACAGAACCCTAGCGCAGGGCCCTCTCATACTGACTCGACTGCGAAGAGACGAAGGTGATCCGGCAGGCCCTTGAGCCCGTGTTCGCCGCGGTCGGCGAACGTTATCCCTGAGCCGGCGACCAGGTCGCGTACGGTCGCGGACACCCGCACCTCCCCAGGAGAGGCCGTTGCCGCTACGCGCGCAGCGGTGTGAACGGCGATACCGGTCAGCTTGTCGCCCAAAACCTCGCACTCACCCGTGTGGAGTCCGGCGCGCACCTCGACGCCGAGGCCGGCGGTTTCTCCAACGACGGCCTTGGCGCATCGAATCGCCCGCGCGGGGCCGTCGAACGCGGCGAAGAATCCATCGCCCGCGGTATCGATCTCGCGTCCGCGAAAACGCTTCAGCTCACGACGGATCAGGGTGTTGTGACGCTCGAGGAGGTCTCGCCACTTGCGATCACCTAGACGAGCGACGAGCTCTGTCGATCCGGCGATGTCGGTGCTGAGGATGGTGGCCAGGACACGATCGGCGGCGTCGGCCGTGCGCGAGCCGGTCAGGAATTCCTCTATCTCCCCGAGGATGTCGTCGGTGTGCCCGACCCACGGCGCGTGGTCGACGCCTTGAAACATCTTCACTTTGGCGCCGGGAATTTTGGACGCGATGTAGCGCGCCTCTTCGGCTCTGACGTCCCCGTCCTCGATGCGATTCATGATCAACGCTGGTACGCGCACGGACGGCAGGACGGCTCGTATGTCCGCCTCGGTGTTCATCCGCAATAGCGCGACGGCGGCGGCGGGGCTCGCCGAGGCGCGGAAATACGCGCCGAGCCAGTCTTCGAAAGCCGGGTTGCCGATCATGCTGGGAAAGACCGCCTCCAGGCCCTTGGTCGTACCCCACGTCTCCGGGATTTCCCTGTACGCGGCTTCGCGCTCCTCCGGGGTCGGCGCCCACGGGTAGTCGTCTGAGCGAATGCGCTTGGCGTAGCTGCCGAATGTGAGCACGGAACGAACACGTTTCGGGTACGTGGCGGCAAAGAGCAGGCACATGGCTCCGCTCTCGGACACCCCGAACAGAGATGCTTTTTCGCTGCCGGCCGCGTCCATGACTGCGCGCAGGTCGTCCATCCGCTGCTCAAGGGTGGGGAGCTCGTTCACGGCCACGCGATCGGAGAGTCCCGTGCCGCGCTTGTCGAAGGTGATCAGGCGCGAGAACGAAGCCAGCCGGGTGAGAAACGCGGCTAGATGGGGCTCGTCCCATTGCAGGTCGAGGTGGGACACCCAGCCGTGCGAGTAGACGAGGTCAAAGGGCCCGCTGCCCAAGACCTGGTAGGCGATGCTGATGTCACCACTCAGCGCGTACCGGGTCTGCGGCCGCACCCGATCAGGTTACGGCCACAGGTCCGGATCAGCGTATGCGGGTCAATTCGAGAAATGTCAGGCGGCTAGAGTCTCCGGTCGGCTCGCTCCGTTCGGCGCCGAGGCGCCACGGCTCCACGCCAGCTCGACGGCCGCGCGGAATCCGCCTTCGGGCTCCAACCGCATGAACCGATCCATCCAGGTTCCCCGCACTCTTCCATACGCCTTTCGCTCGTACACCGATTTCATGTCCGCATCTCCTTGTTCAGTGATGTGATCCGAACTGACAGTAAGGGGGCAGACTTCGGTCGTCTGTGCCGGCCGGCACAAAACGTGTGTGACGTTCGACACGTGGGCGGTGGCGCACGTAGCCGTGTCTGATGTTCTACCGAGCCGCGGTGGTGATGACTCCGTCGGACAGGTCCAGAAGGCGCACGCGATGGTTGCCGCCGTCAGCGATGTAAAGAAGGTGTCCCGGCGCTATCGCGATCCCAAACGGAGTGTTGAGCTGCGCCTGCGTTGCGGACCCGCCGTCGCCGCTGAAGCCGGCGACGCCAGTGCCCGCCACAGTGGTGATGATCCCGTTTCGATCGATGCGCCGGATTCGATTGTTGTTCGAGTCGGAGAAGTAGAGATTCCCGGCCGAGTCGAAGGCGATCCCGTTGGGGTCGTCCAGCTGGGCGGCGGTGGCGGGGCCGCCGTCGCCGCTGAAGCCACAGGTGCCGGTGCCGGCGACGACGGATACTGCCCCACCTTTGCCGACCCGGACGATCCTGCAACCACCTCCGCCGTGGGGGAGGGCTGAAAACCTCCCACGATCAGACACGTAGAGGTTGTCGGCAGAGTCGACAGCGAGGTAGCCCGGAGCAAAGTTCGGCGGCGGCACTCCGGACGTGTCGAGGCTGGTGATGGTCCCGTTGGGATCGATTCGGCGCACTTTGCCGTCGCCCGTGTCGCCCACGTAAAGAGCGCCCGAGGTGTCGAACGCGATCCCCAGCGGGAACTGCAAGACGGCGGCTATCGCTGGACCGCCGTCGCCGCCGTTCAGATTGGCGGGCCCGCCACCAACGACTGTTGTGATGACACCGTGCGCGTCGATTCGCCGGACGACACCTCTACCCGAGTCGGAAACAAGCAAGTTGCCGTTCTGGTCGACAGTAAGGCCGGAAGGATTTGCAAGGTTGGCCTTGGTGGCTGGACCGCCATCCCCGCTCGAGCCTGGGGATCCGTTGTGTGCGGGATCGTAAACGTACTTGCCGATCCCCGCGACGATCGCCAGGCCACCGTTCGGCGTGACCCGGAAAACGTAGTTGCCCGGATAGTCGGAGACGTAGACGGTCCCGTCGGGAGCAATCGCGATTCCTTCCGGCGCTTTCAGTCTGGGCTGGGGTGAGGTTGCCGGGCCAACGCCTCGAAGGCCGGTGTAGACCAGACCGGCCACCACCGCGATGGTCAGGAGGCCGGCGACCAATCCACCCGTCCACTGGCCGGAAAACGTCCACGAGCGCCGCACCGGGCGCCGGTCGATTGGAATGGACGCAAGCACGCGTGAGCGCAGGTGGACATCCGGCTGCTCCACCTCAAGCGCCTCGTGCATTTTTGATCGGACTAGCTCTTCCACTACGCCAGTGCCCCCTCAGGTTCGAAATGTGGCCGCATGGCGGCCAGGCCACGGTTGATTCGGGACTTGACGGTGCCCACCCGGACACCGGTGATCGCGGCAACCTCCTCGAGTGGCAGGTCGAGGTAATAGCGCAGCACGAGAACCTCGCGTTGGTCGGTTCCCAATTTGCGCAGCGCAGCTCGAAGGTCGGCGCCTCGTACGATGCGATCCTCGAAAGCGGCACTCTCGGGGCCGTGAATTACCTCGACGCGGAGGACCGACCACCAGCTGGCGCGCATTACGGTCCGGCATTGGTTGGCGACGATGGCCAGGAACCATGGGCGAAGCGGGTTGCCAGGCCGCAGGTTGTTCAGCTTTCGCCACGACCGGACGGCAGCCTCCTGGACCGCGTCCTCGGCTGCTGCACGGTCGTGAAGCATCCCAAATGCCAGGCGAAACGCCTGGCCGATCAACGGCCCCACCAGCTCGTCAAAGGCTGAGCGGTCGCCCGCCTTGGCCCTACGGACGAGCTCCAGGTCGGCGTCGGCCATCACTCCTCAATAGGTCTCAGTGCAGGGGAAAGGTTCCCGATCACTATCGTGCGCCCGATTAATCTGTGCCGGGTGATGTTGGCGCTCGAGGGGCTTGATGACCGTCGTAGTCGATAGCCTCCAGGACTTCAATCTCGAAACCGTGAAGCGCGTGGCCTGGGATGGCGAGCCGGTCGCGTTCGGCGCCCAGGCGCTCGCGCGTATGCGGACCGCGCGGCAGCAGTTTCTCGAACTGCTCGAGCGGGAGCCGAATTTGAAGATCTATGGCGTGACGACCGGCTATGACGACGCCGCCGGGATGCTCGTCGGCCCGGAGGAGCGCGCGCGGATGATTACGAAGCCGCCCGAGATGCTCGCCGCCGGCGTGGGGGAGCCGTTGCCAGAGCGCGTGGTGCGGGCAATGGTCTTCACACGGCTGATCAACTATGTCTCCGGCTACACCAGCTTGAGCATCGAGACCGCGCAGGCGGTCGCCGACATGCTCGACGGCCGGCCGCTGCCCGTCGTTCGCGTGCACGGCCAGGATTCCCAGGGCGAGCTGCTCCAGCTGACCAATCTGTTCAGCGGGCTCGACCGCGAGCGCTTCCAGGTCCGCGACGCGAACGCGATCGTGAATGGCACTGGGGGCACACCCGGCCTCATCGCAGACGTCGCACTGCGAGCTCGCCGGCGGAGAGAAATCGTCGCGCGATCCTTTGCGCTGTCGATCGATGCCGCCTGGATGGGCCTTGACCCGTACGACCCCGCGCTCAAGGAGATGATGGGCGACGAGCACCAGGCGAAGGCGATCGACGCTCTGAGCGGACTGCTCCATGGCGCGGAGACTGCAGGGCGCCGAACTCATCAGAACCCGATCTCGTGGCGGATCTTGGCGCCCATGGTCGGCCACGTTTTCAGGACCGTCGCCGCGGTCGAGGAGACCGCCCGTATTGCGCTGAGCCGCGTCAACGACAACCCGGTCTTCCTGAGCCCGACGCAGGCGCCGCCCAACGGGCGGGTCGTCTCGACCGGCGGCTTCCACAACCCGGCCGCATACCACGCGATGAACTGGCTTTCGGCCGCCTGGGCGGATCTGGCAGTGCTGGCGGCGCGCCAGTCTGAGAAGCTGCACCTGAACGCCGTGACCGGACTCCCCGCCAACCTTGCCCGGGACGGGTGGAGTGGGAGCACGCGCATGCTCGCCATCAGCAGTTACGACCTCGCGAGCCGCGCGCGAGAGTACGCGATCCCGGCTCTCATTCCGCTTTACTCGGCCGGCAGCCTGCAAACCGACACGGTCATGCCGATCTTCCTAGCGTTCGAAAAGGAGGGTGGCGCCTCCCGCTGCCTGGATCTCTGCCTCGCAATCCTGTGTGCATGCTCCAGCCAGGCCCTATTCGTGGCCGACCGCGAGCCGGCGCCGGCACTCCGCGGCTTTCTGGCCGGCGTTCGTCAACGATTTCCGCCGGTCGACAGTCCCCGCGATCTCGGCATCGATGTACAGCATCTTGCAGATGCCTTTGGTGAAGCCGTACTCGGACAAGTCCCTGACTTCGAGCTGCCCGAAACTACTTGCTGATGTCGACGACGCAGAAGCGATTGCCTTCTGGATCGGCCAGGATCACATAGTCCGCGTCGGCCGGTCGCTTGTCCCAGTGGACCTCGGTGGCACCCAACGCGATCAAGCGCTTGACCTCGCCGGCCTGATCGTCTGTGTACAGGTCGAGATGGATGCGCGGAGGAACCTGCACCGCCGAGCGATTTCGGTCGAGGGAGACGTTTGGCCCGACGCCGTCCCTGGGGCGCAGCAGCACGAAATCGTCGCTGTCGTCCTGTCGCCGAACGTAATGCAGTGCGTCCGACCAGAACTCAGTCTGGCGTTGCAGGTCGTCGACGCGCAGAACGATCGAACCGACGCGAATCACTTCTCGGCTCTGTAGGGCGCCTTAGCCTCGAGGTTGCCAACGTACACCGGCAAGCGCTTGTGACCCAGAATCTGCCGGATCGCCTGGATCTCGCCGACGTGGAACCAGTAGTGGTAGATGAGTCGCCGGATCGCGGAGCCCTGGCTCTGCCCGGACGGCCGCCCGTTCAGCGGAAGGTCACGCAGCAAGGCTCTGGTCGTAAGGGAGTCCAGGAATGGGTCGCCCGCGCGCGTGACCTTGCGCCAGGCCTTGAGCATTTCGGCGAGCGACGGTGTGCTCATCGGCGCCCCGAATGCGAAGCGGTCCTGGATGTCGGGGAACAGCATGATTGCCTGCGGCCGGAGCAGCAGAACGCGTTGCTCCTGCCACGTGAGGTGGCCGACGATCCAGCCGATCGAGTTCATC
>Ga0210384_10004518_pt1 | contig 15498 bp, 7 predicted proteins | sample IncBWH2MmetaG_FD_160574 | JGI IMG/M metagenome (GOLD analysis project Ga0210384, IMG submission 160574) | Forest soil microbial communities from Barre Woods Harvard Forest LTER site, Petersham, Massachusetts, United States - Inc-BW-H-2-M | ecosystem: Environmental > Terrestrial > Soil >...
CAAAGTAAATCCTATAATAAAAAGGAATTACAGAACAGAATATCTCTTTTTTGCTCTAACTATATTAGTTTCTTTGCTGATCTATCACTTCCTTCTTCAGATACTGCCAATACAGGGGGATTCTATTTTTGGAGTGTATGCAGTAATCAACGTGTTGATCATGATAAATTTGAGTAACTATATTGGCTACATAATTTGGGAGGTAAGGACTCCAAGATGGACAAAGATAAGCAAACTTGTGGATAAAGACAACCACAAACTAAAGCCTACAGTGACGTTTCTAATGACAGCTTACAATGAAGAGGAAATAATTAGAAAGTGTATTGAGAGCATTGACAGAATTTGCTCGAAATACGACGGTAAGACCAGCATTATTGTGGTTGACGATGGATCAACCGATAATTCAGCCAAAATTATGGCTGAAGCCTTGCGAAATCTCAAGTATTCTGAAGGTAAATATTTTACCATCCCGCACGCGGGAAAAGGAAGGGCGTTAAATTTTGGACTAAAGCATACTACTGATGAAATAATATTCAGGATCGATTCCGATTCAGTTATGCAGGAAAACACTATTGATAGAATGGTTAGACACTTCCAAGACCCCGAAGTAGGTTGCGTTGGAGGGATGGTTTTTGCTCTAAACCCTAATACTATATGGCAGAGGATCTTTAATGTTTCAACAGCATTATTTTCGGCCTTTAAAAGAAACGGAGATCTGTTTGATGCTTTAATTATTCAAGCAGGAGCTTTTTCTGTTTTCAGGAAGGATGCCCTTATGCGAGCTGGTGGGTGGGCTGAAGATCAGAATGGCGAGGATGGTGAAATAACGGTCAGGCTTGGAAGATTAGGATATAGACTTGACTTTGATGATGGTGTATCACTTTTATCCGACGCTCCCGCAAATCTTAACGAACTTCGCCGTCAAAGAGCACGGTGGGCCATTGCATATTATCATTCACGTTCTAGAAATTTGAATATTGTTAAAGAACTAAGAGGACCAAGATCTCTTTATTTCTTGTATAATCTTATAGGACATGGTTTGGGATTAATCAGCTTTACATTCTGGCCTTTTTTGATAGCGTTAGTAGTATCTGGAGGGATAAGTGGTCTATTTCCGTCTATTTGGGGAGATTTGAATGCCAAAGCTGTCTCTTTGTCATTTAATAGTGCAGTTTCACACGTGATAGCAATTCCACTCTATTTAATGATGATTGAGATCATAACGTTTTCATTACATTATTGCTTTGCCATTTATTTTCTTTTAAAATACAAGAGATTACGGAGCCACATATTGTATGTTTATCTTCTTAGAGTATGGTTTAGTGTAATCAGTGTTTTTAGATTGGAATCATTAGGAATATTACTTTCATGGTCTGCTAAATGGAAAAGACATGATCAAGAGTCCTATAAAGACCAACTACGCGCATTTTCTTATTCAATGAATTCGTGGGAATCATAACTACAGGACATCTGTCAATAGCTATAATCGGAACGAATACCAATCTATTGTTTTATGATTCTATCTTGATCGAACAATTTTACCTAACGTCTAGCGCTGAATAAATTAAAGAATTATTGAAGTATTTTATTTTGGTTATTCTAATAGAATGATTGAAAAGGATTAGAGATACATGAAAGGCAGTACAAGTGATAGTAAAGAGTTTGTAAAGGGATTTTAATGCGTAATCATAATTTCAGTTTAGTTTCATTTAGAAGAAAAACTCAGTTTGATTGGATATTATTTGTTATGATGGAAATCTATGCCCTTAAACCTTGGATGAAAATAATCTTCGGTCGTCTGTAGTTATTTTAATTCATTGCTCAGATGGTGTTTGGCTATTGCTATTGATTTATAAAATTCTCTTGAGCATTCCTTGCAGGTAATCGCGTGAGTTATTACACTCATAAACATCTGAAAATCATAGTTGCCGTAGGAATCGTTAAGTACTTTATTCATTTTATCCCTTATTCTAAGAAGCTCTTCCTGACTCACAACTTTACCACAAAAAAGACGGATATAGCCAATGTTATGTACCTATGTGGTACATACAGGTCAACAACATTAAACAAAAAAGGTGGCCAGACTAATTTGAAGGACATCCTTACCAATTCAAATATGCCTATAATTCGTCCAGAAATTCATCAAGTTAACAAAAGGTATCTCAAAGGTTTACATGCGTAGCAAAATAATTGGTAAAATTAATCTAAAGCGTCCTTCTTGTCATTACCGCTTTCATCTGCTAAAGCGTCCTTTTTGTCAAGACCGCTTTCATCCCTTAACTGTATTTCAGTGAAATCCATAAATTGTTTCCTTTTTTTCCTCTTAGAAATGAAAACCGAAATGCCTACCATAACAACTATGCCTATTCCGATGTATGCCCAGGGAATACCTTGGTAAGTTAATGTGTAAGGATTACTACCTGCATGATAAGGTACTGGTAGCGTTTGAACAAAATTCACCGTACTATTTTGTCCCCAATCAATCTCAACTGACGTGCTCTGGTCCCCACTCGCACTAGGATCTACATACACTATGAAGGTAGTCGAAAAGGTTTGTCCCGGCAAAATTGATCCAAGATTTTCTTGGTTGCCAACAGAAGTTGTTGTAGTAGGCTTTACTCCAGCCAGTACATTTCCTGACAATAGTTTAGTTGATAATGTTTGTGCGGTAGCAGAACCTTCATTTTTTAAGGTTATCTTAAATGGTACGCTTGATGCGCCTGGTGCTATCTGTGAATCATCTACCGAGATCAATTTGAAATTAGCTTTTGGCGAAACGAGAAAATTTAGATCAAATTTCGTTATTTCTTGGTCGTGTTTTAGAATTAGAGTATATGGGAGAGCGCCCGTAGTCGCATTATTTGCTATATTTACAAAAAATGTAGCTGGCGCTGATTGAAATGTATTTATTCTTCCGATATTAGTTGAGGTAGAATTTCCCCACGCAGAGGAAATGCCTGGGGGCAGCTTCAGCGTTGCTTGAACATCATTGGCTGAAGATCCTGAATTGAATATTTGAATTGTTATCTGGTCTCCGATATCTCCTGGATAAGCGAAAGAAGGTTTTATTGCTACTGAGGTGAACTTGAATCCAGTATCAGATATTAAAATAGGTAGCTCAAATTTTTTACTAAAAGTCGTTTTACCATTAGAAAAACTAACGTTCAAGTCCACTGGATAAATCCCAGTTGCAATATTTTTCTGGATATCAACATAAAAAGTTACGTCTTGAGATTGACCTAGACCTATATGACCAATATAATAATTCGTAGTGTGAACTGGGGCATTGCCAGAAGGATTTGAGACAAAAGGCTTTGCCAGAACCAGCTCAGCGTTAATATTATACAGATCTAGGTCTCCGACGTTTTGCAAAGTAGCTACTAAGGGAACAAATTGATCACCAGGTCCTACAAGGAACGAAGTCGAGTTATATCCTGCCCATGTCACCTTACTAAGACTAATATCAGAAATTACCAGTTGACCAACATTAACTGTAGAATCAATAGAGTTACTACCAGAATTTGCTGAAGAATAAAAGAAAGTTATAGCATACGATCCTGCGGTTTGAGCTTTTAGTGTCCAGTCAAATGTTTTTTCCTCGTTAACGTCCATCGAGGTACTATTTTCACTGACATTACTGATAAGTTGCAATCCGGCTGGTATAGTTATGCTAGATAATACATCGTTATCAGGGACCAATCCTACATTTTTCAATGATATACTAACCGTAAAAATATCGTTTGGAAAAATGTTGCCTGGTACCTTTATTCCTGTGATAACAAGACTGTTTGGAGTGCCGACATTAACAGTCACACTATAGGTCACATCTTGAACAGGAAAATTGGCATGTGCAAGCAAGGTTATTGGATAAGAACCTGGTTGACCTGCTACCAGAGTCCAAGAAACCACTAAGGTGTTTTGTGTCGAAGTGAATCCTGGGTTTGCAACAATAGGACTTACCACACTGATCCCAGTTGGAGCATTTATGGATGCGATAAGGTCGCCGCCATTCTGGGTTTGGATATAAGCAGTGATTTTAAAGGGCTTGTTTGGTATTGGAGCGGAATCTACAATTACTTTTGTGAAAAAAGTTGTCTGTGTTGGGGTTAGGTTGTTTTGAAATTGCTGTGCAAAAACAGAACTAATTGAAGAACCAAATATTGACAAAATCACGACAGAAAGTACAGTAGCTTGATAAACTCGGCGCAATTTTACATTCATAAATTTAACCACGTGGTTGTTTTACAAATTTACGAGAATATAATCTTAACAGTAGTAACGAAATCATCTTCATCCTCATTTTTTTAATCTCTTTCGATTTAGATGTATCCTAGACCTTTCAGATCACTTTCAATTTCTTCTGTCTCACTTTGAGAAAAAATCTTGCCATTGACTTCCGCATAGTGATCAGAGAGTGTTCTCTCAATCAGAGAAATTACGAAGCTTGTAATTTGAGTATCGGTGATGTTAAACTCTTTTTTAAGAGTCACCAGTACTGGCCTCGGTAGATATATCGGCTTCTCTGTTGAAGGTTCTTCAAGAATACTTCTATAGTCGTTCCCAACCCCTGAATCCATATACCTCCTTCTTTGTTCATCTATTTAAGTGTTAGATTAAGAAGTTTATAATCGAATAATTTTTTTATTTTGTGGAAAATGGATTTGTTGCTTTGCTATTTCCAACTTTGGTAGGATGATTTAAATAAATACCTAGCGTCAGCTGAGAATTGTAACTTGTTACAATTTAATTACAGGATAAAAATAATTTTGATGAAGGTGCATAATAAATTCGATGACTAAGGTTGCATTAATAGGGATTGATGCCGCAATACCTACACTGGTTCAGAAATATTTCAGTATGGGAAAACTTCCCAATATGAAAAAATTAGCGAAAGAAGGAACGTGGTCAGAATGCATACCAGTTTTTCCTACCCACACGGCAAGCAATTGGAATAGTGTTGCAACAGGAGCGTATCCTAAAACACATGGTGTTACTGACATGACTGTTCACATACCAGGAACTCCACTTACTGAGATCAAAAGCGGATTTTATTCTGATCTCTGTCAGGCAGAACAGATATACAAAACTGCAGAAAAGGCAAACAAAAAAAGTTTACTTGTAAAATACATTGCTTCTTGGCCTCCAACCATTAAAAAAGGAATCCAGGTTGAAGGGTTTGGAGCTCCTGGCGGTCCTGGTTCAAGACCATGGGGTTCAAGTCCTCTAGCAGTAGGTAATAGCTCATGCTTTTCAACTTCCCAACTGGAAAACAGCACTTTGATAAGATTTTCAAAATCTAACATAGACGATTGGAATGAGAGTCCTTTACAATCATCACTTCTACAACCTTTAGAGACAGAGATAAAGCTTGGACCTAGCGGATCAGTAACTTATTTCGTTCTTTTGTTAGCGCAGTCTCAGAAATTTTATGATACTGTTTATATCACAAAAAATAAAAAAAATAAAGGATTTGTCCTAAGGAAGAACCAATTTTCGGATTGGATTAAAGACGACTTTCAGGTCAACGGATTAGTCAAAAAAGCTGCTTTTAGAATGAATCTTGCTGAAGTTGGAGGTTCCGAAAAAGAAGAGTTCAGACTATTTGTTTCTCAGATTTTCCCTTTAGATGGTTGGACATATCCTGAAAATATTGCAAAGGAACTTGTGGATAGATGTGGTCCCTTTCTTGAGTCCATTAGTCATTTCCCATATGTGTTTGGTTGGATAAACGAGCAAACCTATCTTGATGATGCAGCTTACCAGGCAAAGTGGATGGGAAACGCTACTAAATACTTGATGTCAAACTATGAGTGGGATCTTTACATGAATCAGTGGCATGGTGTTGACAATACACAGCATGCTTTCCTTAGATTTGACAAAGCTGGTTTGTCCGAAGATGAATCAAAAATAGGTGATAACACGGTTTTAAGATCATATGAAATAGCAGATGAACTTGTAGGGGACGTAGTAAGCGCTATCAAGGATAGTAACAAAGGAGAGGAAGTTTACACTATAGTCCTTTCAGACCACGGACACGTGATGGGTAAACGTAGGTTTTTCATAAATTCATATTTGTATCAAAATGGGCTTATAAAACTCAAAAGAGACGCCACCACAAAAAAAATATCCGTTGATTGGGAGAATACTCAAGCATTTGCACAGGGAATGATTTCTGTTTATGTCAATCTCAAGGGAAGAGATCCAAATGGTTGTGTAGCTCCTGGACAGGAGTATGAGGACACCGTAGATAGGATTATCGGACTGTTATATGACATGAAAGATCCTAAAACTGGATTGAGACCTATAAGTTTGGCCTTGAGTAATAAACATGCTGAGGTATTAGGAGTAAGTGGTCAAAGAGTGGGAGATGTCATATTTGCGGCTCATCCAGTATATGCAGGCGACAATAGACTCGAATTAAAGGAGGGTCTATTTGCTGACTTGAAGGTAGGACTCTATGGTGGTAGTATACATGGAGCACAGCTTCCATCAGTAGACCTTGGTGAATATGGTACGATAAAGTGTATGCTTATTGCGCACGGACCAAAAATTAGAAAGTCATATGCGAGAGAAAAGCCTGTGAACATAATAGATATTGCACCGACAATATCACATATTCTGGACATCCCACCGCCTAAAGACGCCGAAGGAAAAATAATTTACGACCTGTTTGAATAAATAGAAAAAAGTGTTTGGAACTAATTTCTGAACATGTAGTTTAATAAAATAATCCAAGTTAACACAAAGAAAAACCGTTATCCAAATTGAGAACAAGTCAGAATAAGTATAATTGATATTCTGTAACTGAATGGAATTGGTTGGTTCTCAAATCGAAAGAATTGTTGGCTAAAATTATTCTCTTAATTTTTTATTTTTATTGTGAACGGCTACCACATGATGAACACACTAATTAGATTATTGAAAATCTGATAATTATTTCAATATATAACATCTTAACAAACCTTATCTAATCATGATTTCGCCAGTCTTGACTTTGAGCCCATCCCCTTTCAACTAGTTTGTCTATACTGTCAGGTTTCACACAAGCTGGTGAATCATCGCTTAGTTTCAAAATCAGTTGAAGGCCAAGCTTACATACTACTCCAAGAGGAGGAATTCCCCGCTCTGTTTGTTTTCTGGGTGGGAGCATGTCAATTGGGATTACTGGCTTTGAATTAGTGGGCACCGTAAGATTTGTCTTTGTGTCATTTTTATAATTTGCTGAAACAGAATAGTTTTCATTATTATTTGCATATACATAGGACATTGGGAGTAGTGCTGTTACAGCTAAGAATGTCATTAAAAATCTTGTTTGTCTTTTCAATAGCATACTTCATCAAATTTTAAAATTTAAGCGTTTATTCTCCAGATTCAATATCATTTAGTGAAATTATTGTATTGTTTTGGTTATGTTACCTTCAGAACCTTGGTGACAGAATTACTTGAAGTATACTGCGAGTCTCCAGCAAAGTGAGCTTGGATATTGTATGAGCCTGCAGAAGGTGCAACCAAACCGCTTACTCTGTAATAACCAGTAGAATCAGTCACGGTATTTGGAATAACTATTGGAGAGGTTGCCGTAAAGGTTACGGTCTTGGATGGTAAGAATAAACCAGTAGTAGTGTCTTTGAGCTTTCCGTCAATAATATATGTACTTCCATGTGTTACTGAGGCTGGAACATTCAAACTCCAAACCGCAGTACTATGGATTAATGTGTTGTATGTCTTTACAACCGAGTCAGTACTAAGATACAGTGAATCTCCAGCAAAGTGAGCTTGTGCTGCCCATCCCGATGCAACAGTAGAGGGAGCTGTACCTGTACCTATTGCAATTCCAGTACCATTTGTTATCTGGTCTGAAACTCCTATGACTCCAGTGCCATTAAAGTGAATTGTTCTACCTTGAATTGAGGTTCCTCCGTTATCAGTATCTGTAAGAGTTATGTGGAATGATGTAGCACCCCCCCATGCAACGTTTGAAATTGTGCTCAATGCTATAACAGAAATATGGGCATTTATTGTAATTGGGGCAGAAGGAGAACTAGATGATAAATAATTTGCGTCACCAGCAAAGTTTCCAATTACAGTATCTCCTGAACCAACATTTGTTGATGATGTTATGGTTACAGGAGCCGACAAGTTACCACTACCATTAGTTATACCGCTTGGAGTTCCAGTCGTAGCAGTACCCGTAAAGGTTATGGTTTTTCCTAATATTCCTACACCACCCAAGTCAGAGTCAACCAATTTACTTCCACTAGTGATCACGTTAAATGTCCTGCCCCACTTGACAGAAGCACTGTCTAATGTTGGCGTGGAAAGTGTTGTAGTGTGAGGTGTTATTGTAATGGTAGATGTAGTTGGTCCTGTTGGAAGATAATTACTATCACCGGCAAATGTTGCACTGATTTGTCCTTGTCCTGTATGACCTATGCTAGGAGATGTTACGGTAACGGGTGTAATCAATCCGCCTCCAGCAGTTGTGGTTCCTGATGGAGTTCCAGTTGTGCCATTTCCACTAAAGCTTATTGTCTCGCCTGATATTCCTACACCGCTGGCATCAGAGTCAGTCAGCGTGGTGGCTGTAACGTTGAATGTCTTGCCCCACTTGACAGAAGCACTGCTCAAGGTTGGCGTGGAAAGAGTTGTGATGTGTTTTTGAACTGTTACAGATGTAGATGTGCTAGTTGCCTTCACAGAATTATTACTGGCAATGAGTTTTGCTGTTATTTGGTTTGGATTTGATGCAATGGCTGAAGAGGGATAGGTATGAACTACAGGACCCCAAGAATTACCAGAAATATGAATTCCAGTTGAGTTTGTATTGTCTCCCCAGATTACAGTCACAGTATCACTTGCAACAGCACTGGTTGTATTTCCGGAAACTGAGACATGAGATACACCCCATTTTGGCAAAGTGTTATTTACGGAATTAATTGCAACTGCGGGTTGAAGATTTTGTACAACAAACGTAGCTGAAGAAGTTTGGCTATTTGTATCGGTTGCAGATATTGTGTGATTACCACTAGTCGATGATGGTATGGTAAGGGTCATACTAAAGCTGCCAGTCGAATTGCTGGTAGCTGCTGCCTGCGGGATTCCATCATATGTGATCGATATATTGTTGCTTGCTGAAAATCCAGTACCGTTAATCTTTATTTTAGCACCTGATGGCCCCGTAGTCTGATTGAGCATTTCATTTGGTGTAACAGTAAAGCAACTATTAATCAAGCCAAGACCAAAAATCAGTGTCCCGTTGTGATCTTGATCAACAACTGTTTGACATCCAGCAGGTGAAGTCGGAACTTTGAATGTGGTTTGTATTGTACCTGTACCATTGGCTCTGCCAGAAGCAACAAGAGCGCCATTGTAAGTCACAGTCCCTCTCTCGTTAGCACTAAATCCATTTCCTATGAATGTTATAGTGTCCCCAACATGACCGGTATTTGGAAGAATATAAAATGGTACCAGTTGGTTAAGATCATCTGCGGAAAGATGTATTGGGGTAGGAGGTCGTGGCTTTTGTGTAAAGTCAAATGCATTAAAGAAATTATTTGCGTTGGTATCTCTTGCAGTTAAAGATGTCATGTTGAATTTCCATTCCATTAATTTGAGGAGAGATTCATGAATGTATGGTGTATGGTCTATAAAACCAGCTTTTGCATAAGGCGAAATTATGATGGCAGGTACCCTTATTCCTGAACCATATTGATCTATATTCAATGGAGGGGCATGATCATAGTAACCACCATAGTCATCCCATGTTAGGATAATAGCAGTGCTATTCCATGCAGAACTGTTCATTATAGCATCAATAACATCAGTTGTCCAGATCATTCCAACATGAGAGCTTGCGGGGTCATGTTCACTTAGGAAATCAGGAGGAATTACCCACGATATTTGGGGAAGCGAATTGTTTTGCAGATCTGCAAAGATTGTGGTATGAGGAACAAAATGAGGCGAATAGCTTACAGTGTATGTGCTTTTCTTTGCTGCTAACACATTCCAGAAGTCATAGACATAACCACCTACTACTGCAGCATGATATCCACCTGGTATGATGTTTCCAAAATTAGTGTTGTAAAATTTCCAGCTAACAGTGCCGGTACCATTGATGGTGTCAGCAATCGTTGGTATCGCATTGGCCTGATTCAGATATGTTGTTTTGGTAGCATTAGAAGTAGAACCTGGATTTAGGAAGGTTGGAATGGAAATAGCTGGAGCTTGGCCAGCCAAAGAATACCAATGATTTGGTACACTCCATCCTTCAACGCTTGAGAAATACTCGTCAGCTAGAACATAGCTCTTTGCAAAGGTCCAGTAGTTAGGTATAGTGGCATTGTCCTGGTATGCCATTGTCGAATTTTGTTCTTCCTCACCTGCAATGAAATTGTCCATCTTTCCACCATCAACATCAATTAACGCTGACTGTTGGTCATGATTGAGGTCGATATTTGTGAAGTTTAGAGTATGATACGACTTGACACAACCTAGACTTGGATTTGAAGCATTCAATGGCATGCACTCACCTGTAGGTATTCCATTTGCACCAGGAAACGTTCCAAAATATTCATCAAAGGAACGGTTCTCTTGCATGATGACTACTATATGCTTGATCAGTGCAGCATTTACAAACTGAGACTTTATCGTTATGGTTGATGTAGATGGACCTGTTGGAAGATATTTACTATCACCTGCAAACATCGCATTAACTTGTCCTGTTTTGTTGCTAGTCACGATGGAAGCAGTAAGGGTTACTTGCGAATGTCCAGTAGAGTTTGAGACGGCTGCTGAAATAGATGAAGTGCCATTACCGTTATAGTTTACATTCTCGCCAGATATTCGCGCGTTCAAGTCAGAGTCAGTCAAAATTGAATCTGCGGTAAACGTTTTTCCAGATTGTACACTAGTGCTGTTGAAGGTAGGTGCTGAAAGAAAAGTTGCATGTTTTGTAAGTTGGATTGTGGTGCTTGAAGATGATGCCAGATAATTATTATCACCTGCAAAGTTTCCAGTTACAATATCGGTTGCACCAGCATTTGCTGATGATGTTATGGTTACACGTGTTGTCAATCCACCGCCTGTAGTGGTGATTCCTGAGGGAGTTCCAGTTGTGGCGTTACCATTGAAGCTTATTGTTTTTCCTGATATTCCCTGTCCTAATATGGAATCAGTGAGAGTGACAGCAGTCACGTTGAATGCCTTGCCCCACTTTAGACTAGTGCTGTTTAATGTTGGAGTGGAAAGTGTTGTAGTATGAGGTGTTATCGTTATGGTTGATGTAGTTGGTCCTGTCCGAAGATAATTATTATCACCTGCAAATGTTGCATTAACTTGTCCTAGTCCAGCAAGATTAGCTGCTGTTAGGGTTGTTTGGACATGACCAGTAGAGTTGGAAAAATCTGTTTTTGTGGATGCAGTACCATTGCCGTTATAGGTTACACTCTCACCAGATATTCGCGCATTCAAGTCAGAGTCGGTCAAAATAGAATCTACAGTAAACGTTTTTCCCCATAGCACCGAGGGAACAGTAAAGGTGGGTGCAGAAAGAGATGTTGCATGTTTTGTAATTGGTATTGTAGTGCTTGCAGAAGATGCCAGATAATTTGCATCACCACCATAGTTTGCAAAGATGCGTCCAAGTCCTACGTTATAAATTCCTGGAGCTCTTAGGGTAAGGGGTGGTGCCAAGTTACCAGTACCATTAGTTGTACCACTTGTAGGACCAGTTGTAGCGTTGCCACTAATTGTTATTGTCTTTCCTGATATTCCTTGTCCTACTGCAGTGTCAGTCAGAGTATCAGAAGTCACGGTGTATGTCTTGCCCCACTTTACAGATGTACTGTTAAAGGTTGGCACAGAAATTGTTGTGATGTGTTTTTGTACTGTTATAGCAACTGAGCTTTGCGCGTTTAGTACACCAGTGTTGCTATACAATTTTGCAAATATGGTATGACTACCAACCGTACCTATTGGATAAATGTGACTTACTGGTCCCCAATTTCCATTAACTCCAGTAATTGGATTATTTGGTGATGTGTTACCATCACCCCATACTATGGTTACAGTATCAGTAGACTGAAAGTTAGTCACACTGCCACTGACAGTTACGGTATCTACACCCCATCTAGGAGTCGTGTTATTTATTGACGTAATTGTTATTGACAGAGCTGCAAAAGCTTCTGGTAGTGGCGAGACAAAGACTCCAATAAACACTAATACTAGAATAATTGAAATACTAGCCCGTTTTACTTTTATCATCCCGTAACCCCTAACTATTCTCACTGGTAAAGAACATAAACCTTTTGATATATTTTCGTTTTTGCGTAACCATTTCTGGAAATAAGTAGCACAATGGCATAATTTTATCTCGTGTACAGATATTGGTAAAGTCTGCTCTGAAAATTGTGAACATAATAGTTAGATCCAAACAGGTAAGATTGCATTCGGTTTGGACAATATTCCAATCAGAATTATCTTTGGCCTATAGCATAAAGAAAAAATTAGTTTGAGATTATTTTTCTAAAATTGACTTGGATTACACAACAAAATCTATTGTAAATAAGATCAAAGACATGGTACATTTGGTGTTGAGATTGTACCAAAAATAATTATCGGCCTAGCGCTGTGAGGAATGGTGCAACTGGCGCTTCTGGATCTCCTGGATTGACTACTACTGATACCCCATCAATGTGGTCTCTAAGCGAGTTGACAAAGTCTATTGCGGCCTGGTCGTTAGGTGATGTATCAAAGGCCAAGTTTACTTGTGCTAGTATTGTAATGTTTGGGTTTTGTGATCTAGCAAGAGTGCTTACTGCTATTGCCAGATCCTTGAAGTTCTGTTCTGGTGTTATTCCTAATGGGAATCGTTGTAATTGCATCGTTAGAAGATCAACTTGTTTCCAGTCTACACCTTTGTACTCTTGTTGTAGCGCTTCCCATGTTGGCTGGATGTTATACTTGAAACCTGCATCCTTTACCATCTTTCCAACTGTGTTTGTGTAATAGGCTGGCTGTGCTAGCTCTGATGCTGGAGTTGATAAACCTCCATTGAATTGTTCGTTATCATAACATACGTATTGTAAGCCGAATTGTTTTGCAACAGCTATCTGGTTTACTGTCATAGGGACAGATGATGTGTAAAGGGACTTGTTTAGTTTTGGATAGAGTATCATGTTCTCGGTTCTATAACTTGATTCAAAATCGTTTTGAGTCAGATGTGTATTTACTATACCTGTCATGACTGAGGTCGGGCTTGGGACAAAGATGTTAACTAGGAATCCTTTTGATGTCGGTAGAGGTGTACTTGCAGATGCAGTGTTTGATGGCGAGCTTGCTCCTATAATATTAACTGCAGAGACACGATAAGTGAAAGTTGTACCAGAAGCAAGTCCAGTATCAGAATATGTTGTTGCAGTAGAGCCAGTGTTGGATACCAATCCAGACCAGGTTGAACCACTGTCAGCTGATCTCTCAATTGCATAACCTGTGATTGGAGAACCTCCGTCGTCTAATGGTGCAGTCCATGATAGATCAATTTGTGATGAGGAACCAGTAGCTGTCAGTCCAATTGGAGGTTGAGGTGCAATAAGTGTAATTGTTGTAGTTACCTTCATAGTTTTTGTAACAGAATTACTTGAAGAAAACTGAGAATCTCCCGCAAAATGAGCCTGAATATTGTATGAACCCGCAGCTGGTGCAACCAAACCGGTTACGCTATAGAAACCATTAGAATCTGTCACAGCGTTTGGAATAGCCATTGGAGGGCTCGAGGTAAACGTTATTGTCTTTGATGCCAAGAATTGACCGGTTGTAGTATCTCTGAACTTTCCGTCGATGACAAATGTACTTCCCTCGCTTTTTGTAATTGGAACATTCAGACTCCAAAACTTGGTAGTATGTATTGATGTGGATGCGGTTGCAGCAAAGGCATCATTAAATGAATGACCTATGCTTGTAAAACCGACCACAAGCAAAATACTAAATATTATTGGAACTGTAATTGATACGGTTCTGATTTGTTTTTTTATTGCCATTTCCATTTATGGAAATGAGATTACCAATAAGTGACAGTATGTTTCTGAAAGCTACAATGCTTTATTATTAATCGGTGTATTTATTTTGTAATACATCATTTGCCTAATAGAGACACTAGCAACATACCATTGAGATATTGGGCCAATTCTAGAAATCAAAACAAGAACAATCTACTCACACAAGCTGTTATCAACACATTGTATGTGTTAGAATGACGTAACATGCTTCAGCTTTAAACAGTTTGAAAAGTTAAATCTTGCATTACATAACACATTTCAGTTGAGGTTCATCATACTTATTTTGATACTTGTTTTTCTTTCCGTTATATTTTCTGTGATTCCAAAACAGGCTTATGCCGATGGCTTTACCCAAGAAAATCTTCAGCCTGTAAACATTGGAAACAGGAAGATAAGTTTGTTTGTTAAACTTAGCCCTCCGATTATTACTTCATATACCAAACAAGACAGGTACCTCTTTTTTAGGTGGTTTGATGCAAATACCAACCAGACTATACAACACACTACATTTCTAGTCAGTGTTGAAAAACATGGTCAAGAGCTTTACCAAAATCTCTATCATACTCACACAGGAATCTTGAAATTAAAAATTACTCCGTCTAATGATTCTTCCACGTGGACAACAGATGGTATTGATGAACCGTTTCTTGACGGAGACATGTATCTCCCAAAATATGATGATACTATGGATCAAGTTGCACCAATACTTGGGGAGGGTGGATTATATCATATCTCTATCATGCTTATAACAATAGATAGCGACCAAAACATATTCCCGCCAGAGAGTACACCAACTTTTGATTCTTACTTGAGTGTTGGCGATATTTCTAATAATACTATAAACTACCAAAATAATAATTACAATGTTGCGCTAGTGTCCTACTACGACAAGATCGCAAATTTCAACTTTGACCAATCCAAGTTACAAGTCTCTTGGTCAATGCCCTTTGATTGGAACACAACGCGATTTCAAAAACTTCCTATATTTGTGCACGAGGAACTCCACATCCCAAAGTTCTTCAAGGAATTTACAAGTACACCAACATTTAGCGCAACTGTAAACGGAAATCCAATTGTTGGTAGAGACATGATAGTTGATCCCTATTCAGTAGGAGATGATGACATCATACATCTATTACTAAATAAAAATGACATAAGCAATCTTGCTAAGAGCACTCCGCTAGGAGTAGATAAGATGATCTTTACCGTTTCTCCAGCTCGAGCAAATGTGACAACTTCTAAGAGCATCCTTACTGATTTTGGGGGGCTGGGCGTAAATCTTGGATGGTCGGGGGACAGCCTTGCTGCCTATACACAAAACAATCTGAAATTGACCTTTTTTGATGCCTTGACTGAACAACAAGTAAAAGGTGATGTCAATTATGATTTTAAGATACTAGATACCTCTGGAAATGTGTTATACTCGCAAGCAGGTTTTGTGGCC
>Ga0210384_10004519_pt1 | contig 15497 bp, 10 predicted proteins | sample IncBWH2MmetaG_FD_160574 | JGI IMG/M metagenome (GOLD analysis project Ga0210384, IMG submission 160574) | Forest soil microbial communities from Barre Woods Harvard Forest LTER site, Petersham, Massachusetts, United States - Inc-BW-H-2-M | ecosystem: Environmental > Terrestrial > Soil >...
CGACGCGGTCCATGCCGGCGCGCGCCAGTCCCGCGCCGCGAAAGATGTTGCCGCCGCCGATGACGACCGCGACCTGCACGCCCATCTGCACGATATCCTGCAGTTCCCCGCCGATGCGCTTGATCACGGCCGGATCGATGCCGTAGTCCCCGCCGCCCATCAGGGCTTCCCCTGAGAGCTTGACGAGGATGCGCGCGTAGCGCGGCTTGGCTTGTGTCATCTCATTTCCCCCAAGACTGCCGATGGAAAAAACCCCGCGCGCGGCGGGGTTTCGTCCTTAGGCGCACCAAGTTGCTGATGCGCTTTAGTGCCGGACTGCAGGAGTCGCGCTCTTGACTTGCGCCATGACCTCGGCGACGAAATCGTCCTGCTTCTTCTCAATGCCGGCGCCCACTTCGAAGCGCTCGAAGCCGAGCACCTCGGCCTTGGCGTCCTTCAGCAGCTTCTCGATGGTGACGTCCGGATCCTTCACGAACGGCTGTCCGGTCAGGGTTATCTCGCTCAACGCCTTGCGCAGCCGCCCCTCGACCATCCTGGCGACGATCTCTGGCTTCTTGCCCTCCCCTTCCGCCTGCTCGGTGAGGATCTCACGCTCCTTCGCCACCACCTCGGCCGGCACCTGCGCCTGGGACAGGTAGCGCGGATTGCTCGCCGCCACGTGCATCGCCAGATCGTGCGCGAGCGTCGCCGGTCCACCCCTGACCGCGACCAGCGCGCCGATGCGCGTGCCGTGCACGTAGGCGCCGAGATGCTCCGGCGATGACAGCACCGCAAAGCGTCGCACGCTGATGTTCTCGCCGATCTTCGCCACCAGTGCGCGGCGGCGCTCCTCGATGCTCTCGCCGCTCGGCAGCCGCAGCTGCGCCAGCGCCGCCAGCGTTGCCGGCTGCGCCGTCAGGGCGGCCTGCGCTACCGCCTGCGCGAAGGCGCGAAAGTCCTGCTCGCGGGCGACGAAGTCCGTTTCGCAGTTGATCTCCACCATCGCCGCCCCGTGGGCGTCCGCGGACTTGCCGGCGACCACTACGCCCTCGGCGGCGACGCGCGCCGCCTTCTTGTCGGCCTTGGCGAGGCCTTGTCTGCGCATGAGTTCGGCGGCCGCGTCCAGGTCACCCTTGGTTTCGACCAGCGCCTTCTTGCACTCCATCATGCCCGCGCCGGTGCGCTCGCGGAGCTGTTTGACCGCGTCAGCTGTGATGTTCATGTCAGTCGCCGCGCCCTTTGCGGCGGCCCGCACCCTCGGTGGGCCGGCGCGTCGCGGCCGGCGGCGCCGGGACGACGCCGGGGGGGACCAGGCTCTCGACGCGCTCCTCGATGTCCAGCTCCTCGTCCTCGACGCTCGGCTCGGTCGCCGCGACCGGTTCGGCTGCCGGGGCCTGCGCAGGCGCCTGCGCCTGCACGGCGGCCGGACGGCGCCGCACCGGCGCCTTCTTGCGCACGTTGGCCTGCGGGCGCTGCCGGCCGCGCGCCGCCTTCTTGCGGGGGTTGCCGGCCTCGTCGAGCTCGACGAACTCGTCCTCGCCGACCGCCACCTGCGGCACTGACTCCTTGCCCTCGAGCACCGCGTCGGCGATGCCGGCGGCGTAGAGGTGGATGGCGCGCATGGCGTCGTCGTTGCCCGGGATCACGTACTCGATCCCATCCGGCGAGCAGTTGGTGTCGACGATCGCCACCACCGGAATGCCGAGCTTCTTCGCCTCGTGAATCGCGATGTTCTCGTGACCGACGTCGATCACGAACAAGGCGTCGGGGAGCGACTCCATGTCCTTGATGCCGCCTAAGCTTCTTTGCAGCTTGTCCATCTCGCGCCGCAGCTGCGTCGCTTCCTTCTTGCCGCGCTTCTCCAGCGCGCCGGAAGCGGCCAGCTCGGTAATTTCCGCCAGACGCTTGATGGACTGGCGGATGGTCTTGAAGTTGGTGAGCATGCCGCCGAGCCAGCGCTGGTTCACGAACGGCTGCGATGCGCGCTGCGCTTCCTTCTGCACCGACTCGCGCGCCGAGCGCTTGGTGCCCACGAACAGCACCGTGCCGCCGTCGGCGATCACGCCCTTGATGAAGTGCGCCGCCTCCGCGTACATCGGCTGCGTCTTCTCGAGGTTGATGATGTGAATTCTGTTGCGCTCACCGAAGATGAACGGAGCCATCTTCGGGTTCCAGAAGCGGGTCTGGTGTCCGAAATGGACACCCGCTTCCAGCATCTGTCGCATGGACACGCCGGGCATGAAAGACTCCTCTGTGGGTTAAGCCTCCGCGCATCCTCGTGACCATCCTCGATGTGAATCGGGGACACCCAGCCACTAAAGTTACGATGCGCGTGTGGGTTGCGTTGCCAAAAAAGGCCGCGCTTTATACCATGAAGGCCTCGTCAGAACAACGCCTTACGCCTGTCGGGCGCGTCCCTTGCACACTCCACCCCGCGGCCCCACTTCTGCCCCTATGCACGTCACCATCAAGACCCCGGAAGAACAGGAAAAAATGCGCGTCGCGGGGCGCCTGGCGGCCGAGGTGCTCGACATGATCGGCGCGCACGTGGTGCCGGGGGTTACGACGGCGGAGCTCGACCAGCTGTGCCATGACCACATCGTGAACGTGCAGCATTCACTGCCGGCCAACCTGAACTACCGTGGCTTTCCCAAGACCATCTGCACCTCGGTGAACCACGTGGTCTGTCATGGCATCCCGAACGATAAGCGCCTGAAGGCCGGCGACATCGTCAACATTGACGTCACCGTGATCCGCGATGGCTTCCACGGCGACACCAGCCGCATGTATTTCGTCGGCAAGGCGCCGCCGCATGCGCAGCGCCTGGCGCAGACCTGCTTCGAGGCCATGTGGCGCGGCATCGGCACCGTGCGCCCGGGCACGCGCCTGGGGGACATCGGGCACGCCATCCAGAGCTTCGTCGAGGCCCATGACTTCTCGGTGGTGCGCGAGTACTGCGGCCACGGCATCGGCCGCGTCTACCACGAAGACCCGCAGGTGCTGCACTACGGCGAGCCGGGCACCGGGTTTGAGCTGCAGGCGGGCATGACCTTCACCATCGAACCGATGGTAAACGCCGGCAAGCGCCACGTACGACTGCTCCCGGACGGCTGGACCGTCATCACCAAGGATCACTCGCTGTCGGCGCAATGGGAGCACACGGTGCTGGTGACGGACACGGGCGCGGATGTCCTGACCCTGCCCGCGTCCGGGCCGCCGCAGTAGTGGACGAGCCGCCGGCCACACCCGCAGCATCAACCGCAAATCCGTGGCCGCTGCTGGCGCGCCTGCCGGCGCAGCTTGGCGCCGCGCACGGCAGTGCGGCGTGGCGCGAGTTGCTCGGCGTGGCGCACGCGGAGCTCAAGGCGCGTTTTCTCGCCGAGGAGCCGGTCGAGGAGCTGGTACACGCGCGCGCGGCGCTCATCGATATGGCGTTGCGCCAGGCGTGGCAGCTGCGCTGCACGGCGGCCGCGGGCTGGGCTCTGGTCGCGGTCGGCGGCTACGGGCGCGGCGAGCTGCACCCGGCTTCCGACGTGGACGTGCTGCTGCTCGCACCGCAGCCCGCGCAGGAGGCGGGCCGCGCGGCCGCCGAGAGCCTGGTGGCGTTCCTGTGGGACATCGGGCTCGAGGTCGGGCACAGTGTGCGCACCGTGGCGGAATGCGCCGCGGAAGGCGCGGCCGATGCGGGTGTCATGACCACGCTGCTCGAGGCACGTCTGCTCGCCGGCGACGCGGCCCTCTACGCCGCCATGCAGGCGGCGCTCACGCCGGACCGGATCTGGCCCGTCAGGCGCTTCTTCGAAGCCAAGGTGCGCGAGCAGACCGAGCGGCACCTGAAGGCCAACGACACGGCCTACAACCTGGAGCCGAACGTCAAGACCGGCCCCGGTGGCCTGCGCGATATCCAGACCATCGCCTGGGTCGCAAAACGGCACTTCGGCGCGCAAACGCTCGAGAGCCTCGCGACCCACGGGTTTCTGACCGCCGCGGAGCTGCGGCGTCTGCAGCAGGCGCAGGCCTTCCTGTGGAAGGTGCGCTTCGGGCTGCACCTGCTCACCGGGCGGCGCGAGGACCGCCTGCTGTTCGATCACCAGATGCGCCTCGCGAAGAGCTTCGGCTACGAGGACGCCTCCTACACCCTGGGCGTCGAGCAGTTCATGCAGCGCTACTACCGCACCGTCATGGACGTGAGCCTGCTCAATGAGCTGTTGCTGCAGTTGTTCCGGGAGGCGATTCTGACCGAGAGCGAGCCGCCGCGGCCGCTGAACGCGCGCTTCCAGGTGCGCAACGGTTCGCTCGAGGCGATCAACGACGAGGTCTTCGCCCGCACCCCGGCAGCGATGCTCGAGCTGTTCGCGCTGCTGCAGCAGAACCCGCAGATTCGTGGCGTGCGTGCCCCGACCATGCGCGCCGTCACCAGGAACCTGTGGCTCATCGACGAGGAGTTCCGCCAGAACCCGCGCCACCATCGCCTGTTCCTCGAGATCCTGCGCTCCCCCGTCGGGGTGACGCACGAGCTGCGGCGCATGAACACCTACGGCGTGCTCGGGCGCTACATCCCCGCCTTTGGCCGCATCGTCGGGCGCATGCAATACGACCTGTTCCACGCCTACACCGTGGATGCACACACACTGTTCGTGGTGAGCAACCTGCGGCGCTTCGCCATCCCGCGCTACGACCACGAGCTGCCCGAAGCCTCGCGCGTCATGCAGCAGCTCCCGCGCAGCGAGGTCGCCTACCTCGCCGCGCTCTTTCACGACATCGCCAAGGGGCGCGGCGGGGATCATTCGGAACTTGGCGCGGTGGACGCCGAGGCGTTCTGTCTCGAGCAGGGGCTGTCGCCCTACGATGCGCGCCTGGTCGCCTGGCTGGTGCGTAACCACCTGCAGCTGTCACTCACCTCGCAGAAGCAGGACATCGGCGACCCGGAAGTCATCAACGCCTTTGCGCGCAAGGTCGGCGACGAAACGCATCTGGACTACCTGTACGTGCTGACGTGCGCGGACGTGCGCGGCACGAATCCCAGGCTGTGGAATTCCTGGAAGGCGTCGCTGTTCCGGGACTTCTACCAGCGCGTGAAGCGCGCGCTGCGCCGCGGACTGGAGAGTCCGATCGACCCGGAACATCTGGTGCGCGAGACCCAGGACGGGGCGCGCCGGCTGCTCACGGAGCACGGCGTGGAGGCACAAGAGCGGGAGGCCGTCTGGTCGCGCTTCTCGGCGAGCTACTTCCTGCAGCATTCACCGGAGGAGATCGCCTGGCATACGCGCCTGCTCGCCGAGCGTGACGCGGCTTCCGACGAACCGCTGGTGGCGCTCGACCCGCGCAGCCTGCGCGGCACCACCGCGGCGCTGATCTTCGCGCGCCCGCGGCGCCACGGATTCGCGCGCACCACGGCGGCGCTCGATCAACTCGGGCTCAACATCGTGGACGCGCGCATCACCCCGACCGGCGACGGCTTCAGCCTCGACCTGTATCACCTGCTGGAGGACGACGGCGCGCCGATCACCGACGCGGATCGCCAGGCGGAAATCGAGCGGGCGCTGTGGCGCTCGCTGCAGGGCCCGGCCGATGCGCCGCTGCTGGTGTCGCGGCGTGCGCCCCGCCAGGCGCGCATGTTCAACACCCCGACCCAGATCTCCCTCAGCGTGGACGAGCGCAATCGCCGCTCGGTACTGGAGCTGACCGCCGGTGACCGCCCCGGTCTGCTGTGCGACATCGGCAGCGTGCTCATGGAAGCGCGCGTCGAGCTGCACGCCGCCAAGATCATGACGGTCGGCGAACGCGCCGAGGACGTGTTCTACCTCACCGACCTCGACAACCGGCCGCTGAGCCCGGCGGCGGCCGAGGCGCTGCGCGGCCAGCTGGTGCACGGGCTCGATCAGCGCCAGGCGGCACTGCGCAAGTCAGGCGCCGACGCGCTGCCGACCTGAAGGCACGCGTGCGAGTTGCGAACCGCCTGCCACTCAACCGACACTTGCGGCCGATGAACGAGTTCGATGCTCTCAAGGCCGTGATTGATGCCGCGTTCGAGCGGCGCGCCGAACTGACTCCGCAGAACCTGCCCGGCGAGCTTGCGGTGGCGCTCGAGGAGTGCCTGACGCTCCTCGACAGCGGGCGCGCGCGCGTCGCGGAGCCGGTCGCTGGCGGCTGGATCGTCAACGAGTGGCTGAAAAAAGCGGTGCTGCTGTCCTTCAGGGTGCGCGACAACGTGGCCATTGATGCCGGCTACACGCGCTTCTTCGACAAGGTACCCCTGAAGTACACCGCTGCCAGCGAGGCGAGCCTGCGCGCCGGCGGCGCGCGCATCGTGCCGCACGCGCTGGTGCGCCGCGGCGCCTACATCGCCCCCAACGTGGTGCTCATGCCGAGCTATGTGAATGTCGGGGCTTACGTGGGCGCCGGGACCATGGTGGATACCTGGGCAACGGTCGGCTCGTGCGCGCAGATCGGGCGTAACGTGCACCTCTCGGGCGGTGTAGGGATCGGCGGCGTGCTCGAACCGCTGCAGGCGAGCCCGACCATCATCGAGGACGATTGCTTCATCGGCGCGCGCTCCGAAGTGGTCGAGGGCGTCGTGGTGGAAGCTGGCTGCGTGATCTCCATGGGCGTGTTTCTCGGGCAGAGCACGCGCATCTACGATCGCACCACCGGCACCGTGCTGCAGGGGCGCGTGCCGGCCGGCTCCGTCGTCGTTTCCGGAACGCTGCCCGCCGCCGACGGCCGCTACAGTCTGTACTGCGCCGTGATCGTCAAGCGCGTCGACGCGCAGACGCGCGCCAAGACCTCCATCAACGAGCTGCTGCGCGAGGCTTAAGCCCGCCGTTACCGACTTGTGACCGGCGCACGACTGACTGCATAACCGACGCTCCCGGAGACTGGTCGCACCCAGGTTGGGTGCACGGGGTTTCAGGAGCTAAGGCTGCATGCGTCAGAGGGTCCTCGCGCTCGCCGCCCTTGTCGGTTGCGTTTCAGTGGCGGCAGCGAAGCCGGCGCAGGCGCAGAACACGCCTACCCCAGACCCTGGCAGTGGCGCCAGCCTGACCTGGAACGGGATCACCCTCTACGGCAACGTGGATCTCGGTCTGCAGTACCAGACGCATGGGGCGCGCGCGAGCGACTACATCGCGTACAGCACCGAGCCGGTCATCCAGAAAAACAGCGGCGGCTCGGTCAGCGGACTCGTGTCCAGCCCCCTGAGCTGGTCGAGAATCGGGCTCGCCGGGAAAGAGCCGCTGGCGGGAGACTGGTCCGCCGTGTTTCGTCTCGAGACATACTTCAATCCAACCTCGGGGGACTTGAGCGATGGGCTGAAATCCCTGACGCTGAATAACGGACGTGCGCTTGGCTCGCAGAGCTCCAGCCTCGACAGCAGCGTCGCCGGTCAGCTGTTCGGCGGCGGCGCAGTCGTGGGCGTGAGCTCCCCCGCCTACGGTACGCTCACCTTCGGCCGTCAGGCCACGCTGCTGGCGGACGGCATTGTCAGCTACGATGCCATGGAGGACGGCCAGGATTCGGCGCACGCCTTCTCGCTGCTCGGCGGCTCGCGAACCGCCGCCGGCGGCGGTACCACCGAAGACACGCGCCTCGATCACTCGTTGAAATATGCCGCGACGTACCGCTGGCTGCACGCAGGGGCCCTGTACCAGTTCAACGGCGCGGGTGGCTCGGCGGGCACCGCCCTGCAGGTAAAGCTCGGCGCGAGCTTCGCGGGCGCGTCGATCGATGCGTATTACGCCAGAAAGTACGATGCGATCTCCGCCAGCGCACTGAGCGCGGCGCAGCTCGCCGCTCTTGCCCCGGCCTATTCGTCCGCCAACTCCGTCGCGGCCACGGTGTCCGACAACAGCGCCTACGCGCTGATGGGGTGGTACAACTTCGGGACGGTCAGGGTGTTTGCCGGCTATGAGCACATCAGCTTCGCCAATCCCAACACGCCGCTGGCGAGCGGCTCCCTGGACATCGGCGGCTACGTGCTGGGCTATGTCAACAACACCGCCTACGATAACGAGAAGCACCTGCAGGTATTCTGGAGCGGCGTGAAGTGGAGCGTTACGCCAGACTTTTATCTGGCGGCGGCCTGGTACGGCTACCGACAGAACAGCTTCGCCACGGGCAAGAACGCCGGCTGCTCGAGCGCTGTAGAGAGCGGCTGCAGTGGCGCTGAGAACGCGTTCGCGGTGCTTGGCGACTACCGCTTCAGCGCACGCTGCGACGCGTACCTGGGCACGTTCTGGAACGGCGTGCAGGACGGTCTGGCCAACGGCTTCCTGCATACCTCGACCCTCAGCACCACGGTCGGGGTCCGCGTCAGGTTCTGACACGGCCGGCAGCGGCGGCGCGCCGCCCGCGGATTCCTCACCGGTCCTTTAGCCGCATTGCCGGGTTGCGGGCGTGTCTCAGGATCGGCCGGAAGCGGCGCGCGGCCCGGGCCTGGATCTCGGCGTCCAACTCCCGATAAGCGCGGATCAGCCGCCGCCCGAAAAGGGTGAGGGTCGCGCCGCCACCGCCGCGTCCTCCCTTGGCCGTCACGGCCACGCGCTCGGCGAAGGAGCCGTTCAGACTCTCGAGCAGCAGCCAGGCACGCCGATAGCTCATGTTGAGCGCGCGCGCCGCCCGCGACAAAGAGCCCTCCTGCCCGATCAGCTCGAGCAGCGCGATCTTGCCCGGGCCCACGGCCGCGTCGCGGCCAAAGTCCACGCGAAAACGCACCGCTGCAGTCGGCCTGGCGGCGGCTCGCCGTGCGACCCGCGCGCGCGTCATGGTCGGCCCCGGGCCCGCGCGGCCTTGCGGCGGGGCCTGCACATCTGCCACGATATATTCATTCGGATATAACGAACCTCAAAGACAACAAGAACCTTGGCCGTACTTCAGCCAAACACCCGGGTTGCATCATCGCATGTGGCTCGTGTCATTCAACCAGGGAGCCTCCGCAGTGAATAGCACGATCAAGTCTGCCGACCTGCGGTCACGGAGACAGCGCCGCGGCGTTGCGCGCCTCGGCGCTGTGCTGCTTGCGAGTGGCGCCCTCGGGGCGAGCGGCGTCACGCAGGCCGCTACCGTGTTCGACCAGGACGGCATCGCGGTGGATCTGTACGGGATCCTGGATGCCGGTGTTGGTTACCTCGAGCATTCGTATGCCGGCAGCGACTACTTTGCATCGACCATCAATCCCTACAATCTGAATGGCTCGCCCCACAGTTTCACCGGCCTGTACACCGGCGGTATCTCCATGTCGCGCGTGGGTCTTAAGGGGGAAGCGGATCTGGGCTCGGGCAGGAAGGCCTTCTTCAGGGTCGAGTCCGCGATCAACGTTACCACCGGTGTCCTGAGCAGCAATGGCCAGGCCATATACAACAACATCAACGGCCTCAGGACCGCGAACGCTGCCAGTGCCATCAACGGGCAGTACTTCGCGCGCGCCGCTTACGTGGGCTTCTCTGATCCGCTCTGGGGGCAGCTGGAATTGGGGCGCACCGTCAATCTCGCCTTTGATCAGGTGGTGGAGTTCGACCCGGTGCAGGCGGCGCTGTTGTATTCGCCGCTGGGGTTCTCCGGTGGCATCGGCGGTGGCCTGGGCGCGACCGAAAACACCCGTCTGGACGACAGTCTCAAGTACGAAAACAAGATCAGCGGCATCAGCGTCGGCCTGCAATACAAGTTCGCCGGGGACAAGGGCGCCTCATCGGCAGGCTACGGCTGGGTGGCCATGTTGGGTTACAGCGCAGGTCCGCTGAGCTTCAAGGGCACGTTTTCGGAGACCACCAACACCGTAACCTGGCCCGTACAGTATTCAAACGTGGTGCCGCCAGATCCCAATGTGCAGGTCGAGAATACCAAGGGGTACATGCTGACGGGCCTGTGGAAAATAACGGCCGATGCCACGGTGAAAGTCGGCTACGAAAACCTGGAGATCTGGGCGCCGTCGAACCTGAACCTCAACATCCAGGACTACTACAGCCTGACACTGCCCAAGCCCTCGGTGAATGCCACCGGCCAGCAGCGCTATGGCCTGTGGTGGGTGGGCGGCGACTACAGATTCACGCCCGCCTTCGATCTGGGCATCGGCTTCTACGATATCGACACCTACAACCAGCCGGAGGCTGGCAAGACCTACCTCGCGACCGCCGTCTCGGTGCTCGCGGACTACAGCTTCACCAGGAAGTTTGACGCTTACGCCGGCGTCATGGCGATGCAGTACAGCGGCCCGGGACTTGCCAAGAGAGCCCCTGCGCTCGCCTATTCAAACAACACGCTGTACGGGGTGGGTCTGCGCTTTAGGTTCTGACGCGCGCCGCCCGGCACGTTGCTATTGCAGGGCGTCGTTGCGGGTCAACACGCGCTGGAAGGCTGCAATGATGGCCGGCTCCGGCCTGTGGATCGGCGGCAGCGCCTGGTAGTTCTCCCAGCCACCGCCGAGACTGCGGTAGAGGGCGATGAAGCTTTCCGCGAGGGCGACCTGGGCGTCAGCGTACTGCTCTTCGATATCGTATTCCTGGCGCTGCGCGTCAACCACGTTGAGAAAATCGGTAAGCCCACGCTGGTAGCGCTCGGTGGCAAGCGTGACGGCCCGCTGGCTCGCCACCAGCGCCGCCCCGAGCCGGTCGAGGCTCGCCTGCTGTGCCGTGAAGCGATCCAGACTCGTGTCGACTTCACGTACCGCGCCCTGGATGGTCTTCCGGTAGTTCACCAGCAGCGCCCGCGTGTGCAGGTCGGCAATCTCCACCTGCGCGTCCAGCGCGCCAAAATCCAGGAGCGGCCACAGTAGCGAGGGACCCACCGACCAGATGTGCTCGCTCACGCTGGGCGCCACGCCGAGCGCCTGACGCTGCACGCCGATGCCGGCGGTGATGGCGAGCGAGGGGAAGAGGTTCGCGGTGGCGATGCCGATGCGCGCGTTGGCCCCGGCAAGCTCGCGCTCCGCCTGGCGGATGTCGGGGCGGCGCCGCAGGAGGTCCAGCGGCAACCCCGCATCAACTGCCGCCGGCACCTGCGGGACCATTTGCCTGGCAGTCAGTTCCTCGACGAGGTCCTCGGGGTAGCGTCCCAACAAGGTGGCGATGGTGTACTGCGCCGCGCGCACCGCGGCGTTCACCGGTGCGCTTTGCGCTTCCAGCGTCGCGAGCTCGCGGCTCGCGAGCGTCACGTCCAGCTCGTTGGTGATGCCCCGTTCGTAGCGGATGCGAACGATGCGCAGCGACTCGCGCAAGGTGCTCATGGCGGCATCGAGCACCGCGGCGCGCATCTGCAGGCCCCGCAGGTCAACGTAAGCGCGCGCGACATCGGCGGCGACCACCACCAGCACCGCGTTGCGCGCCGCGAGGCTGGCCTCGGTGTCATAGCGGGCGGCCTCGATCTCGCGCCGGTACCTGCCGAAGATATCCAGCTCCCAGACTGCATCGAAACCGCCGATTTCATTGATGTGTTGCAGACCTGCGCTGTTGTCAGCCGCTACCAGGGGCTGCGCGACGCGGCCCCGCATGAGATCGCTGCCGGTGCCCCGGCCCGCGCCCGCGGTTGCTCCCGCCACCGGCAGCACGGTGCCAATGAGCGCCGCCTCGTAGCTGCGCGCCGCCTGCAGCCGCTCGAGTGCGATCGTAAGATCCGGGTTGCCGGCGATCGCCCGCTCGATGAGCGAGTCGAGCTCCGGGTCGTGCAGCGCGTGCCACCACAGCGCCTGGTCGACCGCGGCCGGCGCCCCCGCAGCGGCGAACGTGGCGGCCGCGGTCAGCGGCGCCGTGGCCGCGTAGCGCGCCGGGGTTGCGATGCTGGGGGTGTGGTAGTCGGGCCCGGCGGCGCAGCCGCCGACGGCAATCGCGGCGGCGAAGAGCGGAACCATGCAGCGGGCGTTCACAGCGATGCCTCAAGCAGATGCGCCCGCACCACATCGCCATCGCCGATCTGGCTGCTGACGTTGAGCACCAGCAGGTCGCCGGCCGCGGCGCCCGAGGCGAGCTCGACCATGCTGCCGTCGTCGCGACCGATGGTGACGGCGCGAAACGCGACGCGACCTGAGGCGTCCACGCGCGCCACCTGCGGACCAGCGGCGCGGAACACGAGCGCCGCCGCCGGCACCTGCACCAGTCCCCTGGGCGGCAGGCTGAATGCCGCCTGCACGTACATCCCCGGTACGAACTGCGCGTCCGCATTGGGGATGTCGACCTCGACGCGCAGGGTGCGCGCCTGGGCATTCAGGGACTGCGCGGTGCGCGTCACCCGGGCCGGGTACTCGCGGGCGGCGCCGCCGCGGCTCGAGATCTGCACGGCGGTATTGCCGATCATCAGATCGGCGGCGGCGCTTTGCGGCACGTCGACGAAGACCCGGATCGGGTCGTTCTGCGTCAGCACGTACAGTGGCGTGGTGGCGGTGGTGCTGCCGGCGGTCACGAGGTTGCCGATATCGATGTCGCGGTTGGTGATGACCCCCTCAAAGGGGGCGGTGACCTGCTTGTACTGGGTGAGCGCCGCGTACTGGTTGACGCGCGCCTGATCCAGCGCCACGTCGGCCTGCGCCGATTTCAGCCGCGCGCTGGCGCTGTCGTAGTCCGCGTGCTTCTCCTCGCGCTCCTGGTCCGACACCACGCCCTGCGGCGAATCGCGCCAGCGCTCGTAGGTGGTCCTGCTCAGGAGCGCTTCGGCGCTGCGCATCTGCACCTGCGCCACCCCCGCCTGCAGCTGCGCGCGCGCGGCGGCAAGCTGCGCATCGAGGTCCGGAGTCTCGATCTGCGCCAGCACCTGGCCCGGGTGCACGTGATCGCCGATGTCTACAAACCACTTGCCGACGTAGCCGTTGACGCGCGCGTAAATGGTGCTGGCATGCCAGGCGGCCGTCTGCCCGGGCAACACCAGTCGCTGGGTCGCCCCGACCGCTTGCGCGCGCACCACGTCGACCACCGGCGCAGCCGCCGCCGCGTCCGCCGTGCCGTGCGCCACGCCGCGTGCCTTGACGTAGCGGTCGATGCACACGGCCACGAACAGCACGCCGAGGAGCAGCAGAGCGATCCGTGCGGCCCTTTTCATGCGCCGGCCGGTGTCGGGGTCGAAGCCGGTAGAGGCGGCGTGCGACTCGCTGGCTGTGACATCCGCGCCGTAGTCCGTCGCGCGCGTGTCATCAGCTGTGTCCGGCGTGCTCATGGCGTGGGTCTTAAGCCTGCCGGTGAGGCGCCGGCGCGCGTCGCAGCAGCCGGTACATGGTAGGAACGAACAGCAGCGTCGCGAAGGTCGCAAACAACAGCCCGCCGATCACGGCGCGCGCGAGCGGCGCGTTCTGTTCACCACCCTCGCCCAGGCTCACCGCCATCGGCACCATGCCGAGGATCATGGCGCCAGCCGTCATCAGCACCGGACGCAGGCGCGTGAATCCGGCCGTCGCCGCCGCCACCAACGGCGTGTCGCCCGCGCTCATGCGCTGATTGGCGAAGCTCACCACCAGGATGCTGTTGGCGGTGGTAAGGCCGATGCACATGAGCGTCCCCATGAGCGCCGGCACGCTCACGTGTGTCTGGGTAAGGAACAACATCCACATGACGCCACTCAAGGCAAACGGCACCGCCATGAGCACGATCAAAGGATCGACCCAGCTTTGGAAGTTGATCACGAGAAAAAGGTAGACCAGCACGACCGCCAGGGCGATGCCGCTGAACAAGCCGTGGTAACTTTCGCGCATGGTCTCGACCTGGCCGCTCAGGATCACGTGCATGGCCGAGCGCGTCGGCGGCTGATTGGCGGCGATGACCCGCTCAATGTCGCGCGCGGCCGAGTACAGGTCGCGCCCCTGCACGTTGGCGTGCACATCGAACACCGGCCGGATATTCAGCTGCGAGGTCACCAGCGGCACCTGCAGGCGTCCAAATGTGGACAGGTTCATCAACAGCTGACCCTGGCCGCCGTCAACGGCGCTGCTTACCGGCAGCGCCTGCAGGTCCTGTGAGGACCCGAGGTTATAGCCCGGCTGCTGCACGACCAGCGGGTAACTCACGCCGTTGCGCGGATCAACCCAGAAATTGGGCGCGCTCTGGGCACTGGAGTTGGTGGTCACGAGCATGTTGTTGGCCGCGTCCCTCTGCGTCAGCCCGACCTGCGTCGCCAGCGCCCGGTCGACGTCCACCGACAGCGCCGGCGCGTCCGGGACCTGGAACACGTGCGCATCGACGACGCCCGGCAGGCGCGCGATGAGGCGCGTCAGGCGCGTCGCCAGCGCATAGGCGCTGTCGCTATCAGTGGCGGTCACGCGGATGTCGATGGGCGCGGGCTGGCCGAAGTTCAGCACCTGGTCGACGATGTCGGCCGGCTGGAAGAAAAACTGCAGCCCGGGGAAGCGCTGCGGCAATTTCCGCCGCAGCATGGCGGTGAGATCCGCCGTGGGTGAATGGCTCTGCTTGAGCGAGATCAGTATCTCCCCGTCCATGGGTCCGACGGTCGCGGTATCGCTGAGCGCGAGGTTGATGCCGCTGTAAGGCAGCCCGATGTTGTCGAGGATGACGCTGATCTGCCCATTGCCCACGAGCCTGCGGATCTGCGCCTCGACCTGCGCGAAATCCTGCTGCGTCGTCTCCAGGCGCGTGCCTGGCGGCGCGCGCACGTGCAGGCGCATCTCACCCGCATCCACCTGCGGAAAGAAGTCCCGGCCGAGGAAGGGGAAGAGCGCCAGCGAGACGCCCATGATGGCAAGAAACGCCAGCAGCGTCCGGCGCGGCTGCGACAAGGCCCAGGCGAGCGCGTTGCGGTAAGAGGCGCGAAAGCGCTGGAAGCCCGCCTCGAACCTGCGGTGCGCCTGCACCAGCATGTGCAGCAGCGGCGCGAGCAGCCGCGGGACGCGCGCCGGCGGCGCCGCAGCCGCGCCGTGCGTCGCCGAGCGCATCAGGTAAAGAAACAGCACCGGCACCATGGTGAAGGACAGCGCCAGACTCGCCAGCAGCGACACGATCACCGCTACGGACAGGGGCGAGAACAGGTACTTCGCCGTGCCCTGCAGCAGGAACACCGGCACGAACACGATGCAGATACACAGTGTCGACAGGAAGGTCGGCGTCCCCACCTCGCCGCCGCCGTGCACGATGGCATCGTGCAGATGCTCGTGCAGTCCCACGTGACGCTCGATGTTCTCGATCACGACCGTGCCGTTATCCACCAGGATACCCACCGCGAGCGCGAAGCCGCCGAGCGTCATGGTGTTGAGCGTCTCGCCTGCGGACCCCATGAGCAGCACCGCCGTAACGATGGACAGCGGAATCGCGGCCAGGATGATCAGCGTCAAGCGCCAGTTGCCGAGGAACAGGAGGATCATCAGCGCCGTGAGCGCCGCCGCCAGAGCGCCCCCCAGCGCGACGCTGTCGAGCGCCGCCCGCACGAACACCGACTGGTCGAAGATCGCCTTGATCCGCACGTCCGCAGGCAGCATGTGGCGGATGTCCGGGAGTGCCGCGCGGATACCGCTGATCACCGCGAGGGTCGACACCCCGCCGGTGCTGCGGATGCTCATCAGCGCCCCCGGCACCCCATCGACCGATACCGAGTTG
>Ga0210384_10004520_pt1 | contig 15496 bp, 13 predicted proteins | sample IncBWH2MmetaG_FD_160574 | JGI IMG/M metagenome (GOLD analysis project Ga0210384, IMG submission 160574) | Forest soil microbial communities from Barre Woods Harvard Forest LTER site, Petersham, Massachusetts, United States - Inc-BW-H-2-M | ecosystem: Environmental > Terrestrial > Soil >...
TTCACTTCCCTGGGTTGACTCGTACCAGCCTATGGATTCAGCCGGCCGTAACGTGAGTTCATCACGTTGGGTTTCCCCATTCGGACATCCCCGGGTCAAAGCCTGCTTGCGGCTCACCGAGGCTTATCGCAGCTTGCCACGTCCTTCATCGTCTTCTGGCGCCAAGGCATCCACCGTACGCCCTTAGTAGCTTAACCATAAAACTTACCCAAGCCGTCACGCTCATTCCCACTAAGAGGAATGAACGCCCCGGGCAGCACCGCGGCGAAAATTTCGCCGTCGCACTGGTCCGGAAGGCAATTGAGCAAGCTCGCCTTTCCACAATTTGCTCTGCTCGAGCAGAATTTGCAGATTTCGCACCACGCCTTGCATTCGTGCGAATGCAAAACGCGATACGAAATGCCAGCCTATTCAGTTGTCAAAGATCCTTGCGTCCTGAAACTCCGGACCGTCCCGCTCCCGGCGGAACGCTCACCCCATCTACAACGAGGCAAAGCAATAAAAAACCCGGCGTCGAGCGCCGGGCCAAGCCGTCCGCATATAACCGGACGGGTTCGCGCGATGCTCGACTAATTTGCTATCCTGAGTTCGTAATTGACCTCACTTGCGACAGGTCTCTCGTAACTCTGAACGCCCCTGACAATCACAGCACGACCACAACTATTCGCCAGACGAATGGAGAGTATATCAGAATCTTCTCGCTCGTCAAGCGGTCGTTTTCACAGGTGTGAGAATCTTGTGAATATCCGGAGCTGGGCGAATAAAAATCGCAGGAACATTGCGCCGCACGCGCTGGATATCCAGGAATTCCGCCCGTTCCCTTACATCTTGGCAATGGTGCCGCAGGCGATTCGCGCGCCAGCGTTTCCCGCGGGATCGCTCTTCAGGTCGTCGGGCATCGCGTGGATCACCAGGGCCGTGCCGCCATTCGTGAAGATGGAATGACCGTCATCGCCCATGGTGACGCCGGGTGCGACAATTGTCGTCTTCACCGTGCCGTCCGCCCCCACAGTAATATTCGGCATGTCGCCCGCATGCGGCCCTTCCGGATTCTCCAGGCCGTGATGCTTCATGTCAGGATTCAGGTGGCCGCCGGCCGTAGTGAACGCCGGCCCTTCGCACTTGGCCACTGCGTGAACATGAATCCCGTGCACGCCCGGCGGAAGATTGGTCAGGTTGAGGCGAATGCTCACGCCTTGCGGCGCGGGCGAAAATTCCGCCGTGCCGACGCTGTTGCCCATCCCGTCGTGCAGCTCCGCCTTGGCGGTCTTCTGCGCCGCCGCGGAAAATGCCGTTGAAATTACCAGTGCCGCTGTGATTGCAATCAATTTGTGTAGTCGCATAGTATGTGCAGTATACCCCAATCCGAGTTCAATTTTTCCATCGAAAATCAAGTAACACGCGCTTCGGATTGTGGCTGTGTGTATCGCGCGCGAAATCAAACCCCACAAGCTGAAGCCTGCGCTACTTTTTAATTGTACCCATTCGATGTGATCGTCAGCGGCACGGCATCCCAGGTAAGCCCCGCGGGCATTTGCAACAGCGTGTTGCCCTCCATGTCGAGGAAAATGCCTTCGAGCGTCCCCTTCAATTCCTTACCATTTTTTCCATTCTCAATATGAAATCGGAGCGTGAGGTTTTCCGTACCGACCGTTGTTCCCTTGCTCACTGGCGGATCCAAGAGATTCGCAATCATGTGCGCGACGAAATTTCCGTGCCCTTCGCTGACCCACGTCCCGACAAACCCCGTCTCGACAAACGCTCTGTTCCCGAAATTTGCGCCCGTCACATAAACCGACGGCCCCGCTTCGATGGCCACGCCCCCCGGCAGGAAACTCAAAAGGTTGTGCCGCACCGCCGTCGTACCCGGTGCCCGGCGCGTGCCCCTCCATGAACCGATCAAGCTCGCCGAAGAATCATCGTCCGCCCGGCTCGCCCTCGACCCCGCAAAAATGCACGCAAGCACGACAAGCACACCCAACGCCGCCAAACCTCGAATCCCACGAGTCCACATTTTTTCTTGCCTCCGAAGCTGCACAAGAAATTGACAACAGGGAGTCACCCGCTCCCCTGTAACACAAATATATATTTGAATCGCACGGATTGGGAAAGGATTTTAAGTAGGAATGTTGCTCTTCTAATCGAATCTCAAACAAGGGTTGATCCGCGTTGCCCCGTCAATTGAGTTAAGGACAGGCGAGCAAAGAATCAAAACCTCCGCCACTTTCAGCCACGGCGGGCGAAGGGCCGGCCACCCGGAAGATCAAAGCGGTCTCAAATGGTGCGCCACACGGCAAACCTTTCTTGGCTTCAATTTCAGCTGCGGGTCAGTTTTTCATTGATTGAAACTCGAAGAGCGGAGCTCACGCGGCGCGCGTGCTTGCAAAAACCAAGCGGCCAGCCCGGGCTGAGTGGGGCTGGCCGCTTACGGTCTGGAGGGGTCTTCTTTGTGCCTACTGCTGTGGCGCCTTGCCGGCGGCGGCGTTGGCAGCGGCTGCAGCTTTTGAATCCGCCGCGATTCCGCCGATGGGTGTAGCGGCGCTGCTGTTGGAGTTGACCTGGCGGGTCAGGTAGAGCATGAACGGAGTGACTTCAAACGGCATCTTCTCGCGTTCCGCCACCGTTCCCACGGGCTTGGCTTTCAACATTTCTAGCTTGTCGCTCCAGGGGTCCATCTTGACGCGGCCGCCGAGCGGCAACGCGACAACTGGAGACGTGGCGGGCTTCGACTTATCGTCGGCCGGAGCATTGGCGCCCGGCGGCTGAGACATCGGCGCGGCAGAGGCCATGGACATGCTTACCGGAACGCGATCACCCAGGTGCGGGCTGATCAGGTTGGGGATGTCCTTCTGTCGAGTTTCGAGGGCATCCATGAAGAGCTTGGCCGTGGAGAGCTGTTCCTTGTACGGCGACATCTGCAGGAGTTCGTTGGCCTTGACGTTGGCCGCATCTTCTTCGGCCTGAGTGCGCGCGAAGCCGAAGTGGCGGAAGGTGTCCTTCTCATCAAACAGCAAGCGATCGAAGAAGGCGTACTGTCCGTCAATGCGATGGCCAAGCACGACGTGAGACAATTCGTGAGCAACCATGGTGGCTAGGCTGGCTTCATCGGGCAGCACATCGATCAAGCCGCGGCTGAACACGATGGTGTGGCCGATGGCAAACGATTCCAGCGTCGAAGTCAGCAGGACGCGGCAGCGGATTTCGGGCTGGACGTCCAGGTTGTTGGTCACCTCGAGGTTGTTGACGACGGTTTCGAGGACCTTGTCCACTTCGCCCTCGGGCGCAAGCAAACCGAGGCGCTCGAGGCGGTCCACGACGTTGTCTTCCGCCTGGCGGTCCCAGTTGCGTTGCGCCATTACGGGATTGATATCGTTCGCCGTCGTGGTCTGGTCCTTGATCGGCATCTGCGATTCGATCAGGATCTTGCTGAGCTCCTGCTCCTGCGCGGAGTGGCCGAGGTTGTAGCCCCACAGCCGGGTCTGCGCCTTGAAGGAGAGCCGTTTGGACATGGCAAAATTCAAGTCCGACTCTTCGCTGTAGATGAAGGCCGGCAGCCACAGGTTCGGGCCGGTATTCACGCGCCAGCTGTCAAAATGGAAGTAGTAATTGGTGCGCGAGCTGCCGCTGTACGCGCCGTTGAACCGGACGATGTGAAAGTCCTGGTCCTCGACCCAGATGCGTCCGGAGAAGCGTCCCTTGCCGGCCTTGGCCAGGGGGGTGACGTCGAACACCAGGGTGCGGACTTCGCCGAGAAATTCGCGGCGGACATAGTCAAACTTGTAGTGCTGCTTGTCGAAGCCGTTGGTGTCCAGGTAAATCATTTGCAGGAAACCCTGCGGCAAATACTCCATGGACAGAGACAGCATGTTGCCGAGGCCGCTGAATATTTTCCTCTTGCCGCCGCGGGCATCGCTGCCGTCGGTCAGGGGATCGAGATCGACACCCTTGGCAAGCACCGCGCGGCCGAGAAAATATTTGTCGCCGGCCGGAACGGAGCCAAGATTGTTGTCTCCCCTAAGGTTCTGAATGTAGGTTTCCACCAGCGGCGTAAAAGGCTTGAGAGAATTCATCTCCGTCTGTTCCGTGCTGATGATGCGATCCACAATCTGGTCCAAAGCGCTGTTGGGTGTATCAGCCGCTCGTAGCGGGAGAGCACTCAGCACCAGAACCACCAACACCGTCTTGATAATGCGCATATCCCCTCCGAACCTAAGTTAAAAGTCAGTATGCGATTTGAAACACGATATGAACCACCGCTGGAAAGTCAACCGGATGACCGTTCGAAAGCGCGGGCTTGTACTTGATTTGTTGCGCTGCCCGCATGGCCGCCTCGTCCAGACCGTGGCCCAGGCCCTTGACTACCCGATTCACTTGCACCTCACCGCCCGATGCCGGAAACACCACCTCCAGCAGAACCTCGCCTTCCAGGTTCAGCTTGATCGCCTCCGCCGAATACACCGGCTTCGGTTTGGCCAAGATCACAACCGGCTCAACAGCCGGTGCGTCGTCCATTTTCTTCTTCGGAGCTATGGGCACTACATCATTGGAGTTGGCGAATCCAGTGGATTGAACCGTTCCGCCGCGCTTGGTGCCGCCCGTCGGCGGAACCGCGATGCCATTGCCGAATCCTGTGCTGGCAATAATTCCACGCTGGCCAGTGGCGCCGCCGGAGCCGTTGCCATAGCCAGGTCCGGGAGGCAACGCGGGATTTCCAAACTGCCCGATATTAGCTCTCTTATTGGGATCGCTTGGCCCGGCTACACCGTTGGGATCGCCGAATCCGCCGGTTTGAACTTTTTCGACGGGAGTTGGTTTGGTGATGGTCGGGACTGCCGAACTGCCGCTTCCCATGAGGCCGGTCTTCACCGGTTCGCGCGGGCGGGCCGGCTGGGCCGGTTCCACCTTAAGGTTCAAAGGCTGAAACGTGTCGTTGACGTTGGGAAGCTCGGCCTCGACTTGACGCGGCTTCGGCTTGGGCGCCTCGATTTTGGGCTTAAAGTATTTTGCAACATCCAGCTTGGGTGGTTCTTTTCTTTCCACCGGAGGAGGCGGAGGCTGCACCTTGGCTACTTTGGGAGGAGCCGGAGGCTTCGGTTTCGGCGGCTCTGGAATATCGAGCGGCGGACCCTCCAGGTTGGTCACCACGAACATGGCCTTGGGAATCATCTGCTGAGGAAACAGCAGAGGTAGCGTAACGACTAAAGCCACCAGGATGATCTGAACAACTAAGCTCGTCCCCATGGCGCTCATGCGCGGCTTGGTTTCTGGCAAAAGTGAAAAACGCGCGCTCACAGGCTTGGTTCCCACCATGGCTTTCCATGCTTGTGGGTTTTGACCGGACGATGGGGATGCGGGGCGAAGCCGGAGACTCCCCGGCGTGAATTGCTGTGTCATCGTTGTCATATCGTCACGTCGCCTATCTTTTGGATTCCGAGCGCGTAGGGACAGCTATGAACCTGTGATTAGACAGGAGCGAGGCTGGCGCTGCCGCGTACGGTATAAATGTACTGGCATCGGCTGGGGGTCTGAATAGAACTTTTGTACTACTGTTTCTTAACAGCCACCTGAACGGACGGCCACCTGGGGGGGCAGATGGAGCGGAGCATCGACATCGGCTTGGAGGTGCTTTAACCATGGACCGATCAAGCCTGATTCACCTCGTAGAATAGGCGCGATGATGCCGCAAAGTGTAGCACCGCGACCCATCCAGAGACAAGAACCCTGTACCGGGATAAAGGTTGCTTGGCCTGCCTGCGAACCTACGAGACGGCTGCTTCCGGAAGCCCCAGGTACAGCGTATTTCCCAATTACGCCGGCTTTCAAGTAGGATGATCCCGTCCATATGCAGCCGATTGTCATCCACGCCGACCGGGCATTCACTCCATTCGAAGAAATTTCCGATGCCCTGGTGGTCGTGCAGGGCAGCAAGATAGCTGCCGTAGGCCGGAGGGGGAAAGTCGACTTGCCGCGCGGCGCGCGTGAAATCACCGCGGACGGAAAAACCGTTGTGCCGGGCTTTGTCGACGTCCACATTCACGGAGCCGGTGGCCACGACGTGATGGAGGGCACCCGCGAGGCGCTCGAACTCGTTACGGTGACGGTCGCGGCGCACGGCACGACTTCCCTGGTGGCCACGACTGTAACGGCCAGCGAAAAGGAAACGCGCGACAGCGTTGCGGGCATCGCCCACTTTATCCTCAATACCAGCCAATATCCTGCCCGCGAACTCTCCGCGGAAATCCTGGGGATCCATTTTGAGGGACCGTTCATCAGCCCGGCGCGCCGGGGAGTGCACCCGTCAAAGTGGATCGTGGCTCCCTCCCCGGAGCTGCTCGCGCAACTTCTCGGGGAAGCGCGCGGAACCGCGCAAATTCTGACTCTCGCGCCTGAGTTGCCCGGCGCTCTCGAATTAATTGCCGCGGCGCGCCAGGCTGGCCTGGTCGTGTCGCTCGGGCACACGGACGCCACGTACGAGCAAGCTCAGGCCGCCATTGAAGCGGGCGCCAGGCACGCCGCGCACGTCTTCAACGCCATGCGTCCTTTTTCGCACCGCGGAACGGGCGTAATCGGCGCGGTGCTGACTTCGCCCAAAGTGAGCGCCGAGCTGATCGCGGACGGAGTACACGTGGACGAGGCGGCGATGCGGATGCTGGTCGAGTTAAAAACGCCGGAGCGCGTGATCCTGGTGAGCGATGGCATATCCGCCACCGGAATGCCCGACGGGAAGTACCAACTGGGGATGTTTGAAGTGAAGGTCTCGGGAGGAGTGGCCCGCAATGCGGAGGGCAAGCTTGCGGGAAGCACGCTCACGCTGGACCGCGCGCTGCGGAATATGGTTGCGCTCGGCGTCCCCCTCGCTTCGGCGCTGCGAATGGTGACCGCGAACCCGGCGCGGCAAATCGGATTGGGAGCGCGCAAGGGCGTGCTTGCCCCGGGCGCGGACGCGGACCTGGTTTTCCTGGACGGCCAACTCGAAATTTCCGGCGTGATGACGCGGGGAGCGGGTCTGGCTTTCACTTGATTTTCTCTGTGTCCTATGTGTTGAAAGGTTTGCCTTAACGCCGGGAAACCATTTAACACAGAGGGCACGGAGAAAAGCTTACTTTTTCATGGAAATATTCAATTCCGAGGAAAGCTGGTAGGGATCGAACGGGCTGCAGGCAAAAAAGCGGTCGCCGACCTTGATCGTGGGCACTTTTCTGCGGCCTTCATTGACCTCAAGCACCAGATCTTCGGCGTCAGGCTCTTCGTCAATATTCACCTCGACGAAGTTTACGCCGCGATCCTTCAAAAATTGTTTTGCGCGGTGGCAATCCACGCACCAGCTAGTGCAGTACATTGTAATTTCATCCATACCCGATTAGATGGTACCGCTCCGTGCAGGGATTCGAGGCGAGCTTAGTGTGACCCTGGCGCCGATGAGGTAACGGAAGATGTGCTGACCCTCGCCGCGACTTGCAGCCGCACTTGAGCGCGCTGGAGCGATTCCTCCGCGCGTTTCCAATCCACGTTGGGATCGTTGAGCGTCGCCAGACGCTTCAGGGCGCGGTCGCGGGCAGCCTCGGCGCGCGCCACGTTGATCTCTTCCGCGCGCTCCGCGCTGTCCGCCAGCACGATCACGCGATCGGAAAGGACTTCCACGAAACCGCCGATCGCCGTGCAGGAAACCACGCGATTGCCGACGTGATAGCTCAGTTCGCCGATCCCTATTTCCGCCAGCAGCGGCGTGTGCCCCGGCAGCACGCCAATGTACCCGCCCAGCACCGGGATTTGCGCCTCGCTCACCGCTTCGCGCACCACTTGCCGCGCCGGTGTGACCACTTCGAGTTGGAATGTGTCAGCCATTGTTCGTCGTGATTCGTGAATCGTGATTTGTGATTCGTGACTCAAAACCGCGCCCAGCCGGGGACTTGGTTTTCACGAAGTACGAATCACGAATCACAAATCACGTCCTCAGGCGGTCGCCGCCATTTTCTCGGCCTTCTCGCGCGCTTCTTCTATGGTGCCGACCATGTAGAACGCCTGCTCGGGGAGATCGTCGTGCTTGCCTTCGACGATTTCCTTGAAACCGCGGACGTTGTCGGCGATTTTCACGTACTTGCCTTCGAGGCCCGTGAACTGCTGCGCGACGAACATGGGTTGCGACAGGAATTTCTCGATTTTTCGCGCGCGCGTCACGGATTGCTTGTCTTCGTCGGAAAGTTCTTCGATGCCCAGAATCGCGATGATGTCCTGCAAATCCTTGTAGCGCTGCAGGACTCCCTTTACCGAGCGCGCGACGTTGTAATGATCTTCGCCGACGACCCGCGGATCGAGAATGCGCGAATAACTGGCCAGCGGATCGACCGCGGGATAAATGCCGCGCTCGACGATCTGGCGGCTGAGGTTCGTGGTGGCATCCAGGTGCGAGAACGTGGCGGCCGGCGCGGGGTCGGTGTAATCGTCGGCAGGCACGTAAATCGCCTGCACCGAAGTGATCGAACCGTGCTTGGTGGAAGTGATGCGCTCCTGCAGCTCGCCGATCTCGGTGTTCAGGTTCGGCTGGTATCCCACAGCCGAGGGCATTCTGCCGAGCAGCGCGGAAACTTCCGAGCCCGCCTGCACGAACCGGAAAATATTATCGATGAAAAGCAGGACGTCCAGGCCTTCTTCATCGCGGAAATATTCCGCGACGGTCAGGCCGGTCAAGCCCACGCGCAGGCGCGCGCCGGGGGGTTCGGTCATCTGCCCGTAGATCAGCGCCGCGCGCGATTTCTCCGAATTGCCGGGAACGACCACGCCCGATTCCTGCATTTCCAGCCACAGGTCGTTTCCTTCGCGCGTGCGCTCGCCCACGCCGGCGAACACTGACACGCCGCCATGCTTCATGGCCACGTTGTGGATCAGCTCCTGAATCAGGACCGTTTTGCCGACGCCCGCGCCGCCGAACAGGCCGATTTTGCCGCCCTTCAGATACGGTTCGAACAGGTCCACAACCTTGATGCCCGTTTCGAACATTTCCAGTTCCGTCGATTGGTCCACGAGTGACGGCGCAGGGCGATGGATTGGATAGCGCTTGTCCGTTTGAACCGGCCCGAGGCCATCAACGGGCTCGCCCAGAACGTTCATCACGCGCCCCAAAGTCGCGCGGCCCACGGGCACCGCAATCGGTCCGCCGAGATCGACCGCCTTCATGCCTCGCACGACGCCCTCGGTCGCGGTCATCGCCACGGCGCGCACGCGGCCCTCGCCCAGATGCTGCGCGACCTCGGCAACGATATTAATCTTCTCGGGCCCCTCAAAACCTTCGCTGGTAATGTGCACCGCGTTGTGAATTTCCGGCAAGTGGTGCTCCGGAAATTGCACGTCGATCACAGGCCCGATGACCTGGATGACGGTGCCGATGTTGCCTGTTTCGTGTTGCGCCATGTGTGCTCCTCGGTGCGTGAATCGTGATTCGATTGTCGTGATTTGTGATTCGTGATTTGTAATTCGTGAAACCCTTAAGTTCCCACAGTTCCAATTCGATTCTTCAGTGATCGGCCAAGCGCGTTGATCAACTGTCCGACCGAATCGCAGCGGCTGTCCATGGTTTCAAATTCGGCCGGCGAAATGTGGTTCAAGTCTCGGCTCAGGATCAGGAAATATCGCGTCTCTTCCAACTCTGCCCTTGATATCTGCAAACAACGCAAAAGTTCTTTTGTGGTGCGCCGGCCAAATCCTTCTGCAATGTTTGCAGAAACCGAAGCGGCCGACCGTCGCAATTGCGAGACGATCCCAAATTGTTCTGACCGAGGGAACCTTTCGGTCAGTCGATATGTGGCAAGCGTCAGTTCGTGCGCTTTCTGCCAAACCGTCAATTCCGAAAACCTATTGATCTTCACAGCGCCTGCCGCACAAACCACGGATCACAAATCACGATTCACGAATCACGACTCTCACCCTGCCGACGCCGCCCCGCTCACCACTTCGATGATCTCGCGGGTGATCGCGGCTTGACGGACCTTGTTCATGTGCAGCGTCAGCGCGTCGATCACGTCGGAGGCGTTGCTGGTAGCCGATTCCATGGCCGTCATGCGGGCGGCGTGTTCGGCCGCGGAGCTTTCGGCGATCATGCGGTAAATCTGCATTTCGACGTAGCGCGGGACCAGCTTGCTGAAAATTTCCGCTGCGGGCTGCTCGTAGATGTAGTCCACTGTATCAGCGGCAGAGGTTGGCGCCGCGCCTTTGTCGTGCTCGCCGAGCGCCGAGCGCTGCAGGGGTAAGAGTTTTTCGACGCGCAGCGTCTGCATCATCACGTTCTTGAATTCGTTGTAAATCAGATATACGGAGTCGGCGCCGCCCGCCTCGTAGATTTTCATGACTTCGACGGCAATTTCTCGGGCCTTGACGAGATCGGCGCGCGAGGTCACGTCCACATATTCACTGGCGATTTTCCAGGAGCGCTTGCGGAAGGCGTCGCGGCTTTTTTTCGAGATAGCGAAGACTTCCACGGATTGGCCGCTTTTTTCACGCAAGAAATCGAACGCGCGCCGCAACACGTTGGCGTTGAAGGCGCCGCACAAGCCGCGTTCGCCGGCGGTGACCAGCGCCAGCACGCGCTCTTCAGGGCGCTGCGCTAGCATCGGAAATTGTTCGGGATTCTCGATGCGCGACATCGCCGAGCGCAGAATTTCGCGGATGCCACTGGCGTACGGCCGCAGCGATACCGCCGTCTCCTGCGCGCGCCGCAGCCGGGCCGCGGCGATGAATTTCATCGCCCGCGTAATCTGCTGCGTATTCTTGACCGAACGAATCCGCCGCCGGAAATCGAGAAGTGTGGGCATCGAATGGGTTCCGTTACGGGATTAAGCGCGGACCGCCGCCGCGCTGGCCTGGAATTGCTCCTTGTATTCCCCGATCGCGCGCTTCAGTTCCGGGCGCGCCTCATCGGTAATCTGTTTTTTCTGGGCAATCTGCACGAGCAGCGAGCTGAAGCGAGTCCGCACAAACTCGATCAGCCCTTTCTCGAAGCGCTGGATGTCGGCGACGGCCACGTCGTCGACCAGGCCGCTCGTTCCCGCGAAAATCACGAGCACTTGCTCTTCCACCGCCAGCGGCGAAAATTGCCCCTGCTTCAGAATTTCCGTCAGCCGCTGACCGCGCGCCAGCTGCGCCTGCGTGGCCTTATCGAGTTGGTCGGAACCAAATTGCGCGAAGGCCGCAAGTTCGCGGTATTGCGCGAGGTCCAAGCGCAACGAGCCGGCCACCTGCCGCACGGCCTTGATCTGAGCGTTGCCGCCGACGCGGCTCACCGAAAGGCCAACGTTGATCGCGGGGCGGATGCCGCTATTGAACAAATCCGCTTCGAGATAAATTTGTCCGTCGGTGATTGAAATCACATTGGTGGGAATGTACGCGGAGACGTCGCCCGCCTGCGTCTCGATGACCGGCAGCGCCGTCAGAGATCCCGCGCCCAGCTTGTCGTTCAGCTTCGCGGCGCGTTCCAGCAGGCGCGAGTGCAAATAGAACACGTCGCCCGGAAACGCTTCGCGGCCGGGAGGCCGCCGCAGGAGCAGGGAAATTTCGCGGTAAGCCTGCGCGTGCTTGGAAAGATCATCGTAGAAGCAGACGGCGTGCCGCTTGGAGTCCCGGAAATACTCGCCCATGGCGCAGGCCGCATAGGGGGCGATGTATTGCAAGGTGGCCGGCTCGGTGGCCGACGCCGCGACGACGATGGTGTAGTCCATGGCGCCCGCATCCGTGAGGACCTTCACCATCTGCGCGATGGTCGAGCGCTTCTGCCCGATCGCGCAGTAGATGCAGATCATGTCACCGCCCTTCTGGTTCAGGATGGTGTCCAGAATGATGGCGGTTTTTCCCGTCTGGCGGTCGCCGATGATTAGCTCGCGCTGACCGCGGCCGATCGGAATCATCGAGTCGATGGCCTTGATTCCGGTTTGCAGCGGCTCTCGCACAGGCTGACGGTCCACGACCCCGGGCGCGATGCGCTCGATCGGAATGCGCTGACTCGTGGAGATGGGACCTTTGCCGTCGAGAGGGACTCCCAGCGGATTGACCACGCGGCCGACCATGGCTTCGCCCACCGGTGCGGACATGATCGTGCCCGTGCGCTTGACCGTGTCGCCTTCCTGCACCAGCGTGTATTCGCCCAGAAGCACGGCGCCTACCTGGTCCTCTTCGAGGTTCAGGGCGATACCGAACACATCGTGCGGGAACGACAGCATCTCGCCGGACATCGCTTTTTCCAGGCCGTACACACGCGCGATGCCGTCGCCCACGGAGATGACCGTGCCCACTTCCTCGACGGCCACGGCCTGCTCGTAGTTGGCGATCTGCGCCTTCAGTATCTTTGTAATTTCATCCGCTTTGATTGATGCCATTCCCCACTCCTATTCCGAAATCATCCGGGCACGCATGCGTTCCAGTTGGGTGCGTACCGAGCCGTCATAGACCGTCGAACCGATGCGCACAACGGCGCCGCCGATGAGGGCCGCATCCGTCGTGAATTGCGCCTGCACTTTTTCCCCGGTCAGTTTCCCGAGGGCCGCGCCCAATTCTTCGCGCTCTGTTGTGGTCAATTCCGTGGCCGAAGTTACCAGGGCTTGCGTGATTCCCTGGCGGGCATCCAGCAACCTGCTGAAGGCCTGCTCGATTTCTATGAGCATGCCGGCGCGCCGCTGATCCACAATCACGAACAGATAGTTGCGCAAGGTGCGGCTGGCGCCCATGCGCGTGACGATCTGGTCGATCGCGGGATGCTTGGCCGCCCGCGCGATGGAGGGATTCGAGAGAAACGCATGCAACTCCGGCGACTCGCGAACCAGCGCCGCGAATTCCGAGAGTTCCCGCTTGACCTGATCGGCTTGCTTGTTTTCGAGCGCGACATCCACCAGCGCGCCCGCATACCGCTCCGCCAGCGCTTTCAATTCGCGCCCCTTCCGAGTTCGCTGAGAAATGACTGGAACATTCTTGCGCGAATCTCCGCATTCATCATGGAACTTACCAGGGCCGCCGCGCGCTCCACCGCCAGGGACGCCGCGATCTCGCGCACCTGCTGATGCGCGGCGCGTTCGGATGCGGCCAGTTCCTCACGGGCCGCGTAAGCGATCTTTTCGATCTCTGCCTGGCCGGAAGCGCGCAGGCGTTCGGATTCCGCGGCCCAATTCCGCCGCGCTTCCTCGCGCATTTCCGCCACATCGCGATCGAGCCGGGCGACCTTTGTTTCGACTTCGTGCAACTCGCGATCGGCCTCCGCTTTGGCGGCCGTGGCTTCCACAATGCTCGCCGCGATCTCCTTCGCGTTGCCGCGAAAAAATGCGCCTCCATGCTTGGCAATCAGGTAGGCGATACCGCCAAAAACGATCAGGAAGTTGAGCCAGCGAAAAATCAAGCCTGCGGTGGAATCGGCGGGATCGGGCTCGGCGCCCTCCGCGGCAAGCGCGGGCAGCGCCAGGAAAAAGAAAATCAGGAGAGCTGCGGAACAGGACGCCAGGAGGCAGCGGAAGGATTTCATCGCGTCCCCTTGCCCTGGGAACCGGCCGGTCCGGAAGGGCGGCCCGCGAGAACGGCTTCCGCAATATCATTCGCCAGATCGCCGCTGGATCGCTCCAGTTCCACTCGCGCCGCCTTCACATCCGCCGCAATTCCCTTTTTCGCTTCCTGGAGCGCGGTCTGGGCGGTGGCTCGCGCGGCATTGATCGTGGCCTGGCGTTCTTCCAGTGTGCGCCGCCGCAGGGATTCCTGCTCGGCAAAAACTTCAGCCCGGGCTTTCTTCACCGTTTCGGTATAGACGCGCTGTTTATCGTGGGCCGCCACGCGGCTGGTTTCCGCTTCGATCCGCGCGCCTTCCGCGCGCTTGTGACGTTCGGAGAGCACTCTCTCCATGGGCTTGAAAAAACTCCAGCGGAGGAACAAATAGAAAAGAAAAACGATAATGACCGTGGGAACAGCCGCCAGAAACAATCCGCCGAGTTGGTTAACGATCTCCACTGATTATGCTAAGGCACCCGACCATACCCGCCAATTTTCATCTCCGGGATACCTGATGCGCACACCCACCCCTGCAGACAATATCCTGTCTGAATAAAGGAGTGATTTTATAGCATCCGAGCGGATTTCACGCAAGTGCAACACGGGAGCGTGTCGTTTTTTGCAAATGATGGACACGCCGCACCGTGAGAGCAGCAAGGTTACCATTCGTCTGACATCTTACCTCCGCCTGAGCCCTGTTTGCTATCGTCCGCTTGCTGGGGCCAAACCGGGCGCGCTAGAATGAATCGCGCGAAGGGTTTGGCTGTTCTATTCTGAACTTGGCTTACCCCGCCGGCCCTTTCTCTCGTGCGACCTGCCACAAGGAGCTTTTGATGCCCGCATTTCCCGGCGTGGATTTTCTCGACTTTGATTCGCTCCTCAATGACGAAGAATTGCTGGCCCGGAAAACGGCGCGGCAGTTTGTCGACGAGCACGTCGTTCCCATCATCGAAAAACACAATCGCGAAGCAACTTTTCCGATGGAGCTGGTGCCGAAACTGGGGGAGCTGGGATTTTTTGGCGCGAGCCTCGAAGGATACGGATGCGCGGGGATGTCCAACGTGGCCTACGGCCTGGTGATGCAGGAACTGGAACGCGGCGACTCCGGCCTGCGCAGCTTCGTTTCCGTGCAGAGCGCCCTGGTGATGTATCCCATCCACTCGTACAGCTCGCCGGCGCAAAAAGAGAAGTGGCTACCGCGCTTGCAAAGCGGAAAGGCCTTGGGATGTTTCGGCCTTACAGAGCCGCAATTTGGTTCCAACCCCGGCGGCATGTTGACGCGGGCCGTGAAGCGCGGCGATCGCTATGTTCTCAATGGCGAAAAAATGTGGATCACCAACGGGTCGATCGCGGACGTCGCGCTCATCTGGGCGAAATGCGAGGACGACAAGATTCGCGGCTTCCTGGTGGAAAAAGGCGCCAAAGGCTTCAAAGCCTGGGATGTGCACGGGAAGCTTTCGCTTCGCGCTTCGGTCACTTCGGGATTGGCGATGAACGATTGCGAGATTCCCGCTGAGAATGTGCTTCCCGGGGTGGCGGGCTTGAAAGGCCCGCTCAGTTGCCTGACGCAGGCGCGCTACGGCATCGGCTGGGGAGCGATCGGCGCGGCCATGGCGTGTTATGACACGGCTTTGCAGTACGCGAAAACGCGAAAGCAATTCCAGAATAAGCCCATCGCGTCGCACCAGCTGGTGCAGGACAAGCTCGTCTTCATGATCACGGAAATTTCCAAAGCGCAACTGCTGGCGCTGCACGTGGGCCGGAGAAAAGACCAGAGCCGCGTGGACCCCACGCATGTCTCCATGCTGAAGATGAACAACGTGTGGATGGCCATGGAAACGGCGCGCAAGGCGCGCGATATTCTGGGCGCCAACGGCATCGTCGACGATTACTGCATCATGCGCCACATGAACAATCTCGAATCGGTGTACACCTACGAGGGCACGCATGATATTCATCGCCTGGTGATCGGCGAGCGGATTAC
>Ga0210384_10004521_pt1 | contig 15495 bp, 16 predicted proteins | sample IncBWH2MmetaG_FD_160574 | JGI IMG/M metagenome (GOLD analysis project Ga0210384, IMG submission 160574) | Forest soil microbial communities from Barre Woods Harvard Forest LTER site, Petersham, Massachusetts, United States - Inc-BW-H-2-M | ecosystem: Environmental > Terrestrial > Soil >...
GACTATTCCCAGTCGGATCTGAACAAAGTAGCGCTGCGCTTAAATCAACGCCCACGACAAACTTTAGGTTTTCAGACTCCTGCGAGTAAACTTCAAGAAAGTGTTGCGTCGACCCATTGAGACCACCGCGTTTATCAGGAGTTGAGGTCGATTTTCGGTCAAAAGCATGAGAGCATTTTCGAGTTACAGACACGCTCGGAGACTCTTGTCTCTTGAAAAACTCAAAGGTCATAAAGGGGCTTGCGGCGATCCTGTCATTGTTACTGGCGGCAGTGGCCGAACAATACACGGAACGGCTGTGGGTCATTACGATGCCTTCCGGAAACCGTGAGTTTTATCACAGCCCACTCTCACACCTGTCGTTAGTCTTCGTTTTCTTCGCAATAGCGATAGTCGTATATAGATTGGGTGTTCGCATCCTGATGCGCGGGCGTACTGGACGGTAAGTCGCCTTACCGGACAATGGGATCGGGTCCAATTTCACTTCTCCGGTAAGCGCGTTTATCAGGACTTGGCCTTAATGCGAAACGTGTCTGGCTTTCACTTGCTGGTCTACACGGAAAATGGTGGTAGAAATCGCGTTGGCTTTATTGCTATCTGCATCAAGAAATATCGTGAACCTACCATCGTCGCCAACCTGAAAGCCTCCCATTTGAGCGGGAATACCTTCGCCAACGCGAATGCTTTGACCCGGCCATAGTCGCCGCCGAGCCAGATGTTCCTCCTCCACTTCAAACGCGGGACGGCAGAACAAACGGTAACCGTAAAAGTCCCATTCTGGAACGAGTCTCCATTCTCTCGATTGGCGGTCCCATCTCTCGACCGCGTAATTGACCTCAGTATCGGGCGCACCCGCAACCCGATAATCACAGACGGCGATAGTGGAGGGCAGAATGCCGTAGTTGGTCAATTTGGCCCGATAGATTTTTGCAGTACCTTCCACTCCCAGCACTTCGTCGCTCGTAGTTGTGGATACGTCCGGGTGTAATCCGAGTGGCACGAGATGGCCGTATTGGTAGAAATGCCTCAACTCCTGCAGGAAGAGTCCGAGAAAAAAGAGAGCGACTAATGTGAGTCCGGCCTTTTGAATGCGGCTCATTTCTGAGATGTTTGACACCTCAAGTCTATTCTCAGTGCCCAGTTGTGTGGCCTAAGTCCTGGTTAGTCGCCTTACCGGACATGAGGTTTAGTGGATGAATTTGTAGCCCTTCGCCAAAATCTCGGCCGTACCGCCAAAGAAGGCGACTCGGAACAACACGTAGCTCCGGATCGATGCAAACTTCTTTCTAATTGGCTCGTTCTTCCGCATAGGTGACATGTACCTCGTTCGCCAGTGCGATATCTGCGCTCTGACGAATTTTTTCATTCGCCTAACTTCAGTCTTGGCGACGCATGCCTCTGTGTTCCCGAAATGCCAATTGTCAGCCAGAACGTCAAAATCCATAACGAAGCGAAAGTTCGCACAGCTATGAAACGAGAGCGTCTTGCGAGAGCCCGTCGAATCGTCCTGAAACTCGAAATCGATCCTTGTGAAGTTGCTTCTCTTGCGAGGCGGATAGATTTTTATTGCCCTGAGGCCATCGTCATGAAGGTCAAGCTTGTTGAACTTTTCAGCTAGGGCGCGTTTGTTGGCACGCTTCACGCGGTCCAGTTTACCCGGTTGGCCCCGCACGCCCTTATTCCTTTGTTTTGAGTTGCGAAACCTGAACGGTGTCTCAGTGGACGATAAGTCGCCTAATCGGAAACTTGAAATCCCACATGGAAGGTTAGTTAGCGCGCTGACGCTCAAATTCCCCTGGATTGCGATGCTTTTGGCGTTGCGTGGGGACAGTTGAGCAGTCTCAACCATTGTCATGCGAGCTTTTCTACGCGACACTTCGGTTGGTAGGAGAAGAAACGCAATGGATATTTTCTTTGCTCTCATAGGCTTTGCCGGATACCTTTTGCCGATTCCTTCGCTGATTTGGGGTTGGGTGCGATGGTTGAGTTCAAGACCCCGTTTCGCTCCTCCCGCATGGCGACACATTGCCGTATTCTTGGGCCTGACCCTTGCTTCCACCATTGGATTGTCGGTCTTCTTCGTAGCGTTTCATGCGAACGGTCTGCCCGAAGGACCAACGAAATATTCGTTTGCAATTACGTCTTACAGGCTTGGATTTGCGGCATCGGCACTTGCGCTCGTTCTATCTCTGATAGGAAAAGGGCCTGTCCGTCTCCCAGCCTCATTGGCTTCCTTGGGGTTGGCGGCCTTATGGGTCACTGCTGCGATTAGCTACTAAAGAGCTTGAAATCAATTTTCGATTTCAATCAGCTATTCCAAGTGGACGATTAGTCGCCTTACCGGACACCGCCTTTGTCCGGGGTTCCGAAAACCCTTGAAAGACATCGCTCGTAAGTTGAGCAAAATCAGAGGATGCTACTGGCTTCCGAGTGGGTTCTGAAAACACTTATTTATGTCATTTAGTTCTTAACCGCCGTCCAAGTGAGAGTCCCTGAAGGAATAGGTGTGCAAGTAAACGCTGGTCCCGTTTCCCAAGTTCCAGACAGCTTTGAGAAATCCGCGGAGTCCATGATAAGCAAGTTACTTGAAACCGTATTGTCGAAGATAGCGAAAGCAAAAGTCTCCGGATTACCGGGAGTGAAGAATAGCTGTCCAGTAGCAGTAAACGAATGAGGGGAACACCAAGGGAATGAAAAGTTGCCGGTGAGATCGTTTTGATAGGTAGCCCCGTTGCACAGCAGGTTGCCACTGCACGGAGTCCACTGCGCCTGCTTGAGTGTTCCCTTCACCGTCAGCGAACCGCCGGTTCCTACAAGCGTGAAAGTATACGTTCCGCTGATATCGGCCGGGTATTGAGTACCGGGCGGTCCAGGTTGCGTGTATGAGTTGCTTCCGCATCCTGAAATAAGCCAAGCCAAAACCATGAACAATCCCATGAATAAGTTTCGCATTTTTATCCTCTCTTCGCGACGCTGGCTCAGGAGCCTCAATTCGCAAAAGCCCGACGGAACCGTTTCCTCGCGTGGCGTCACCCGAATCAAAGGATTCCCGCGTGAGCATGTCGGAATGCGACTAATGACTTCCAAATTAGTCGCCAATCTTGGCAGTAAAACCTTCTTGGCGTGAGGGAATGTATTCACGAACGTAGCGGCGGCAGTGAAGAATCGTCACCGCCGTCTCAAATGCCCAGAACAAGCCGAGCAACAGTAGGCTAGAAAGTATGTTAGGCATTGCCTTGGGTGACGCCAATCCAGCAAACAAGAACACCAAAATCTCCAGCACTAAGAGCCCTTCAACAATCGCTGGAAGTATTGCAATCAGAGGATGCCCGGTATAGAAATATCCGCCGCCGGGAAGAAGAATTGATCGTGTGACCATGCTCTTCTCGTTTTTGAAGGTTAACCCACAGCCAGAGCAGGAATATTGGCCTAGTGTCAAGATACTACGGCAGTCGGGGCAAAGTTGAACCCAGTCGTGAGTTGAGGTGGATTCCCCTGATGCAGCAGGAAGGAATGCGGTCGCGATGGCAGCGATTTTCTTAGCGTCAGCGCGGCGAAAATTCGTATAGGTAGTCTTCAGCCCGTTCTTGGATTTGAACGTGACGTTCTTCACGAGCAGGCCTTTGGGTTTCACTTCTTCGAGGTCCCCCCACTGCAGGGCGCGAACACTCTCTCTCCAGCTTCCGTCCCTCTTAACTGGTAAAAACAAAATGCGCTTGTTGGTGATCACAATCGCGGAGGCGGCCAGAAGTGCCGTCCACCAAGCCGCCGTGAGCTGCTCCATAGCGGTTAGCGGGCTTCGAGCCTGCGCTATGTACAACACGGCTTCAGTCGGCAGGAGCACGCGCCGCAATGCAGGGACCAGTTTTTGCAGCGATTTCTCACTGAGCTTTTGGATCTGCCTCTTGTCTTCACCTTTATCGTTCGTAAAGAGGACGTCGTTGCGCACAGATATACCGTCGATCATCGTGGTCCGCGCAACTTGATTGTCATGGATATGCAGATCAGCAGCCGGCATGACCGCCTCCAATTAAATGGTTTCTTACGGGATTCAACCAAGGCTATCCAAGATAGGTGAAGCTTACAAACATTATGCGTGAGTGCTGTGTACTAAAATCAAATATCCCTTAGAAACGAGTCCTCCGCGGAGCGGATCTGGCCCATGCGACCCTGCTTTCTCGGCTCTCCCTAGGTAACTAAGTCCTGCGCGACCACTGGCAGATTCACTTGAGATAATCCCTGTTCCCGACATTTTGTTTAGCTGGTTCTTACAGAAGATTGTCGGAGATTGTGGCGGCACGTTCTTCAAGTGTGTAGTAGACCTTGCCATCACTGGTAATGGTAAAGCTCCTCGGGCAACCACATGGGCGACACAGGGGTGTAGCTTGGATGAGGTAAGAGGTGATAGTGCCGTCGGGGGAACAGGATGGCACGTATATGAAGCGATAGGCCTTCTCAACCGGATACGAGGATGTCAGATTCGGGAGATTCTGCGGGTATCCCTGCTCTTTGTGTTCTACTTTATAGGTTTCGAGAGCCGCCTGCAGTTGGCTTAAGCGGCCGACGGCGTTGGACTCCGCTGCGCCGACATAGGACGTATCAACTGTCGGCCAAAGCAGGGCTCCGACAATTGTGAACGCGATTAGAATCATTCGTCCCTTCGTTTTGAATCCCAACAAAAGCAATAACCACAACCAAGGGAGAAAAAAGAGACTGAGGGCAATGCGGAGTCCGCGCAAGACTAGCCAGCACCCATTTCTATTTAGGTAGCTAAAACAGAGCAGACAAATACCCGCGCTCAGTGTGGCTGCCCAGAACCATCGTTTGGCTGGATGATACCGACCCTCTGGATTTGTGGATGCTCTCATAGCAGCGCATGTTACATCGGATTAGCTGAACTGCATTTAAGTGCCTGGTAAGTCGGGTGGTCTCAATGGGTCGAAGCAACACTCAGCTCGAACCTACCTTGCATTGAAAACAAAAGCTAAAATCGCTGGCTAGGTTAGATCGGCCAGAACACTACCCTGGCTAGGTCTTGACCGAGTACAGCCAAACAGATGGGTTCTTCCGGGGAAGCATTGCCAAATCAACGCATTGGATGGTGTTGCATCGACCGGTTGAGCTGGCAACGTTATTCAGGACTTCCGTATGAACTTACCGGGGATGCTGCGAGAACTGCCAATCGCCCTTTATGGAGTCCACCTCCAAACTGCGTTGGTGCCTTCTTCGTTCAACCTCTGTTCTAAGGCCAGAACATCCTCTAAATGTTCTCCGGTAATTTCCCAATAATGTGCGCCCCACGTCCAAATCAATTTGTAGCGGGGAACGCTCGATGGGGGCTTCGTGTCCTTTATTTCGGAGAAAAGGCCAAGAGCTCTTTCTCCCACTGCTTCGCCTTTACTGTTCGACTCCAGGCTGCGACGAAGTACTTTTTCAGCTTCCTTGATGGATAGCTCAAATTGTTTTCTAGACCGTTCAACTGAGGGGAATGGGATGCTCGTGAGGTACAGTGTATGTCCGTCGGAAGCGAGCAGAGTAAAACTCTTCCACCATATGTCCTTATCGATACAGTCGAGGTCCTTTATAGGGCATAGAGTGCCATCGCTAATCCGCTGCAACTGAAATCTAGTGTTTTCTTTTGTACTCGGTGTTGCTTGAGCAGAAGGAACAGGCACTTCGTGTTTGGGTTGAAGCTCAGGCCGGACGAAAGCGAAGATTGGTGGCTTTATGGTACCCGAAGACGAAGCCACTCCAAGGACGGACAGACCAAGGATTAGAAACACTGTCGTTGCTTTCCTTGGTGACCGGCGATTTTGGTTCGCTATTTCCATAAGGCCGATTCGCAGTTTATCTCAAGCTCCGGGCTAAGTCCCGGTAAGTCGCCTTACCGGAGATGTGAAGTAATACTTTACCAGGCATGTGAAGGAGCCTTTTTGAACTCGGTGTATAATCCTCCTCGATTTCATGACCCAACCCTCAAACCATCCTCCCACCGGCTATACCTGCGGAATCTGCGGCGAATACCACGATGGCCTTCCCTTGGACGTCGCCTTCAATGCTCCATTTCATTGGGAACAAATCCCTGAAGCCGAAAGGGTCACCCGCGGTGAACTCACTCCTGACTTCTGCAGAATCGACGAACGTGATTTCTTCGTCCGCGGGCTTATTCCTATTCCCATCATCGAATCCGACCAGTTCTTCATGTGGGGTGTCTGGACTTCGCTGAGTCACGAAAATATTTCTCGCATGATACAGCTCTGGCACGACCCCAAAATCGTCGACGAGCCTCCTTATTTCGGATGGCTTGCCAACAAACTCCCCAGCTATCCCGATACTCTTAACTTGAAAACCAACATCCAGTCGAAAAATGTGAAGTGGCGGCCTTATATCACATTGGAACCTACCGACCATCCCCTCGCCATCGAACAACGCAACGGCATCACCTACGCCCGCGTCCAGCAAATCGCGGCTCAAACCGCGCATTCTGACGAGACCTGAAGCTGCTAACTGAAGAAGTTCGGTCCCGAATCTTCGGCCAACTCCTGAATAATCGCCTTACCGGACAATGGGATCAAGTTTCCGATTAGCGCGTTAATCAGGAGTTAGCAAGCCAAATGACTTCGGGTGCGCCGTTGCCATGGCCGAGATAGACTAGAAAAATAGAACATGCTCGCTGCTATGGCGAATCTTTGACGTTTCACACCGCAGATCACTGCCTGGAGGGCGTTATCATGGACAGAACCTCGATAGAGATAGATTCAAGATGGGTTAAAATCCTGCGTTCGCCCGTTTACTTCATCATTGTGGCTCTTCAGGGAATCTCGGTTACATTCGCTCCGTTGTTCCTCTATTGGAGTGGCAAGGGAAACTATTTTAGCGGCTTTGAGTGGCTCGTCGTGCCCTTTTGTTTTGCCGTTATTTTTCTTGTCCCCGGGTTCTACTTCTTGCTCGGCGGCTCGGTCATCCGGCAGCTAAGGCAAAAATGAGATGCGCAAGTGCGGATCCGTGCGAATTGTTAATTCCTAATAAGTTCGGGTTACCCGGCATCTGCCGCCCCCCCGCGGGGCAATTCCATTTGTCCGGATACCGCGTTTATCGGGACCTACTCCGTGTTTTGTTTCTGGCGAAGAGGAAGGAAGAGAAGCAAGATAGTTGAAGGAGAAGAATTAAGATGAACGGTCTCAAGTCGTTGATCTGTCTGATCGTGCTCGGCGTTGTAGCTTTGGTGGTCTGCTTGCGCCTCGTCGCTAACAACCCGCAGCCGAATCCGATTCTGATAAACACGTGTTTGATAACCACGAACGTCAGCCGACTTGTGAACTTCTACGAGAACGTCCTCGGGATGAAAGCACAGTGGTCTGGCAAGCAGTACGCGGAATTCCACACGGGTGTTGGCGTACTTGCGATTTTTTCTGCCGAAGCGCAAGAGAAATATATCCCGGGTTCCTCGGAAGCCGCCAGCAACAGAAGCGCGATCCTACAGTTTAAGGTTGCAGACGTGGACCACGAATATGTAAGACTTCAGCCTATGGTAACGATTTGGGTTAAGAAGCCGGCCACCCAGCCGTGGGGCACGCGTTCAGTATACTTCCGGGATCCGGATGGCAACCTCGTAGACTTCTATATGCCAGCGAAGATCGATTGAAACTGCAGTTATCACCGCATGCCTGGTAAGTCGGGTGGTCTCAATGGGTCGACGCAACACTCAGCTCGAGCCTCACTTGCATTGAAAACAAAAGCTAAAATCGCTGGCTAGGTTAGACCAGCCGGAACACTACCCTGGCTAGGTTTTGGCCGAGTAGAGCCAAACAGATGGGTTCTTCCGGGGAAGCATTGCCGAATCAACGCATTGGATGGTGTTGCATCGACCGGTTGAGCTGGCACGCCTTACCGGAGATGTGAAGTAATACTTCACTTGGACGGTTAGCGCGTTTACCAGGCACTGGGATTCATAGCTGTGGCCGGGCATATACTTGTCGGCAAGCGGAGAAGAATAATGAGAGCTGGAATGCTTGCCGGAATCCTATTCTTTTTGGGAATCAGTGGATGCAGTCATGGGGCCAACGATTCGTCCATCGACCCAGCAGCGGCAAAAAGGTTGAGTGACTCGTTTATGGAAGATGTGATTGCTCACCGAACGGACGCGGCCCTAGACAAGATGGACCCCGAGTTCATAAAAACTGTAAATCATCGCCGACGATGTTCATTTTGTTTTTCGACGTGTTGGATGTATTCGGAGTCTTTGGCACGTTCGGCGATTCGCTCCCGCGCGTCTTCGGCTTCGCCAGTGTCACCACTGGTGCCAAGACCGTGCCAGCGTCGAGGACCGCGGTCTGTGCTCTTTGTTTTGCCAATTCGGCGTGTGCCGCTGCAAGTTTCGCATGCGTCACGGTCGCTAGCGCCGCGCGCTGCTCAAAGTCGCTAGCTGTTTTGGCGTTGGCACTGTGCATTTCCGTGCAAGGCAAAGTAAGGCGATTCTAGAGGAGCGCCCGACTGGGACAGCCGGTCGGACGGCAGCAAGTCGCTCGGCTAATTCGCGGCAGGCAGCTGGTAGGTTGGGGCTGGAGATGTGTTCGTGCCATCGAAGTAGGACTGAGCCCTAGCCCAAACTCGCTCGGCGACCACGCGGCCGAGCTTGCGGCCCATCGTGTCGGCGAGGACGAAGTGGATGCCTGCATACCGTCCAGCGAGTCCAGCCTGATCGGCGGCTTCTGTGAACCTTTCCCATTTTAGAGTGACGGGTTGAGCGGGAGTGACGCTGCGCTCGATCCTGGAGCTTCCCACGGGCAAGGTAGCGGAATAGCCGAAATGGTCGGAGCCGGTGATCAAACTTAGAATACGCGCCGCACTGGCGCTTTCCGCGCTGGTTTCAGAGACGTACTCGGGAGAGGGAGGAGTAGGCAAAGTAGTCGGCTGATATGGAATCCAGTTGCCGCCGTCTGCCACCGTTGCGTTTTCGCCGGGACCGGCCCACATCTTGATTTGTTTTCCGCGGAAAAGAAGCGGAATAGCAGTGGCCGGCCGGACGGAATCGTAGGCGCGCTTTGCATCCCAGGCGGCGATGTCGGCGTCCATCATGGCGTTGGAGAGAACGAAAAACAGTTTGACCTGGGTGTCGAGATCTAGATGATCACGCCCGGAGACGAATTCTGCAAAGCGCATCCATTGTGCGACAGGGCAATCGGAATCGGGCCTAGTCGTCCAGAATTCGACGATCATTTTTTGTTCGTCGGTGAGATTGGCGCTGAGAGTGATGAGCTCCTCGGCTTGGCTCTGGTATGCGGAGGTTCCGTATTTGGCGGGACCGCACGGATGAGAGGAGGTCTCTTCAGGGGCTAAAGCCCGTTTTCCTTGCGAGGGTTGCGTGGGAGCTAGAGCTCCGGCCTCCTTAGGAGAAAGTGCAGAGCAGGAAGTGGCAAATGCCCGCAATTCGTCGCCGGTGGTGAGAGCAAAGGGAGTGACGAAGGGCCACTGTGCGCTCTGAAACATTTGGACAACTAAGTTGCCGGAAGAGTCGATGTAGGTAAGAGGCTGCCAATGGTCCGGATTGAGGGGCTTCGTATAAGTGGCGCGCGCGGGAAGCGTCCCGGGCGGATTGAGAGATGTATAACCCGTCCAATCGCCGTATGAGCTTAGGGTGCCAGCGACCAGGCTTCTGTCTTGTTTGTCTAACCGTTGCATGTCACCAAGCTGATTCGATTTATCATGATGGCGGAATTCGAGGACGGCTGTGCAGGCGACGTTGCCGATGCCTTCCGGCGTTTCGATGTCGGTGGAATTGTTATTGGGATCGTAGCCGAGCTCTTTCATCAGTGGCTTGTAAACGGATTCGATGTCGGCGGGGAGGACGTCGGAGAGAGCGCGGTACGCGGCATAGCCGATTGCGCGCTCTTTGTTGGCGAGAGTTCGCTCGGACGGAGGACGGCGAAGCGCACCGCTCAGTTGTGTGCCGATAGCCTTGTCATCATAAGCCGCCCACGAGTCGTACATGCACGTGTACACCATCGCCAGTGCCCGCGCCGCCATCGGCGTACCCATCGTGGTTTTGCGAACAGCTTGAAGTACCGCGGTATTCCACTGAATGATCACGCTGGGTTCAGCAGCATAAGTGGAACCTCCAAGCCCTTGAATAAGTACAAACAAAATAACATTGCGACGCATCTGGGCGGCCGCCCGAGAAAACACTCGATGGCTAGTCCCGACTCTCTGCGACATCTATTCTTTTCCCTTCAGATCATCTCGGCTCAGGTGAGCCAATTCTTCATCAATGAGCTTCTGGAATGTCGCCTTAGGCTGCGACCCGGCCAGATAGACTCCATTGACAAAGAAACTCGGTGTTCCGGAAACGCCTAGACGGATTCCGTCGTCGAGATCTTTTTCGATCAGAAGCTTGTATCTACCTGAACTGAGACAAGACCCGAATTGCTTTTCATCCAATTGCAAGTGAGCAGCGCTCTCAAACGGGTCAGCATTCGCGTTCGCGAAGAGCAAGTCGTGATATTCCCAAAACTTACCCTGCTCCGAGGCACACCCCGCAGCCTCGGCCAACGATTCGGCACCAGGGTGAATCTCCCTCAACGGGAAATCTCGATACGCCAGCCTTACCTTTCCTTGATATTGCGCTAGTAATTCCTTCAGAGTGGACTCGGCTTGTTTGGAAAACGGACAACTAAAATCCGAGAACTCAACGATAGTGACAGGTGCAGCATGATTTCCTCTCAGTCGCCTCTCGTCATAACCGACTTGAACCCTAGGCGGCTTCAACAAAATCGTGATCTCAGCCTGCTGCTGGAGAAGATCCAAATATGCCTCTTGGGCCTCCTGGACTTTCGCCCTCTTTAAGTCTTCTTCCAATTTTGCCCTTACCTCGTCGAATGGCTGATGTATGCGATCTTTTTGCGCAAGATAATATGCATCAAGCTCCCCTTGTGTAGGCTCAAACGACTTCCCCTCGGTTGCCATTCCCAGAAGTTTGTCGGCACTCACACCTCTTTTCTCAGCCTCGGCTTCAAGTAACCGTTGACGTACTAGTTGATTTACAGCTTTTCTCTTAAATTCAAATTCCTGCTGACGAAAACTCTGACATCTCGCCTGGACTGAAGACGGGAGTTCGTCTTCATAGACTGTGATCCCAGCAACCCTAGCGAGGGCTGTTCTACGTTCGCTAATCGAGTCGGGCGACTGCGCGGCGAGATTGACGCAGAAGAAGGTCGCCGTGAGTCCCAACACGAAGGACGGACAAAGTTGTCTCCGTATCGAACACTTCCACGTCAAAAAGTAGAGAAAGTCTTTCATTGTAAGTACTTAGGCTCGCACCTCACTACATCGAACAAGTAGCTGTTGCACGCAACCGAAATTGGAGCCTTCGAACTAGGCTCCTCTCCAGTCGCACCCCTGCACTGTCACTGACGAGGCAGCCTGATCAAAAGCCGCGTGCCTGCCTACGCGTCTTCACAGACCGTCGCCGGTTCCAGTGGTACTCACTGACGAAGCTTGTTCCTTAGCATCTTCAGGTCTTCCTCGAGTTGTGAACGCACGACTTGCTCCTGCTCACCTTCGATTGCACGCCCCAATTCCGCAATGCCACGTGTGTCTCCAAAATCAGCGAGAGCCCGGCCAGCGGCCATTCGCACCGCGGGGTCCGGAGCATGCAAAGCCTCTACGAGTCCCGTAAAGACCTTCTCCGAGTCTTCCTTGGAAAGTTTGTGATATCTCGGCAAGAGTTCCGCGGCCACCATCCTGTCTCCGTTGCTCCCGCCTTTCAACAAATCAAGAACGCCGCTCAGGCACGTCGTACTGTCGCGGCCGAATCTGAGCAGATATTCTGCAGAACGTGCCCGAATGGGTCCGCTCGTACCTCCGTTGTTACAGTTATCCTCCAAAGTGTCGAAGCCAATGGACTCGCCCATCTGTGCCAGCGCAAATGCGATATTCATTCGAGCCCAGGGCACCTTCTCTGACGCGAGAGCTTGCTTAATTGCAGGAATCGCTTCGTTTGCTCTATCTTCTGCAAGTTTTTGCGCTGCCAAGTCCCGCACCTCTGGATCAGCGTTCCTCAGAGCGTCAACCAAGGCCGGCAGTGTTAATTGAATATTGTGGCGCTTCAAGAGCTCGCCGAATGTTGGCAGCGCCCCCCCATTGTCTTGTGAGATCGGCTGGCTCCCTACAAGGGCCACCGCGAGGATCAGTGTCACGAAGGATTCGTAAAGAAACATGATCGTACCCCTCCTGGTTCTACTGCTTGGTCACGGAAGTTCTAGTGACCGGCCTACCCTGAATCGTATCTTTTGTGAAGGTGTATTTGATTGTGAAACCAGCAATGTTTGCGTTTCCGCAGGAGTTTCCCGTGGGATCGCTGACTGCGTAATATATTTGGTTACATCCAAAGGTACAGGTACTCAGCCCAGCTTGATCTAACATACTAACTGTGGAAACAGACGTGTGCTGATCGTAAAAAATGTTGTTAGCGGCGCTAAAAGGGACGCCATAGGCCACACCGGCCTGGCCGACAGTGAAAGTGGAAGAGCCGGGGCATTGCGAGACAGACGCGGGACAAGTATTCTGCAGTACGTAGTTGAGTGATACCGCCTCTGAGATTTTAGACTGGTTATATGATACGGACGACGCGGGGCCGGGCTGCATTGACGCGACGATACCGATCCCCGTTAGGTTTGTCGGAAAGTTGGAGTCGTCCTCTAAGCGAATGTTCGTTGTGGCACTGATCGATACGGAAGTGGGGCAATGAGTGACCTTGCCCGAGCTTTGGGCGCCAGGCACGAAGCCGGACTGCACTGGGCATGAGGGAAGATTGTACCCGCAGAAATTGGCAGTGTAAGTCGGCTCGGACCAGTGATCCTGCGCATGGATATTCACTGAACCTCCGGCGATCCCGGTTACAAGGCCCGAGGAGCTCACCGTCGCCACGCTAGGACTGTAACTGGTCCAATCGCCACCGTGGTATTGCTGGCCCGAATTCCAAGTCTCGACGAAGTCCAGTTGGGTGGTGCCGCCCATCGCAATGGTGAAAGAACCAGGGTTCACAGAGGCGTCGGTTACCCCATTACAGGTTTCACAGGAGTAGGTACCGCACGTTGCTTTTTTTACGTTATAAATTCCGGCATCCATGGCCACCAACATCGAATCGACTTCGCCTTGAGTGCCCATCAACTCAGCGCTGCCCTCGGTGATTCCTAGGGGAATGACGTTGCCATCCGCATCAGGCAACTGGCTGCGAACGATTTCGGAAATGTTGAACGCCTGCGTTGCCCGAGGCCCGAGGTGTATCGGGAAGTCGTAATGCCCTCCTTCGAACATGAGCCGGAAAATCAAGTTTTGCGCCTCGTCTGCAGCATTCCACAGGGTTACCATGGTGTCGTCGCCGTTGCCAACGCTCCAGTAGGAGAGATTCTTTGCGGCACTCACCTTGACGCCTCTCGGAACTACTCCGAACACGTAAGAATATCTCTGGTCCACACTGCCGCCGGCCATCAACAGTCCAGCTGAATTGCCTTGAACATCGAAAACGAGGCTACCGGTTCCGGAGAAGTTCTTCAAACCGGCCGCAGTCAACATTCCCGGAACGTCTAGCATGCGGGTCTCATCGGCGTGCAGCGTGAGTGCAGGAAGCTGCGCCGAATGTGCGGTGCCCCCTGCCATCCACCAAAACGTCGGTGCAGCGATAAGCGGGGAAGGGGAAGCATTGTGCAACACAGTGTAAGGGGTGAACACAATTCCTGCGGGAAACCCAAGCATTGGATCGGCTGGCCCATCCATCAGTCCGAGTTCCGCCACACTGACGCTCGAAGCAGGTGGAAGCGCCATGGCTTCAGCGAGATGAAGGCTCGCTGAATATCCGTTTGTTTGGTCCTGAAGCCCACCGCTGACGATTAAATCATTTTCGCTTCCCACATAGGAAACGCGAATTCCGCCCTCGGACGTTGGCGCAGACAACAGTTCATTCAGCTCTATCAGCTTCGTTCCGTGCGGTGAAATTGTCACCGTGTCGTGCACAAAATCTGACCCCCGATTATCGGTTAAATCTAGTCGTGCGGTTAGGGTTCGGACCGTCGTATTCGCGAGGGTAACAAACCCGGTCACGTTGGGCTCCTGCTTCCACCACATTCCCTCGGCCGTAATCGGCCTGGGTCCCGGTGGGAGAGCTGGTTGGTTCGCGAGCTGCAGAGACTTGGTCGAACGCGCACCGTAGTCAAAAATGAGACTGTGAACGGTATCGACATTGCGAATGGTCGCACAGATCGGGTCCCACGGCCAGGAATACTGAAGCTCAACATACCCGGTAAGAGTGGCGTAAGGCGCGATGCGTTGGTTCTGCAGAGCCTCGTTGACGTCGATCACAGCGATTCCCGCCGGCGCCAGCTCTACGGGTGTTAAGGTGAACTTGATTCCGTTACTTAGATAAAGCACGGGCGTGACTGTGACTGCTGATGTTTCAACCAGGTTCTTCACGTAGATCGTTGATTTGAAATTGGCGTCTACCATCCATGGCCCTAACACTACTGAACCTGGCACAGCGTCTGGTAACGGAACACGCTTCTCAACTTTGCGTGGCACCGAACGGTGAGGAGCAGGGACCTTCGATTGCTGCGCAAAAGACGAGCCACAACACAACGCCAGAACGAACATGAGTAGAGTGAATTGAAAAATGGAACCGCGACCGGAGGACAGAAAGTTCATGGCAACCTCACACAACGGAGACGTGGTTACTACAGGGGCCGCACGCGAGCTGTTAATAACAGATTTATATATCTAAATATTTGCTAGAACGCTTACCGTGCAGCACTCTTCAAGGTATCTATCTGCTTGTCAATAGTACCGGTCTGTGGAAAACTCCGCCCATAGAATTAAGTCGACCATTTATTTTCTCGAAAGCTCACTCTCGTTCAGGGTCGCGGGCGGGCTGCATCTTGCACCCAGTGACACAGTTCGAGTCGTCGGTGCTCGCGGCACGGCGAAAATCCGTTCGATCTTGACCAGCATGCACGGCGCTTTGCTGGAGACTCAAATCGACGGTTTCCGGTGCTGGAATCTAGACGAGTTACAGGCCGGGCATCTGATTGAAAGTTTGCTTACCGGGTCAACGCTTGGGCACGGTTCGGGCCAAACAACTCGAAAATGGCCTCGCAACCGGGGCATGTAAACGAGTGATAGAAAGACATGAGGCTCCTGCGTTCTGAGATTGGCAGTGCAGGTATTGAAGCATGAGATTTTGCCATGCTCATAGCATGACACACCCAGCGAATTATTTGGTCCGCCTGGCGTGTTTTCAAGATTTGGGTTCGGGCAACTTCTCGCGGCCTGGCCGCGCCGCTAACTCCTGGTAAGTCGCCTTACCGGACATATAAAGCATTACTTCACACATTATAAAAGGGCGCCCCTTTTGGAGTAGGTTTTGAGCGTTGACCTCAAACCCCTCCAGAAAGGAACACCCTTTATGACCAGCACCCAATATATCGGCATGGACGTTCACAAGGAAAG
>Ga0210384_10004527_pt1 | contig 15483 bp, 19 predicted proteins | sample IncBWH2MmetaG_FD_160574 | JGI IMG/M metagenome (GOLD analysis project Ga0210384, IMG submission 160574) | Forest soil microbial communities from Barre Woods Harvard Forest LTER site, Petersham, Massachusetts, United States - Inc-BW-H-2-M | ecosystem: Environmental > Terrestrial > Soil >...
CGGCGACCGCGGCCGCCAGTTCGGTAGTGCCCACGCCGCCCATCGCAGCCAGCTGGACGGGCAACATGCAGCCAACCAGGTTCGTAAAGCGCGTGGCGCTCATGCTGCTCACGACGCTCCGGCGTACGCGGTCAGCACGCTCACGCCGATCATGGCTGCCGCGACCATACAACTAGCAAGCCTCTTCATTAGCTCCTCCCCGTCTTGTGAAATTGGCGCACTTCGTGCCCTCGCCGAGAATCTCGTGAAACGGCTCGATGGCCACGGCTTCTTGAGCCAAATCTGCGACGTCAGGGTCGCTCCTCGTACTCAGAGGCGAACAGGTAGCTCACGGCCAGGCTCCGATACGGCCGCCAGCGGTCCGATATCTCTACCAGCTCTGCTTCCGAGGGAACCCGGTCGAGCCCATAGATCCGTTGGATCGCCCGACGCAACGCGATATCGCCTGTGAGGAAGACGTCTGGCCGGTTCAGAGCTACGAGGAGGAAACCTCGCGCGGACCACGGCCCGATGCCCTTCACCTCGGTCAGGGCTGCCTCGACCTCCTCGTCTGTCATGCGTTCAAGCGCCGCATGGCTCAGCCGCCCATCGGCGAATCGCTCCGCGAGCGCCCTCAGCGTCGCGACCTTGCGAGCCGAGAGGCCGGCCGCGCGAAGCACCTGCGGATCGGCTGCCAGCAGCTCGGCCGGCGACGGCAGACGACCGCCGAATCGCTGTTGAATACGGGACACGATCGTGCGTGTCGCAGCGACCGACAACTGTTGACCGACGACCTGGAAAATAAGTGTCCCGAACGCATCGAGCGGCGGGAGCTCGTCCATCCAAGCTCGCGGACGAAAGGCTGGATGCGCGTCGATAACGCCCGCGAGAACCGGATCGGCCTTGCGAAGGAACTCGCGAGCCTTTCGGTCAGCGAGCGCATGGGGTCGCCGCGGACCAGCACCCACGCTCATGCCAGGTCGCGTCTCGGCGGGCCGAGCATCAGGGGCGCACCTGCGAGCCATAGCCGAGGTCGAGCCGGATCGATTCCATCACCCAGATGCCGTGGTCTCGGTTGAAGATGTCGAATGGCTCCGTGCCCTCGAGCCGGACGACAAGGCTCTAGCGCAGCCCGCGCAAGGTGGGCATGCGGTGGCGCACTGTCAAGCTCCGTGATTCCCGTGTGCGGCTGCCTACGCGGCTTGCGGGCTTGTCGTTTGCTTTTGTCGCCATTGACCGGGTGGAACTCCGTGGTGGCGTCGAAACGCAGCGGCGAAGGCGTAGGGGGAGGCGTAGCCGGTGCTCGCGCCGATCTGCGCGAGCGTTAGCTCGCCGGCGCGTAGGTGGTCTCGTGCCAGGGTCATGCGCCATTCGGTCAGGTACTGCATGGGCGCCTGCCCGAGTGCGAGCTGGAAGATGCGGGCGAACGCAGCGCGCGAGAGCCGGCTGAGAGCTGCGAGCTCCGGCACGGTCCAGGCGCGGGCGGCGTCGGCGTGCATGGCAGTCAGGGCTGGGCCGAGCCTCGGGTCTGCCGAGGCCTGGTACCAGCGCGGCGCGTGGGCGCTTCGCTGGAACCAGGCGCGAATCGCGAGCACGAGCAGGATGTCGAGTAATCGGTCGAGCACGGTCTGTTGACCCGGTGCGGAGGTGCTGAGCTCGGATGACAACAGACCGATGATCTCGTGTAGGGGGTCGTTCGCCGCGGCCGACAGAGTCAGGACAGGTGGAAGGGCTTCCAGTAGTCCTCTTCCGACGTCGCCTGAGAACACGTATGCGCCGCACACGAAGACGTTCGCGCTTCCGCGTGGGCGACGGCCGTCGTCTCCATCGCTGGCCTGGAATTGCTCCAACGGCAGGCACACGGCGTAGGGCTCGTGGGCGATGAAGTGATCGGGGCCGCTGCGGACGAGCGCCACGTCCCCGGGCGCCAGCTCCAGCGGAGATCGCGAGTCGTCGAGCCATAGCCACATCCGCCCCTGGATGACCGCGTGCGCGGTTAGCGGGATCGTGCCGGGTAGGCGGAGGCCCCATGGCGGTTGGGCGACCGAGCGTGCGAAGGCGCCGCCGGAGGCGCGAGCCCTCACAAGGTGAGCTTGCAGAACGTCCACGACCTAAGCGTCTCACACAGTAAATAGAGCGTCAAGCACATTGATCATCTTCTGTCGAGCCTGCATGCTCAAAGAATGGCGAATCACGGAGACAGCGAGGACAGAGGAGGATTGAGGTCCATGAAGCTACTTGGGTTGGATCACATCGGAATCGTTGTGCGGGATATCGACGAAACCGTCGCTCGTGCGGGCGAGACCCTTGATGGCAGATCTGTTGGCAAGCGTTTTGTCGCCGACGACATCGACTTGCAAGTTCTGCTGTGTGGCGAATCGACCTTAGAGTTGATCGAGGTCCGCGCTGCCGGTTTCGGCATGCCCAAGCTCGAGGGCGGCGAGACGGCGGTCATCGGCCATTTCGGAATTGAAGTCGACGACCTCGAAGACACCAAAGCCGAACTGACACGCCGAGGCGTCGCCTTGCAGGGCGAGGTCGAGACAGACGAGGTCCACTTCATTTTCACGGTGCCGCAGACGACGTTCGGGGTGACGTTGCAGCTGATGGAGCGCAAGGGCCGCGGGACGGGCGCCTGAGCGCCGAGCGTCCAACGGTGCCGAATACGCATCATCACTGGCGCGCTCGTTTGATGAACCTCAGGGCATCGGGGTCATGTTTTGGATGATCGCGCGGAGCGATCGGTTCAGGGCGCGCACTTCGTCCCGGGAGAGACCCAGGAGCAGACGCCCTTCCAAGTCCAATACGTCGTCGTTGACCGATCTCCACTTCTTCTCGCCCGTTTGGGTCAACTGTGCATTGAGGATCCGCGCATTTGAAGGACTCGCCTGACGTTCCACCAATCCTGAAGCTTCGAGCTGTTGGAGGGCCTCGTTCATCGACTGGGGGGTCACGAACGCCTTGCGAGCAAGCTCTGCGTTGGGCAACCCAGGGGTCTCGGCCAACATTGCGAGAACGACGTAGTGGGGTATCCCGAGTCCGTGTTTGGAGACGATCTCCTCTAAAGAGAGATTGATGAGCGACTGAGCGCGCTTGACCAGGTAGCCCGACATGTCCTCAGCTCTTGTCACGGCTCGCTTCTCTGCCTTCCGCATCTGCCCCGCTTTTCTTACATTTATCAGGCTACCTGATACACTTGTCAGGTAACCTGATAACTATAAAGGAGCGCACGTGAAAGTCATAGGACCCGACTTCATCTCACTGCAGGTCAGCGACATCGAGGTGTCAGCTGCGTTCTATTCGGAGCAGCTTGGCCTTCAACGAGCGGCCCAGAGCCCACCTGGAGCCGTCGTATTTGCCACCACTCCAATAGCCTTTGCCGTTCGTGAGCCCGCCATCGACTTGAAGGCAGTCGAGCATCTGGGCTGGGGCGTCGCACTGTGGCTCAAAGCCGATGACCCCCAGGCCCTGCACGATCGGCTTGTTGATGCCGGCGTTCGAGTCGTGACTGAGCCGTTCGATGGTCCATTCGGGCGGACTTTCGTGTTTGCCGACCCCGACGGATATGCCGTTACCATCCATTCCTGAGCGGCAATGAGAAAGGATGCCAGGCTTCATCTCCGATAGCCCCCTAGCCCGCGAGTTGATCCGCATCGGCGACGAGGCGATCGCCAAGGAGGACGACGCCAAACTCCGCGCGTACTTCACGGACGACTACGTCTTCCACGGGCCGGGCCGCGACTTGAGCTTCGCGGAACTCAGCGCTTACTTCGCCTCGTTGCGGGTAGGCTTCAGCAACCTCCGACTCGTCCGTGAGCAGATCATCGTCGACGGCAATTTCCTGACGGCGCGCACAACGTTCTCCGGCGACTTCACCGGCGTTTTCACCCACTCCCCCATCGGGCCCCTCGAGCCCACCGGGCAGCATCTCGAATGGGAAGTCATGGGCACGTTCAGGTACGACGACGGTGGGCGCCTGGCCGAGGAGTGGGTGCAGAGCGACTACCGCAGCTTCCTGACCAAGCTCGGCGTAACAACGACGGAGTCCTGACTCCTGGAATCGCCTCCGATGGACGGGCTCGGTCAGCCCACGGAGCGACGTCGAGGGCGTCAAAGTCGTGAAAGTTGACGGGCTCGACCTCGCTTGCGTATGGTTAGCCAGATGACTAAGTATGCGTCGCTCAACGGGACGTTCGGCGCGCTGGCCGACCCGACACGCCGCAGCATCCTGCAGCTCGTCTCCACGGGCCCGGCGTCGATCAGCGAGCTGGCACGACCCATTGGAATCGCCCTTCCCACGGCGCTCGAACATGTGCGCATCCTCGAGGAGACGCGACTGCTGACGACGGAGAAGGTGGGCAGGGTCCGGGAGTGCAGGCTCGGTCCAGAACGCCTCGACGAAGCTCAGCAATGGATCGAGACGTTTCGCATGTGGGAACGGCGGCTCGACGCGCTCGACCGCTATATCTCGACTCGCAAAGGGCGGCGCGCGTGAGTCCGGACGTCCGCCTCCAGCGCTGGTTCGATGCGCCCCCAGATGTCGTGTTCGACGCGTACACGGATCCCGATGCGCAGCGTGCGCTCCGGACCCGGGAGCCCGATTGGGTCGTGGAGTCCGAGTGCGACCTCCGTGTCGGAGGCGAGTGGATCATCCGGTTTGGCCCAGCCTCGGCGCCCTATGTCGAGCGAAACGTCTTCCACGCCGTGGAAAGGCCACATCGTCTGGTCTACGCGTCGACCAGCGAGGGACCAGATGGATCGCGCATCGCATCGCTGATGGAGATCAGCCTTGAATGGCTGGAGGGACGAACGCTGCTCACGCTCACGCTGCAAGGGCTCCCGTCAGGCGACGTCGAACGCAGGTTCACTCAGGGCTGGAACGCGTTCCTTGACGGGTTCGTAGCCAGGATCCAGGCACGGTCTGCGACCTGAGCAGGCGGAGATGAGGCCAGGCGTGAAACGAGAATCGGCATCCGTGAAAGGAGCGTCTAACCGTTCAGGAACGACTTACTTAGGAGGGCTGTGATGGGAAAGGTCATGTGCGATATATCGATGTCGCTCGACGGGTTCATCGCGGGACCGAACGTGCGCATCGGTAATGGGATGGGGGACGACGGGGACCGGCTCCATGCCTGGATGTTCGGTGGGAATACCGAGACCGATGATGCGATCGTGGCTGAGAAAAATACCTCGCCCGGGGCGATCTTGATCGGGAAGCGGATGTTTGACGTTGGCTTCGAGCCTTGGGGCGATCCTCCCCCCTTCGGGATGCCGGTGTTCATCGTGACGCACCAAGCGCGAGAGCCTCTACCCATGCAGGGGGGCACGACCTACACCTTTGTCACGAAAGGGATCGAGGCCGCACTCGAAGTGGCCCGGGAAGCCGCCGGCGACAAGGACGTCGGCATCTGGGGCGGGGCGAACATCATCCAGCAGTATCTGAAGGCGGGACTGCTGGACGAGATGCAGATCCACGTCGTCCCCGTCCTCTTCGGCGACGGCACCCGACTCTTCGAGCATCTCAGCGGCCGACGGATTGAACTGAAGAGGACGAGCACGATCGACACTCCGGGGGCGACCCACCTCCGCTTCTCCATCGAGACTTGACCGGCGGTTGCAGGATACCCACAGAGACGCTCGGTCCGAGAGCCTGGTTGCGACTCGCGCAGACCAAACGGATCTCTCAGGCGATCGGACCCGAGGGTCGATTGGCTCGCAGCGGGGCCAATTCTCCTACCGCAAGTCAATCGACCTCAGCGCTGACTACGGGTCGCGGCAAGACGGTCCAGCCGCACCGTCGTGTCAGCGTCGAGGCGTACGTCAGCGGTGGCTACGTTCTCGTTCAAGTGCTTCAGGCTAGTGGTGCCGGGGATCAACAGGATGTGAGGGTCGTGCCCCAGGAGCCAGGCCAGGCACACCTGGGCGGGTGTGGCTCCCTGTGCCGCCGCGGCGGCCAACACCGCAGGGTGCTTGGTCACCTTCGCTGCCCCCGCGAAGGCCGATCCAAGGGGGAAGTAAGGCACCCAGGCGATGTCGTTCTCGCTGCAGAGTTCGAGCAGCGGTTCGTCTGCCCGATCGAGGAGGTTGTATGCGTTCTGGACGCATGCGATGCCGGCCGGGAGAGCCTGGCGAAGCTGGCCGACGCTGACACTGCTGATACCAATTCCGCCGATCTTGCCCTCGGCGCGGAGGGCAATCATCTCCGCCAACTGACTGTCGAGGTCGACCCCGGGAGCTCCATCACCGGCGAGCCGCAGGTTGACGACATCGATCTTCTCCACCTCGAGGCTTCGCAGGTTGGCCTCGACCCCGGCGCGCAGCTCGTGGGGCCGTTGCGCGGAGATCCAGCGGCCCTGCCGGTCACGCTCAGCGCCGACCTTTGTGACTAGGACCAGGTCCTCTGGGTATGGATGGAGCGCAGCATGGATCAGCTCATTGGCGACGTCGGGGCCGTAATACTGGGCCGTGTCGATGTGGTTGACGCCGAGCTCGACGGCCCGGCGCAGCAGCGCAAGGGCCGCGGCCCGATCGCGAGGCGGTCCCAGCACACCCGGACCCGGCAATTGCATGGAGCCATAACCGATCCGGGCCACCGGGCGACCGGCCAGCAAAGCGCTGCCGCCTGGTTGCTTCTTCGTGCTCATCTCATGTCTTCACAGGGCTCGCTGGCTGGAATAGAAGCCCCGGCCGGAAGAGCAAAGCGGCGATGATAGCTCCACTGGCAGCGATAACGGCTGTCCACCAGAACGCGGTGTCGTAGCCATAAGCGAGCGCAAGTCCGTTCGCCTCTCGCCCCGCGGACGCGTGCGTCACGAGGTAAGACGTGACCGCGGTCGCAAAGATCGTGTTCAGGAGCGACGTGCTGATTGAGGCTCCTAGCTGTTGGCCAACCGTCACGGTCGCTGCGGCCTCCCCCGCGTCCTGTCGCGCCACGCCGAACGTTCCGGCGTTGAGGGATGGCGCGATGACCGAGCCGAGACCAAGCCCGATCAGCACGAGGGGCCCCAGCACCCCTTGCGCGTAGCCAGTGTCAGGTCCGAGCTGTGCAAGCCATGCCGTCCCCCCCGCCGCCAGCGCCAAGCCAGCCGGCACAAGCGGTCGTGGCCCGACTCTCGGTAGCAGCACGATGGTCGATAGGTTGGACGCGAGTACCAAGCCTGCCGAGATTGGCAAGAACGCCAGGCCTGTCGTGAGCGGCGAGAAGTTAAGCGTCCCCTGCAGGTAGTAGGTCAATAAGAAGAAGGTCGCGAACATGCAGAAGGCAGCGAACAACGTTGCGACGTAAGCGCCCGCTCGGTTGCGATTGAGCACGATTCGCGGCGGCAGTAGCGGGTTCGCGGCGCGACCCATCCATAGCGCGAACAGCGCGAGCAATGCCGCTCCCGCGACCAGGAATCCCCACGTCGCCGGATTCCCCCAGCTGTTCGTGGCCGCGTTGCCGAAGCCGTAGACGAGCGAGAACATGCCGGTGGACGAGAGCAATACCCCCGGTATGTCGAGCCGGGGCTTGGTCGGCGAGGCTTGCCCAGTGAGCACTAGTGCCCCGCCGACGAACGCGACTCCGGCAAAGATGACGTTGCCGTAAAGGGTCCAGCGCCACGAGAGGTACTCGGTCAGCGCGCCACCGATCAGCAGACCGACCGCGCCGCCGGCGGTCGCGATCGCGCCGAAGATCCCGAATGCCCTCGCCCGCTCTTTCGGATCGGTGAAGGTTGTCGACAGAAGCGAGATCGCGGCAGGAACGAGTATGGCCGCGAAGGCACCCTGGAATGCCCTCCCCGCCACCAGCATGCCGAAATTGACCGAGGCCCCGCCCACCGCCGAGACCGCGGCGAAACCCAACAGGCCCACAAGGAACGTCGTCTTCTGACCAAACAGATCTACCAGCCTCCCTCCCGCCAAGAGCAGGCTGCCGAAGGTCAAGGTATATGCGGTGACGACCCACTGACGGTCCGCAGTTGTGAACTGCATTTCGCGTTGCGCAGACGGCAGCGCGACGTTGATCGCGGTAAGCGCGGTCACCACGGCTGCGAACCCGATGCCTATCACCGCGAGCACGAGCCAGCGCGAGCGCTCTCTGGCGGCGCGCTCGCGGACCAACTGGTCGGTCAACGGGTCCGTTGCCACGGGTGGTGCCCCTAATCCATTTGCCCGCGCTACGACTTTTGTGCGAGCCAGGGCGGGGTGTACGCGCCCACCCCGTAGACGAAGGCGAGCAGGTCGTCCGCAGCCCACTCTTCGGCGATTTTTCCGTCCACCACCCGGTACACGTCGACCGCATCCCACCGGACGTGTTTGCCCGACGCCGGGATGCCGAGGAGATCCCCCTTGTGCGTTCCCTCGACGACCGCGCGCACGGACACGATGTCTCGTTCCGCGATGATGTCCTGCTCGACATTGCTGAGATCCGGGAGGGCGGCGACGATCGCGCCGATCAGCCCAGCGAAGTTCTCGCGACCCTCGACTGTGCCCAAGGTACCGCCGTGCCATTTGATGTCGGACGTCATGTAATCCGACGCCCGAGCCGCCTGGTGCTTGTTGAACGCCGTTTCGATGAACTCGCGAACTATCCGCTTGTTTTCTTCCAGCTGGCTTTGAGCACTCATATTGCCCTCCTTGGCTTGCGCCTCTTCCGTTGCCTGTAGATCCGATGATGCCGTCGTCAATTCATTCCTCCTTGAGAAGCCGCTCGGTGAGAACGATCTGGACGACTTCCTGCACCGTTTCGAGGCGCGCCCAGTCACGCTGCAGCTCCACCGCCAGCGCCACCCAGCTGGTCGGCTTTGCTCCCGCCTGCAAAACGCGCTGCAAGCCCGCGTTGTGGGCTTCGACGGATGTGCCGCCGATCGCATCGACGACCGGGTAGACGTCGTATCCCTCGCGCATGGCATCGAGGGCGGGAAACGCCATGCAGATCTCAGTCCAAAGCGCGCAAATGATGAGCTTGCGGCGGCTAGTCGCCCGAACCGCATCTACGAAGTTCGCGTCCTCCCACGCATTTGTCGTCGTTCGATCGATTGGCGGGTCGCCCGCAAGAACCTCCGCGAGCGGCGTTAGCGTGGGTTGACCGCGCCCCGTTTTGACGTTGATCGTGGAGTGGACGACCGGCAAACCAAACAGCTTGGCGATCTTTGCCGTCGAAACCACGTTCTTCAGCAGGAGGTCGCGGTCCATCGACCGCACTCCCGCTAATTGGCTCGGCTGGTAGTCGATCACGAGCAGGGCTGCGTTCTTCGGTGTGAGCAGGTGGTCGCCCAGCTGATCACGTACTACGGTTGAAACCTGCGTTGCGGTTGCCATCTCGAATCTCCTTATGACTTGCGGGCGCACGCTAGGACACGAAGCTGACGTCTATACGAGGCAATCCGACTCGAGCTACCTGTTCGCGTACACCCGAAAGTTCTGCTCGCCGGTAACGGGGTTGTATTCGCCCTCATGGCGAGACCTAGTTCCGTTCAGCCAGGCGAGCTTCTTTGATGAGGTCTGGAAGGTGTTCTCGCCCACGAACTTGTTGTGAGTGGGGCTCTCTCGAATACTCTTCCCCTTGTAGTCCACGAGCACGGTGTCGCCATCGTCGGTGGTGTGAATTTGTCGAGTTTCGTAGTCGATCGTTCCATCCGGCTTCACCAGGGCGTCGATCGTGGCGTAGTAAGTCGCGTTATAGAGGCCCTTGACCTCACCCTCCAGATTGTTCTCGAGCCTGATGCCGGCCGGTGAGAACCCTTTGATGGTCCTGGTCGTGTTCTTACCTCTCAATTCAAGAAGAAGCTCCCCTTTTGTCGCCGCATCGTCAGCGCTCATTTTCCATTCTCCTCCCACCACTGTAGTAACTACTAGAGTTCACTCTAGTGTAGATTCCTCGGTGTGGCTGTCAAGACCCCCTCGGGCCGCAAGGGTCGCCGCGAGCAGGCGATCCGCACCAGGAACCGCATGCTTGATGCCGCTCTATCTCTCTTTCTGGAGCAGGGCTATGACGACACGACGATTCAGCAGGTGGCGACCGCGGCCGGGGTTGCGGTTCAGACGGTGTATTTCACGTTCGGCAACAAGGCACGTCTTCTGGGGCAGGTCCAAGACCGGGTGGTCCTGGGCAACGCCCCGTCCGAGCAATGGGCCGAGCAGCCATGGGCGGCTGAGCTGCGATCGGAAACCGATCCTCGGAAGCTGCTCGACCTGTTCGTGGATGTCGACAGCCAGATCAAGGCGCGCGTCAGTCCGTTTATTGCCCGCCTCGGCGCGGCGCTACCGAATGACCCTGAACAAGCCGCAGTCCGCGACGCACGGCGCGACATTTTCTTTGGCACGCTGATCGATCGACTGCATCAGCTGGGAGCCCTGCGCAAGGGGCTGTCCAGTGACCGGGCACTCGACATCCTGCGGGTGGTCAACTCGCTCGAAGCGTACGTTGAGCTGACCGAACGACGCGGATGGAGCGATGAAGAGTGGCAGGCATGGCTTCGGCGAGTGCTCCGAGAGGAACTTCTCGGCGCGACCACGAGCTGAGTCGGCGATCGCGGCTGCGTTCTCACGAACGGCCAAGACCTCGCTCTCAAGATCGAACTGCTTCGGGACAGATGTACGGCCGCATCGGAGCGACGTAGACGTCGATCCAAAGCGGGCCGGTACCTACGTGTCAGCCGCCCGCGGCCTTGGCCTTTTGCAGCTCGGCGATTTGCGCGCGCGCCGCGTCAACAAGTTCCGCGTTGGTGTTGGCGTGGCCGGCCAGGCCCCACCCGCCCTCAACCGCCTCGGTGAGGAGCACCCATGTCCTGGCTTTGAGCGAGGCATCGCCTGCCGCAGCCGTAACCAGTTCGGTGAACTGACTGACCACGGCGAGCTGCTTCTCACGGTTCAGTGCCCCTGCGTTGGTCAGCACCTGGACCCTGACGTAGTTCCCGTCTCCATCGACATTGGACAGCGCGCCGTTCGGAAGTTCGTGGACGAATCCCGCGGTGTTCTTGCGGAACATCGGGATGTTCGGCACCTGCTCGATCTTCATCAAGGTCTCAGCAAGGTCCCGCGCCAGGGCATTGGGATCCTTGAAAGTGCCGCTCGTGGCGTAGACGTCGATCATCGGCATGTTCTTCTTCTCCTAGCGGACCGCAACCTTGGCGGCGGACTCGATCAGCGTCACGACCTCGTCCGGATGGGACACCATCGCCAGATGGCCGGCAGGCACCTCAATGGTGGTGGCCCCCATGCGCTTGGCGAATAGTCGCTCCGCATCGGGCGGGATCGCCTCGTCGGCGGTGGCGACGAGATACCAGGAGGGAAGGGACTTCCAGGCCGGCACTCCCATCACGTCCTCGAATGTGCTCATCGACAGCCCTTGCTGAACAGCATGCATGACCTTCGCGCGGGTCTTCTCCACTCCTGAGGCGAAGTGCGTGACAAAGTCAGCCTCGGGAATCCACGCGAACGCTTGCTCATCGACGATCAGGTGGGCCAGCGATGGCGTCGGCGGGCCCGCGCCCAGCAGCTTGCCGAGCGACTCGCCCTGGTCGAGACCGAAAGCGGCGACGTAGACGAGCGCCACAACGTTCGGCGCATCGGCGCCCAGTGCTGTCATGACCTGCCCGCCGTACGAGTGGCCGGCGACGATCGTGGGCCCAGTCTGGCGCTTGAGCACGTGGCGCAGCCGGGCGACGTCCGCAGCAAGCGAAGTCAAGGGGAACTGCGGAGCCGTGACTGTGAACCCGGATGCCTGCAGCGACTGGATGACGTCGCTCCAGCTCGAACCGTCCGCCCATGCGCCGTGGACCAGTACAACGTTCGGTTTATCACTCATGCAGAAGATCGTCAGTCGCGAGACCTTCGCTTCGCATGAGTCAACCGACTCGTTTTCTTAGTCGCGCACCCGATCCGCAAAAGCGTCGCGCAATTGGGCGCGCGCGGTGATCTCCAGCTTCGGAAATATTCGGTAGAGGTGGCCGCCGACGGTTCGCGGTGACAGGAAGAGCCGTTCGGCGATCTGCCGGTTCGACAAGCCTTCGGCGGCGAGCTGGGCGATCTGGAGCTCCTGGACAGTCAGGCGATCACGGAGATCAGGCGCTCGTCGCCCGACCCTCTCCCCTGTGGCCCGCAGCTCCTGGCGCGCTCGCCTGCTCCAGGCGGATGCACCAAGGGCATCGAAGAGGGTCACGCTTTCCTTCAGCGGCGACCGCGATTCGGCACTTCGCCGATGCCTTCGCAACCAGCGCCCGAGCGAAAACAATGTCCTGGCTCGGGGGAACGGATAGCCGGCCAGGTCCTGAGCCAAGGCCGCGGCGAACAAAGGCTCCGCTTGATCGTCCGCGGCCAGCAGCGGCCGGGCGCACGCCAGGTTCAAGGCGAGAATCGGCGGCTCTGCATGACTGGATATTGCTTCGAGGTCCTCCATCACTTCGGTGAGCCGGTTGGTATGTCCGCTACCGGCGGCGGATTCGACGAGGTCCAGCAGAGCTTGCCAGCGCATGAAGCGGTGGAACGCCGGGTCGTTCTCGTCGAAGACAGGCCACAGGTGTTGGAAGGCATCGTCGTGCCGTCCATCGCCGAGTGCGGCGGCGCCGCGAGCGAGGTGCGCGGTCGCGAGCAGCGGTCCACCCTTCATGGCAAGAAGCGCCCGCTCCGGTTCAGCCAGTACAGATTCGAGGTCTGCTTCGTTTCCGCGGAGCGCCGTCACCAGGGCGCCGATCAGCTCCGCGGTAAGACCGTACTGAGGCTGCGTCGTATCGCGCGCGAGACCGGCTGCCTCCTGAGCGGCCGCGGCGGCAGCCGGCCACTCGCCCGCGTAGGTCGCCGCCCACGCGTAGTGCCCGAGGGCCTGCGTTAGAGGGACCAACCGCACCTGCTCGCGGAGGCCGTCGATCGCGGACGCAAGAAACCGCACTCCCGTCGTGATATCGCCGGCCTTCTCAGCAGCCATCCCGGCGTACATGGCCGCGACCGGGTCGGCCATCTCGTGCAGTCGCATGCGCGCGACCCGTTTGCGGATCGGCGGCCCTGTCGCTTCGGGATGGGCGAGGCCGACGACTACCAGCACGCGGGGGTCGTCGTCCGCCACCCCCATGGCCATCGCGGCCTCGACGAGATATTCCCGGGTCCGCGTCTTGGTGCGCGTCCACCAAGATCGATGTGCGATCGGCACCAGTGAGCGCAGGGCCATGTCGGCATCGCCGCCGTCGCGCAGCTGTTCGGCGATCGTGACGAAGGTCCTGGCGGCGCCAGCCTCGAACCATACGTTCCCACTGATGATCTGGCCGAACCAGGCAAGCCGCGCTAGGTCGCGGCCGGCAAGATCGAACGGCACCGCCTGATCGACCAGCCGGCGAGCACTTTCGACGAGACCGAGGTCATAGGCAATCTCCGCCGCGGCGACAAGGCGCGCTCCCTTCTTTGGAGAGTCCGCCGTCAAGGCGGCTGCGCGCTCTAGGGCCGCACCCGCGACGGTGACGGCGCCACGGGCGGCGGCCAGGCGGGCGTGTTGCTCGAGCGCGGAGGCGATGTTCTCGTCGGGTCCGCTGGCTGACATGGCGCGATGCCAGAGTTGACGCTCTGGATCCGCGACGACCTCGCCGAGAGCCCTATACATCTCGAGAATCTGTTGGGCAGAGGCGGCTTGACGGACAGCCGAGCGGATGAGCGGGTGCCGGAACCGAACCCGGTCGTCAACGATCCCGACCAGGTCCGCGTCAACAGCGGGTTGAAGGGATTCGACGCCGGCTCGGCTGGACCGCGCGATCTCGTCCAGGGTTGCTCGGCTGTCGAGCGCTGCCGCGAGGAGGGCGGCCCGCGTGGACGGGGCAAGCTCGCGAAGCCGGTTTGCGAATGCCCGATCAAGCCGAGCCGTCAACGTCGTGGGCGGCGCCGAAAGCTGCTCGCCGGATCGCCCCATGCTGCTCGCCAGCTCAACGAGCGCCAGGGGATTGCCCGACGCTTCTGCCAGAACTCTCGCGCGCACGACCGGGTGCAGCTCCGGCGCCTCGCGATCTAGCAAGTGGGCAGCCGCCGATGCGCTCAAGCGCTCGAGATCGATGGTAGGTAGGCGGGCGTCGTCGAAAGGTGCCGCCTGCTCCCGCCTGGTCGCGGCCACCAATCCAACGTGCTCGACTTCCAGCCGGCGCGCAATGAAAGCAATGACGTTGAGGGTCGAACGGTCCAGCCACTGAGCGTCGTCCACGATCAATACAATCGGTACCGAGTCAGCGATGTCGCAGATGAGCTGAAAGGCCGCGACCGCAACACGGAACGGATCCGGCGTGTGATCGACGCCCAACCCGAGTGCGGCCTCGAGGACTTGGCGCTGAGACTCGGGTTGCTGCGCCAAAGCTCCGATGACCGGGCGCAAGAGTTGGTGCAGGCCCGCAAAAGCTACCTCGGCTTCTGATTCGACCCCGACGGTGACCAGCGGACGGACACCCTGCGCCTCCGCCCGCCCGCGCACTCGTTGAAGCAGCACTGACTTTCCGATGCCGGCCTCGCCCCGGACCACAACTGTTCCGCCGCCGTCGCGGAGACGGTCTACCAGCGCGTCCAGGACTGCGCACTCTTGCTCGCGCTCGATCAACTCGGGGCCGGCGTCGACCAAAGGCACCCCGCTCATCGGGCGAGTATGAGCGCTACGGGCTGGTCAGTTTCCTCTACTTTTGAGCTTCCGTTCGGTGAGAACCTAGCCTTGAATTGCCATGCGTTTTGTGGAAACTAATGGCCTTGGAATTCTGAACCCGAATGCCTCACGGTCGAGAGTCCGTGCCCGTGCTGATATATCGCGAGTCGGCGTATTAGTTGCCGCTTATGTTCATAGTGCGCAAACCGACTTCGATGGCGCGTACTCCGCCGGACCTGAGTGGAACCAGCGTGTCGGCTCATGAGATCCGAAGGCTGCTGATCAATCCGTCGCGGATCACGAATCGATATTCGACGTCAGCCTCGCCGCCTGGAAAGTTGCCGCGCAGATGCGCGCCCACACGGTACGCGTCTTCACCATCCGGCTGGCCACTTGTGACCGTGACTGTGTAGTCATATTGCGTGCGGGTCATTCGCTGCCAGGCGCTGATCTCGGTTCGTCCGCGCTGAGTCCTCTCCTCGTCCTCCACGGTTGCGTCTTCGGTAAAGCACTGACCGAGCGCATCAAAGTCCTGTTCTGCGGCCGCATCGATAAACCGTCCGATCACTTCCGGCGCTTTCTCAAGCATCGCTGCCTGTCCACTTTAGCCTGCAAACTCGCTTATCAGTCAGTGTGCCGACCATGTGGTGCCCTCCTGATCGATTGAACCCATTGGAGTCGGAGGTTTTGCGGCATGGCCTCGAAGGCGATGCCGCCGAGTTTCGCGCCCTTGTTTGTCCTCATCCTCGAGGATGAGATCAAAGATCGATCTTGGGGCTGACGACGGCGCGATTGCCGAAACCTAACGTGACGGTCATGGAAAACACCACGATCGTCGAGACCCACAGTCTCACAAAGCGATATGGAAGCGGAGTTCTTGCCGTCAACTCCGTCGACATGAGCGTGCGACGTGGCGAGGT
>Ga0210384_10004529_pt1 | contig 15481 bp, 15 predicted proteins | sample IncBWH2MmetaG_FD_160574 | JGI IMG/M metagenome (GOLD analysis project Ga0210384, IMG submission 160574) | Forest soil microbial communities from Barre Woods Harvard Forest LTER site, Petersham, Massachusetts, United States - Inc-BW-H-2-M | ecosystem: Environmental > Terrestrial > Soil >...
CTGAGTCGAAGGCCGAGTCCAAATCACAGTCAAAGCCGGATTCCAAATCGGAGAAGAAGGATCGCTAATGGACATACAGGTCGTCACCGACAGCGATTTCGATAGCCTCGTGCTCAAGTCCAACATTCCGGTGTTGGTCGATTTCTGGGCGACCTGGTGCGGTCCGTGCCGAATGATTGCCCCGATCGTCGAGCAGATTCACGGGGAGCTTGGCGACAAGGTCAAGATCATGAAGATGGACATCGACGAGAACCCGGCCACCCCGATGCAGCTCGGGATCATGTCCATTCCGACCGTGATCATCTTCAAGGACGGAAAGGCGGCGGAGCGAACCGTCGGTTATCGCCCAAACATGAAAGGTGACCTGAAGGCGAAGCTCGAGGCGCTGATCTAGCTCAGGGCTGGGCGGGCTTCGGCTCCGTCAGCCCGGTCTGGGCCCAGACCGTCGCCGCTCCAACCGACTCGAACGTCCGCATTGACAGGCCGTGGTGGTCTATCTGTTTGGAGACGTCCCCGACAATCGCTTTGGCGAGCCCGGTTTCTGCCGTCACCATCGCCATGCGCTTGAGACCCGCGGCCACCGCTTGCGGTGCCCAGTCGGTCATAGCCCACTTTTGATCCTCAGGCACGAACACCTTCGCCTTGCGAGCGTCGCTGACGTAGCCGACCGCGTGGTGTTCACGGATCGCGCGCACCCCAACTAACAGGGCGGCACGGAACTCCTCGCTGGTGGCGAAGCCCTTCCACTCCGCGTAGAGGATCTGCTGGCCGCCGCGCCAGCGTATGGATAGGTAAGGCTCGTCCAAATAGATTTGGTCTTCTCGTGCCATGGGTCTGGCTTGGAGCGTACATCCGGCGTCAGAACAGGGTTCTGACCGAATACGATTCCGAGCGCTGGGGATGATCGGGGGCTGGTGCCCCCCGCGGTCTTCAAAACCGTTTGCGGGGCGCTGCTGAGGCGTCCTGGGTGGGTTCGATTCCCATCCATCCCCGCCAATTTCCGCCGCGATGACAGCCAAGATGACAGCCACAGCAGCGGACTCGGGCGCACTTCTGCGTGTCGCGACGGACGGATGTGGCCGCCTTCGAGCACGAGCCCAGTTTCCGTCAACAATTTCCTGACGGAGATTCGATGTCTCGGCGCGTATAGGAGGTAGGAATGGTCGTGCAGCCTGCCTCCCGAGCGCTAGTCCACGCGGCCAAAGATGGCGACGATTCGGCGTTTGAGGCTCTGCTGGAGCCGCTCCTAGATCAGGCCTATCGACTGGCCTGTGCCATGCTTCACGACCACCAGGCTGCCGAGGATGCTGTCCAGGAGGCGGCATTCAAGGCCTGGCGCAAGCTTTCACAGCTGCGCGAAGGCTCGGACATGCGGCCCTGGTTCTTAGGCATCGTCGCCAACGAATGCCGCACCGAAAGGCGTTCGCGTTGGCGGTCGGTGATTAGTTCAGTGCTCCCTGAACAAGCGCAGGAGCCACCTGACGAAGGAATCGTGGCGGGGGTCGAACTGCGGCGCGCATTGCGGGCCATAGAACCAGCCAAGCGTCTGGTGCTGGTTCTGCATTGGTATCTCGACTTGCCCCTTGATGACATCGCGGCCGTCACCGGCACGAGTGTGCATGGCGCGGAGAGCCGCTTGTTGCGAGCCACACGGGAACTAAAGAAGCGGATGGAGGCTCACCGTGGACGACCTTAGCCTGAGAACCGAATTTCACCGTGCCCTCGACGCCGTCGCGCCGCCAGCACCATGGCTCGCAGTTCACGTTCGGGAGGAGTTGCGGAGAAGGCGTCCTGAGGCTTACTCACCCCGCCCTCGCCGAGCATGGTTCCGCCTGGCGTTTCCGCGGTTTAGCAAGCCACTGATGGCCGGCGCGCTCATCGTGGCTCTGGCGGTCGCTGTGGCGGGCGCCCTCCTCGCCTTGAACCAATACGCCCACCGCTCCGTTCCCGTCCGGACTCATTCTGGACCGGCCTCGCGTATGTGCTCCCAAGGACAGACCACGAGCGTCACGGGGTGGCCGGGGACAAGCGCTATCTCGGACGTTGGCGGCGCCTTGCCAAGCCTGTCGCCGCCGAATGTTCCGGGAGAGGTGAAAGGTGGCTCAAGCATTTGCGTCCTCGACGCCGACCACGCCTGGATGAGCGTAGCCACTGGAAATCCAAACTGTCCTGGCACGCCTCCCTGCGCCGGGCCCCAAATAGATCACGTGGTCGTCCAGTCGACCCACGACGGTGGCCAGACCTGGCAGCAGGGCCAGCCGGTGCCGGCCAGCGGGGCGAATTTGGCCGCCGAGCTGGACTTTCTTGACGACCTGCGCGGGTGGCTTCTAATCGACACTGGCTATTACGCCTCTCCCGCGTTTGTGCGAAGCCTCTACGCAACGACCGATGGCGGGCTTCACTGGAGCCGGCTGACCAGCGGCGCACCGAGCGACGGCTCCGTGCTTGGGCAAGTGGCAAAGGGGTGTGCCGAGAGCGGAATGATGTTCGTCAGCGTTGACCGGGGTTGGCTGACATGGGACTGCTCGAGGAGCAATGGGCCGGCTCCAACTCAGTCGGGGGGTCCGGTCGTGGCAGCCACCAACAACGGCGGCCGAAGCTGGGCGCCAGTCGACCTTCCGGGGATCTGCGGCGCAGCTGCGCCGATCTTCAGCGGGAACCATGGCGTGCTTCAGTCCATGTGCGGTGTCTACTGGACGACGGATTCAGGTAGGACGTGGAATGCTGGTCAAGCACTCCCATTCGCCGCACAGGTCGATTTTGTTGATGGAGCGACCGGCTTCTACTTTCAAAAGGGCGCAACCGGGTCTGACCTGTATCGCACCGACGACGGTGGTCGAAGCTGGGCAGTTGTAACGAAGGCGCTGTTCTCAGGCGACACTATCGATAGCTATCAATTCGTAGACGCCACGACCGGGTTCGCCAACACGTCCAAGTCCCCCGCGACTTGGAAGACCACCGATGACGGCAAGACCTGGCTGCTGCCCGCCGCCTACAGATCGATCGGGAATGTGGTTTGTCCATTGCCATGGAACCCTCCTGCTTTGGGTTCGGTCCCGGTGCCCGTGAAGATGGTCAGCCCGACGACAGGCTGGGCGGCCGGCGCCTTGCGAACGACCGACGGCGGGTCCCACTGGTCGAGCGCTGGCCCGGGCCCGCTGCCAGATCGTTCTTCCGGTCACAGCGAGTTCTTCCTGGATGGAACCCATGCTTGGGTGGCGCAGTCGGTGGGCTCGCCTAGCGCATGCGCGGATCAGGTTGTCGTTTTCAGCACCGCGGATGGGGGCCATACGTGGCAGCAAGGTCCGGCTATCGGCCACCCGCTACCTGACCGCAACGCCCTTCAGGCAGGGACTTGGTCGCCGTTTCTCGACTTTCTCGACGCCCAAGAGGGCTGGCTGTTCGTCCGAGCCAATCCCTTTTGTGGTGGTTTTGGATGCTCAGTCACCAAACCAGGATCTGTCTACCGAACATCGGATGGCGGCAGTCATTGGACGCTGCTTACGGATCAGGCGGGTTCGAGCTCTGCACAGTGTCGGGCGAGCTCGGCCGTTCATTTCTCATCCATCACCACCGGCTGGTTGGAGTGTGACATGGGGTCTGTTCTCGTCACACACGATGGCGGCGTCACCTGGGCTATGCAGGTCTTGGTGCAGGAAAACTGCTGCCAGATTTCGCTGCCAAGTTTCTTCGATAAGAATCACGGCATGTATTTCGATTCGAGCGTGCAGGTGCTTTTGATGACATCCGATGGAGGCGCCACCTGGATTCCGGATGGCCTCCCACCGCTTCCCTCCTACTCTTGCATAGGCAAGTACGGCCCAACGACCTGTTCTGACGAGGCCATCGCGGCCGTGAGCTTCATCAACGCGAGTGAAGGGTGGGCAGCCGTCAGCAAAGCCGACGCAGACGGAACCCAGATCGCCCTCCGCATCGAACACAGCATCGATGGCGGCCGGACATGGACTAGCCTCAGCGGCAAGCTGCCGCCCGGGTCCGCCTCCACAAATCTGCGGACTTCCAATCTCAGCTTCATCGACGCCAGCAACGGGTTCTGGTGGATTCCAGCGTCGCAGACGTCGGCACCTGTGTTCCTCAGGACGACCGATAGTGGACAAACGTGGGCCGCAGTCCAAATGACGTTCCACTGATGACGCACTCACTGACGGAGCGCCAGATGACGCAGGACGTAATGCAGGGGATTGTTAGCCGTCAGCTGTCAAATCAGTCGTCAGAGCATGCCGGCGTCGCTCACGAAACGACCACGCATTTTGGTGCTCACGCAGGGAGTCGACCCCGGAACCTTGTGATTATGAGTCCCCTTGCTGTGCGTTCACTGACAGCCAAGAAGACAGCCAACTCAGCGGACACAGGCGGACAAAGACGCGCGATCATGGACTCTAAAGGCGTCCGATCGAACTGCAGCGAGCCTCTGTGAACGTCTGCGGATAGCAGGCCCGCGGTCTTCAAAACCGTTTGCGGGGCGCTGCTGAGGCGTCCTGGGTGGGTTCGATTCCCATCCATCCCCGCCATTTTTCAGCCGTTTTGGCTCCAATGGCAGCCAAGATGACAGCCAAAACCACAAACGGTTTTCTAAACCGTTTGTGGGGGCGCTCCAAAGGCGTCCGGGGTTCGATACTGAAATCCTGAAACCTGCGTAGGGATCGAGAGAGCGCAGGCGGATGCCCTGTGACACGTCGTCCCTACTTCTCAGCCTGAAGGCCGAGCGACCAGGGCGAAGCGTCAGACGGCGGTCCAGCCCCCGTCGACGAGGAGAATATGCCCGGTCACGTAGCTCGAGGCATCGGAGGCGAGAAAGAGCAGCGGGCCGTCGATCTCCTGCAGAGTTGGCGTGCGGGCAAGAAGGGTCCGCTCCCGGACGGACCGCGCAAAGTCTTCATCGGCCAGAAAGCCCGTCATCTCTGATGGGAAGAAGCCCGGCGCCAAAGCGTTGACTCGTACACCACGACTGCCCCATTGGGCCGCCAGCTGGCGCGTGAGGTTCACAACAGCACCTTTCGTGGCGTTGTACGCCGCCATCCGCCCGCGGGACGAGACGACACCGAAAATGGAGGCGATGTTGATCACACTCGCGACCGGGGAAGCCAACAGCAAGGGCGCCATCAACCGGCACAGGTCGATGACGCTGACCAGATTCACCTCTATGACCTGTCGAATTTCATCGAGTGACTGCTCCTCGATGGGGCCCTCGTCCGAAATGCCGGCGTTGTTGACCAGCACATCGAGGCGGCCGTGAGATTGGAGACGTTCCGCCAGTGCCTGGCGGTGGCGAGCGTCGGTGATGTCGCCGGTCATCGTTTCGATCCGCTCCCCGCACTCGGACGCCAGCTCGTCGAGGCGGTCGCCGCGGCGAGCCGTCACGAGCACGTTCGCGCCAGCCTGGTGCAGCACGCGTGCGAAGCGCGCCCCGAGACCAGACGACGCCCCCGTCACCAACGCGACCCGACCGTCCAGCCGCCATCGCGCATCAGGAAAGCGGTTGTCCAGTGCCGACATGTCGTCAGCCATGACAGCGAATGATTATCCCAGCGGTACGGACGGTCGCCGGGTCGGTCGGTCGACGGCCGCATCGACCCGACTAGACCCTCAGCGTGGATTCGCTCGTCTCCAGTCTTGTCAGGGATGTACGACCGAGGGATCGACGTCGTTCAACGCGTCGGTGACGATTGGAAACATGTCGTTGTTGTACGCAGTCGCAGTCTGGAGGACTGCATCCTTGTTCCCGGTTTTCGCAGCCGAGATCAGCGTCTTGAGGTCAGCAATCGCCTTTGGGAGCTGAGTTCGAAAGGCTTTATCGTCGGCGGCGAATTTAGCGGGCGGTTCGGTACTGCCCAGATCACTCAAGAATTTCTGCTGGTTGGTGAGGATTGCAGTAGCCCTTTCCAAGCACATAGGCGGGTCAATGAACTGGAGGTTGTTCGGTGCGTCCGGCGGATCCTTGCCGAGACAGACCCTGGCTGCAAGATTGGAGCCATTCGAAAGTCCGTCGGCGACCTGCTCCTGAACCCAATAGTTGTGGGCGAGGGCAACGTAGCTTCGAGTGACCGAGTCGGGTGTTGGTGATGCGACTACGAGGTGCGTCGACGAGCTACTACCTGGGCTCGAACAGCCCACCAGCAAGGCCCCGAGGATCGAGGTTGTCGCCAGGAAACCCCGCGGAGGCAGGTTGATCGCTTTGTCCTTACCCGCGCTATGCCGTGGTCCGGAGGCTACTGAAAAAGCTCCAGATCACGGAATTGGCGTTCGGCTCATTTGGCACGGGATCGAAGGTTGATCCGAACCAGGTGTGGTGACCGCCCACGACCGTATCCAACCTGACAACCGTTCCCGTCTTGCATTGGCTCCAATAGGCGGTTTTCGTTATTCCGCTCTGACTTAGGGCGGGATCGCCGACGCACCCGTCCAGCATCGTCCACGCCTGAACGGCTGCAACTCCGCGGGCGTAGGAGACGTTGGCATCGGCAGTGCCGTGCATTTCCAGGACCGAAATCGGCCGCGTCGGATGACAGTCGTTAGTGATCATCGAGCCAGCCACCGAGGCCAATCCGGCGATCACGGTGGAGAGCTCGCACGCCACTCGGTAGGCCATGGGTGCGCCCGCTGATACGCCCACAATGTAGACGCGAGCCGCATCGACTTGGAAATCGCTCTTAAGTCGCTCGACGAGCCGGCTAATGAATTGAACGTCGTAAGAGCCGGCATCGGGATCCCAGGTGCCGTCGCAGCCGTCGGGATAGACAGCTAGGAATCCTGCCTTCGTAGCCTCTTCATCGAAGTGGCTGACGCTTGCATGGGTAGCCGCGTCCGAAGGCGTTCCATGTAGCGAGATGACCAGAGGAATTGGCTTTGTGTAGTCGAGAGCCGGCGGACGGAAGATTCGGTAGTCTCGGAGTCGACCGTCTAGGGTGAGGCTTACGTACTGAACCGCCGCGGCGGTTGCCATCGAACCCTGGCAATCTACGATTGGGCTTGGCTTCGGACTAAGGCTTGGGCTTGGGGGGGGTGCCACCGCAGAAGTCGAGCCGCCGCAGGCGGAGGATCCCAACACCAGGGCCGCGATCAAGAGGACCGGCCATCGCCTGTTCTCCAGTCGGGCTTGCATCGCAGTTTTCTCCTCGAATGTTCGCCACTTGGAGTGCTTCGAGTGGCGTGCGATCCAGGCTAGGTATCTAGCGCTGAGCAGACACCGTGGAAAACACGGGCTTTGAAGCTGAACTCAACTGTCGGCCCGAACCGGCCACACCAGCATTCTCGGCTCCAGGGCTCCGCTTTCGGATTGAAGTCGCTCCGCAACTTCCTGTCCAACCTCATTCGCCAAGCGAGTCATGAGCTCTGCTTCTTGGGCAGCAATCGGATCCCTGTACTTCAAGTTGAGGTCCGCAACCAGACGCTCGGCGACGAAATGGAAGCGGAGCGCCGCCTCGCTTTCACCCTTGAGGCCTGCGACCATTCCGAGCCCGAAGAGGTATCCGGACAGCTCCCAGTTCGTGTCAACCCATCGTTCCACTGCTTCCAGCCAGCACGCTCGGGCTTGGTCTGGCTCACCCACCAGTAAATGCGCTTGGGCCCGAGTGTCCAATGACTGGGCAAGGCGGCTCGGATCGATGCGCCGCCGAATGTCCATCGAGCGCTGGGCACGTCTCGCTCCTTCGTGAGCCTGGCCCATGTGCAGGAGGCTCATCGCGCTGTAGTTCAGTGCCACCGCGAGCTGGTGTTCCTCGCCCGTTCTCTCGAACGTGTCAATCGCCTGCGTATATACGCGAACAGCAGACCCGAAGTCACGAGCGGCGTAGTACGCGAATGCTCTCGCGAGCAGTGTCTGACGCCGCAGATCCTCGTTTCCGTGCGAATCCGCAAAAGATTCGGCCTCGTGGAGCCGTTCCCCCGCCTCCTCGTGTCGCCCAAGTTCGGCCAGTGTGGCGGCATGCTGGAAGAGCGTCCAGCACCGTTCGGGTGACGGATCGGGGTTAGCGGCTAAGGTCCGATCGCTCCATGCCAAACCCTCCTCAGCACGTCCGTCGAAGCGCCAAGTCGGCATCATGCAAGCGTTGAGCCAGGCTGCTCGCGCTGGATCGACCCGGAGTAGGGTGCTGAGGGCCGCGCGCACATCATCCACCATGGATGTCACTTTGGGTCGTAAGGCGGCGCTGCCCTCATGTAGCACGACATCAACGCGTTCAACCAGGTCCACCATGTGGTCCGCATGGTCAAGCCGGGAGCGCTCAAGTGCGCCGACTACCTTTAGCTGCTGGAGGGCGAATGCCTTCAGGATCTCGAGCAGTCGGTAGCGGACAATGCCAGCAGCCTGGTCCTGAACAAGCATCGACTGCTCCACGAGCGCGCCCAGCAACACAGGCACCGGGGTTCCGGTACCAGGCACGATGACAGCAGCGTCCTGCCCTTCAAACCAGCCAGAAAACACCCCTAAACTGCGGAAGAGCTCCTGCTCGTCGTGGTCCATCAAGCGGTAACTCCAGTCGGTCACTGCGTGGAGGCTACCGTGCCGATCTTCGGATCGTGCTTGCCACGCTGGGTCGAGAACTGCGGATGCCAATTCCTGTGCGCTCTGGACTCTGAGCCTTGGCACGACAAGCTCAATTGCGAGCGGCACACCATCGAGGCGCTTGCATATGGTCGCGATTGATTTCGAGTTTCTACCACCGAGCCGAAAATTGGGCACTGCTGCCTCGGCGCGGCCGATGAAGAGATGCATTGCGTCGTCCCCTGGCAGTGGGTCGAGTCTGAAGAGTGCTTCCCCGATCAATCCGAGCGGGGCTCGGCTAGTTGCCAAGATTCGCAACGCAGGGCATGCCCCCAACAGATCGCGTGCCGCAGCCGCGGCTGCGGTCCTCAGGTGCTCGCAGTTGTCCAGCACAAGCAGTGCCGAACGGTCTCGGAGGTGTTCGCGTACTGCCTTCAAACGGTCGCCGGCGGCGCGTTTCACCCCCAGCGCTTGTGCTACGGCATCGCCCACGAGCTGCGGCTCTGCAACGGGCGCGAGCTCACAGAGCCAGACGCCATCTGGGCAGTCAGGTTGGAGTTCTTCAGCCAACCGGAGGGCTAGCCTGGTTTTTCCGATCCCACCTGCGCCGGTCACGGTGACCAGGCGATTAGAAGTTACGAGGTCGAGCAGAGCGCGAAGTTCTAGATCACGGCCCACGAAGCTCGTGAATTGAGCCGGGAGGTTGCCTCGCGATTCGGAGCCCGAGACTGATACCTGTGCGCCCAGGTCTGAGCGACCTACCCAAGCCGCAATCTGGCTGCGGGAGCTGAAGCCTAACTTGTTGAAGATTTGTTCGATGTGCCACTCAACCGTCCGTTCGGAGAGCACGAGTCGACTGGCAATCTCTCGATTGGTCAGTCCGAGCGCGACAAGATCGGCCACCTCGGCTGCCCTCCGCGTGAGCCTCGATTCAGCCCCCACGGCGCAATCTTGGACTTCCCGCCGAGATGGGCGTGACCTACTGCTGCGAGGCGTGGATGACGGTTCATAAGAGATGCTGCCCGACTCTTCCGCTCAAGAGGTGAAGCGTCTGCTAAGCGGAACCCTGCACAGGAAGGGGCATAACTGACAGCCAAGAAGACAGCCAACCCGAGGGACGCCGACGTACAAGGGCCGACGTTCCTGGAATCTGAACGTATGCGAGTGAACTGCTGAGGACGTCTGTGGACGCTCGTGGATGGCAGCGATCCGGTCTTCAAAACCGTTTGCGGGGCGCTGCTGAGGCGTCCTGGGTGGGTTCGATTCCCATCCATCCCCGCCACACGGTCTCGAATCGAGATTACCGACCAGGGACGACAGGACTCGGTGATACGTTGATGTCATATGTCCGCCACGATTCCTGAAGACCTTCGCGACCTGTTCGACGAGCCAGCGTTGGCTCATGTCTCGTATCTGAATCGGAAAGGCCAGATCGTCACGTTCCCGATGTGGGTCGATTTTGATGGCGAGCGAATCCTGGTTAGCTCCCCGCTTGGATCTCGCAAGGGAAAGTCGTTACGTGCTGGCCCTGGAGTGGCCGTATCGATAGTTAGCACCAGAAATCCCTGGCACTGGCTCTCGATCAGCGGTCGGGTCGTGGACATCCAACCAGACAACGACCTCGTGTTCATCGACCGCATGTCCCAGAAGTACGCAAACAAGACCTATGATCCCCGGACCCCCCGCGAGATATTCACGGTTGCGATCGACCGGGTGAGCTCAAGTGGACAATGGGGGAGACGCTAGGCACCGTCCTGCTACCGTGCGGACCGCCAGGGGAATGGTTTCGATAACGGTCTGCTAATCGCTAGCGCGGGCCACTTGAACAATGAGATCCCTTCGCTACCAGGCCTTCGCTGGCACCCAGGATTAGTTGGGCGGCTTTTCGACCCGTTGTGAACAATCGTTCTTCTCGAGCTGAACAGGCCCATGGGCCCGTAGTCGATCGTCGGTTTGGATACGAGGAATTCGGGATCGACCGGCCCGGTAGATAATCGTCGCTCCGAATGCCGACCCCGAACAATCTCCCTGCTGAGCTCAGCTCATTCGTCGGGCGGGAGCGACAGCTGGCCGAGCTGCGCCGGCTGCTGCGCCGATCGCGGCTGATCACGCTGACCGGACCCGGCGGCGCAGGTAAGACGAGGCTCGCGCTTCGCCTCGCAACTGACATCCTCAACCACTATCCAGATGGCGTTTGGCTCGTTGAGCTGGCGCCCCTTGTCGACGCGCGCCTGTTGGATCAAACGGTCGCAACCGCCTGCCGGATCACTGAGAAGAGCCAACGACCACCGGTCGAGGCACTGGTAGAAGGCCTCGCCAGTCGCAGAGTCCTCCTCGTGCTCGATGGATGCGAGCACATGGTCGACCCCTGCGCGACCCTCACCAGCGGCCTTTTGCGGTCATGCCCGAAGCTGACCATCCTGGTGACGAGCCGCGAACCGCTGGGCGTGCCCGGCGAGCTCATCTGGCGGACACCATCCATGAGCCTGCCTGCACCGGACGACTCGAGCCATCCGGAGCTCGTGCTTGCGAGCGAGGCGGTCCGGTTGTACGTCCAGCGCGCCCAGCTGGTACGTCCGGACTTTCAGCTCGACCAATCCGCCTCGGCCCCGGTCGCGCAGATCTGCGCTCGCCTCGAAGGCATTCCGCTTGCGATCGAGCTAGCGGCAAGCCTCGCCGGCATGATGACTCAAGAAGAAACATTGGATCGGCTGCGAGACCGGTTCCGCTTGCTGGTCGGAGGCAGCCGAACATCACTTCCACGCCATCAAACCCTCCGCCAGGCCGTGGATTGGAGCTACGGGCTGCTGAGCCCGGCGGAAAAGGCCCTCTTCGCACGCCTCGCCCTGTTTGCGGGTGGGTTCGACCTCGAGGCGGCCGACGCCGTGGTGCTTTCGGCGGATTCCGATTCGGGAGGACTGCTGAGAGTTCTGTCTAGGCTTGTCGACAAATCGCTGGTCGTGGTGGAGCCGGTAGGCCCGAGGCGCACTCGGTACCGAATGCTCGACACCATCCGCGAGTACGCACTCGAAAAGCTTCAGCAGAGCGATGAGGCCGATATTCGCGCGCTACATGCTCGGCACTACCTGGCATTGAGTTCGCGAGCCGCAAAGGAATTGCGAGCGGCGGATCAGATAGATTGGCTCGCGCGCATCGACGAAGAGCTGCCAAACATACGCCTGGCGTTTGGGTGGCTCCTGGTCGAGCAGCCGGATGACGCGCTTCGCCTGGCCGCCGCCATGGGCATCTACTGGCAAATGCGCCGGCAACGCGAAGGGGTGCAATGGCTCGACCTGGTGCTCGAGCAACCGACGGCGAGCCTTGACATGAGGGCAGCGGCGCTGCTCGCGCGCTGCCGGATCAACTGGCGACACGGCGAAACTGTAGGCCCGAAACGTGACGCCGAAGAGTGTGTGCAGCTCTGCCGCCGCCTCGGTTTGAACAATGAGCTCGCCAGCGCGCTCAACATCCTGGGCCTGTTGAGGAGCTCAGCCGGCGACTGGAGCGGCGCTGACAAATACCAGGAGCAGGTGCTTCAACTTTCCCGAGAGCTGGGAAACCAACTCGGGATAGCGTCAAGTCTCAACAACATGGCGCTTGGCGCGTCCGCACGCGGAGATAACGAAGCCGCGGCCAGAATGTTGGAACAGGCCCTCGAGGCCTCGCGCAGCGCGGGGGACCGTCATACAACGGCGACCATCCTGGACAGCGTCGCACGAGTCCGTCTGCGATCGGGTCAAGCCGATGCAGCTCGCGTCCTTTATCGCGAAGCGCTCTCGATGTCAGTGGAATTGGCCAATAGCGTGAACATTGTGGTTTGCCTGGAGGGTCTCGCTCTGTTGGCCCTGACGGATGGCGACCCTACCCGCATGGTGAAGCTAGCCGCAGCCGCCCGTTCCATTCGAACCACGCTCGGAAATGAGGCCACTCCTGATTGGACGGGCGAGGTCAACAACGGGGTCTTGAGCGCCCGGTCGAAATTGAAGCGGCAGGCGGCCGACGCCGCGTGGCAGCAGGGCGCGGCGATGAACATCCAGGAGGCGGTCGACTACGCAATCGGGGCGGGACCTGCCGCGATCCGAATGCAGGGGAGCCCTCTCACAGGTCGCGAGACTCAGGTCGCGCTGCTAATCGCCGAGGGATTGACTAACCCCGGGATCGCCAAACGGCTGCGCGTTGCGGAGCGTACCGCCGACGCACATGTTGAGCATATACGTAACAAGCTCGGACTACGAAGCCGCTCGCAGATCGCGGTGTGGGCGCACGAGCGCCTAGGTAAGGCCTAGGTCCCGACTAGGTCGGCGACTCGGTAGTTCGGCCTCGATTTTGGAATGGAGCGCTCGATTGGAGGACGGGAAACGTTCGTCACCCCCGCCGTCTCAGCGCGTGAGAATGGCCTAGCAACCCAGATCGATCATGGCGCGCCTCAACTGAAAGAAGGCGCCGCCGCCCGTCGAGGCTGTCAGCGCCCCGAGGATCGATTTCTCGGTCACTGGACGATCGTGCGATCGGAGGCATGAGACGAGCAGCGCCACCGACCCCGAGACGATAGCAGCGGCCATCGACGAGCCGCTGTCCAAGCCCGCTGTTGGGATCCGTGACTGTGGCTGGAGGACTATCGCGGGCACAGCCTTGCCAGGCGCCTGGATCCCATTGGGACCGATCTGGTTTGCGCGTGGACCGACGTTGCCGTCCTTGCCGATGGCCTGGACTGCGATCACGTCCGGGAGCCGAGCGGGAAATAAGGAGTCGCCGGATGCGGTGTCCCCTCCAGCCGCCACGACGATCACGCCTCTTGCGACGACGGACCCGACCGCCGCTGCGGTCGCCCTGTCATCCGCGAATGAGCCGAGGCTGAGGTTGATTACCGTCGCGCCGAGGCGCGCGGCGAGCATGATCGCCGGGGCCAGACTCGACGCGGAGCCACCGACCCCCTCGTTGGTGACCGCGATCGAAATCACGTGAGCAGCGGGCGCTACGCCCGTGACGCCCAGGTCACCGTCCTCCGCGATGATGCTGGCGACCGCGGTCCCATGCCCGACGGGGTCGGCCTCCACCCGATTGTCTGGAGACCCAGTCCACAGGAATCTGCCCGCGTCATTTCGATGCAGGGACGGAAGCGAGGTGTCGTCGATTCCAGAGTCGATCACGGCAATCACGACGCCCTCGCCGCGCGAGACCGACCACGCGGCGGGTGCCCCCACCGAAGCCAGGGCCCAGTCCGAGACAGGGGCAACCGGCCCTGCGCCCGTGGCGCAGGACCAGCTGCATGCGGCAAAAGCGAGAGCTACGAGCGCTGTTTTCAAGATCACCAGTTGGGTGTGAACGTGACGATGTTGCTCCAGGTGAGGTTGATGCATGCACCGTTGTTTCCACCCCAGTAGTCCACCGTGAGCAGTTCCCAGATCAGATAAACGAAACTCAACCCAACAGCGCCACTGACGATTGCAAGAAGACCGCCCTCCACGCCTTCCGTGGCCAGGACGTAGTTGTTGTATAGATCGGCGTTGCTGAAGCACCACGACTGGCCCCACCAGTACGTTGCGTGGTAGGTCCTGCCGTCGCTGAGAATCAGTGGATTGCTGCCGGGCGAGATCAGCATGCCGCCCGGAGCTACGACCAGCTCTCCGCTGACGATGCGGGCGTTGATTGAGGCGAGCGCGTGCTGAGCCATCGTCAGATCTGCGGCTGGAACCGTCGCTCGGACTCCGGCGGGTGCCGCCATCGTAAGAGTGCCATCAGGGAGCTGAACGACGTACGGGGTCAGCTTGGCGATCGAAGCGTTCAGTGTGCCTCCGTCGGCGCGCGAGGCTGCTTGCGGCGCGTTCTGGTACAACTGGTTTGTCTGTGCTTTGGCGCCTGGGGCATGGACGCCGGACGTCGCCATCGCCACTGCCACGACGCAACCGACAACCGCCGATCCGAAAACGGAAATCAATCTCGTCATCCGAGCCTCCTTTCAAATGCGCATTGCCGGCTTGGCGGCAACGTACGGTGGTCCCGTACGGCGAACAAGTCGGTATTAGTGCCGACACGCATTGGCTCCATGACGCGACCGGGAACTGGCTCACCTGCGCAGGAGGTCGGTATTTCCACCGACATCTGAGCGGTCTACGCCCATCGGACCGAGCATCCAGAACCGCACCGCCGCGGCTCGATTGCGTAGCCCGTGCCGGGCAAATAGGCGCTCGATGTAAGTGCGCACTGTGCGCTGCCCGAGTCCTAGACGGACGGCGATCTCCTTGTCGGTTAGCCCGTCGGCGATAAGGCTGAGGACCTCTTCTTGCCGCCGGCTGAACACAACGGAAGCCATGCGGGCACGATAGCCAGATCGCGTGAGCGCGCCATCGGTTTAAGTACCTACTAATCGATTACCTGACGCGTACGAGGGACCTAGCCGGCACCTAGTGTTCTGTCGTCGATTTGATCCGGGAGAGCGCGGTGCGGCCGCGCCTGACCTTCTCGATGATCTCGGCCGCAGGGGTGTGCCAGACGAATGCCGTTGGGTCGTTGTTCCAATGATTGGCCCATTTCTCAGTCGCCGCGTGTGGATCACGTCACAGAAACCATCACCACGGTGGCGGGAGGAACCGGCGACGAGACAGACGGGCTCTTGCGCCGCAGCAAGCACCTGACTCACGGTCGAATCCTGCTTGCCAGTTTGACCGCGGCCGGTCGGAGAGCTCTCGAACCTGGTCGGGCCCTTGGCCTGGCCGTCCAGGATCGTGTTCTGGCCGGTCTTGCTGCTTCAGACCGGCAGACGCTCGTGCGTCTGCTCCAGGCGATCGAGCAGAGGTCGGCCGAGATCTAGACGTCCAGCCCTTCGGCGCAGCTCAGTCGCCGGCTACAGCCTCGAGCTCCTGGACGATCACCTCTTGACGCTGCAAGCTCGTTTCCGGGGCGTCGATCGCACCTAGCTGACGCCGGCCGAGGAATAGCGTCACCAGCGCGGCCAAGACCATGAATGCACCGAAGAAG
>Ga0210384_10004530_pt1 | contig 15479 bp, 11 predicted proteins | sample IncBWH2MmetaG_FD_160574 | JGI IMG/M metagenome (GOLD analysis project Ga0210384, IMG submission 160574) | Forest soil microbial communities from Barre Woods Harvard Forest LTER site, Petersham, Massachusetts, United States - Inc-BW-H-2-M | ecosystem: Environmental > Terrestrial > Soil >...
CGCCCGCCCCCGCGCAAGGTCGAGCCCGACAATGCGCGCCAGGCCGGCGCTCCGATGCCGGGGATCGTCACCGTCGTCACCGCGGTCGCGGGCGCGCGGGTTGCGCGCGGGGACGTGCTGCTCACGCTGGAAGCCATGAAGATGGAGATCGCGGTGCGCGCCGAGAGCGACGGAGAGGTCGCTGAGGTGCTGGCTCGGCCGGGACAGGCGGTGGAGGCGAAGGACCTGCTCGTCGTGCTGCGCTGAGCGCGGGTGCTGCCGAGCGCGGCTCCCCGCTGCGAAGCGCGGTGGCCCCGCCGGCGGCGGCGCGCCTTACACCGTATCCTTCAAGGCGATGGCGGGATCTGCGAGCCTGTCGGGGTGGGGGCGCGCATGCGCCGCGATCAGCTTGCGCGCCGCCATCTGGTCCTTGGGGGCGTTGACGCTGTCGATGGCGATGAGCTCGCCGTCGCGCAGGTAACAGGCGCTGAAACTGCGCGCGGCGGGCGTGCCGCGCAGAACCACGCTGTCGTAGCCCTGGGCGATGCCGACGATGATCAGCTTCAGGTCGAACTGGTCCGACCAGAACCACGGCAGCTTGTCGTGGGGAGTAGCGGTACCGAGCAGGTTGAGCGCGACCGTGGTGCCCTGCTCGAAGGCGTTGTCGACGGATTCCAGGCGCAGGTGCCTGCCGTACTGACGGTTGAGGTGGCTGGCGCAGTCGCCGGCGGCGTAGATCCCCTCCTCCGAGGTGCAGCAGTGCACATCCGTCACGATGCCGTTCTCGCACTCGATCCCCGCGGCCCGCGCGAGCTCGTCGGCCGGCACGACACCGACGCCGATGACTACGACGTCGGCGGGGTACTCGCCGCCTTCCTCGGTGAGCACCGCACGCACGCGCCCGGTGCGCTCCTCCCCGTGCAGGGCCCGCACCGTCTCGTTGCAGCGGATGCGCACCCCCTGGCGTGCATGCTCACTCTCGTAGAACGCCGAAACCTGCGGGCAGGTCACCCGATTCATCACGCGCCCGGCCATCTCCAGCACCGTCACCTCCTTGCCGAGCTCGCGCGCGGTGGCCGCCACTTCGAGCCCGATGTAACCGCCGCCGATGATCAGCACGCGGCCCCCGGCGGCGCAGGCGGCGCGGATCCGGTCGGCGTCGGCGATGGTGCGCAGGTAGTACACGCCCGGCCGCTCGCTCCCGGGGATCGGCAGGCGGCGCGGACGGCTGCCGGTGGCCAGCACGAGCGCGTCGTACGGCAGTACCAGCCCGTCATCAAGGCGCACGTGCCGCTCGCGCGGGGCGATATCGGTGACACGCCGCCCGAGATGCAGGGTGACGCCGTGCTCGGCGAAGAACTGCGCCGGACGGATGAAGAGCCGCTCGCGCTCGAGCACGCCGGCGAGGTACTTCTTCGACAACGGCGGACGCTGGTAGGGGAGCCAGGGCTCATCGCCGATGAGCATCAGCTTTCCCGTGAAGCCCTTGCGGCGTAGTGTATCGACGCTCTGCAGGGCGGCCTGCCCGCCGCCGGCGATCACGATCTGCTGGTACATGTGCCGCGAAGAATAGCCCAGGAACCTTGCCACGGCCGCACCAGTAGGGAGCATGCGCCACGGCGGTGCGCGCCACGATGGTGCAGGCCGTGGGCGGCGCGGGCGGCGATACAGGGACGCTGGCAGGGTTTTGCCCCCTATCGCTGCATGGCATGAAAACTGCAAAATCCCCCGCGCCGACGCGTCCCGCAGACGGAGAGTCCGCCCATGAAACTGGTCACAGCAATCATCAAACCGTTCAAGCTCGATGACGTGCGGGCCGCGCTCTCTGACATCGGGGTGTCGGGCATGACGGTCACCGAGGTGAAGGGCTTTGGCCGCCAGCGCGGACACACCGAGTTGTATCGCGGCGCCGAGTACGTGGTGGATTTCGTGCCGAAGACCCGCATCGAGGTCGCCGTGCGCGGCGACCTGGTCGACCAGGTCATCGAGGCGATCATGAAATCCGCCAAGACCGGCAAGGTGGGCGACGGCAAGATCTTCATTACCGATATCGAGCGCGTGATCCGCATCCGCACCGGCGAGACGGACGACTCGGCGCTGTAGCGTTCGCGTGGCTGTTGGGGCGGGCGCAGCGCGCGGGCTATGCTTGGCTCCATGCCCATCGCCATCCGCTTCCATGCCCACGGCGGACCCGAGGTGCTGCACGCGGAGGAGCTCGACCCCGGCCCGCCCGGGCCGCAAGAGGTACAGCTGCGCCACAGCGCGATCGGCGTCAACTACGTTGACGTCTACGATCGCACCGGGCTGTATCCGGTGACGCTGCCGAGCGGCCTCGGGCGTGAGGCCGCGGGAGTGATCACCGCACTCGGGCGCGGAGTGCGGGGACTGCGCGTCGGCGAGCGCGTCGCCTACGTGCATTCCAGCCCCGGCGCCTACAGCGAGCTGCGCAACGTGCCCGCCGAGCGCGTCGTGCGCGTGCCGCGCGGGGTCTCCGACGAGGAAGCCGCCGCGCTCATGCTCAAGGGGCTGACCGCGCATTTCCTCATCCGCCGCACCTACCGGGTGGCGCGCGGGGACACCCTTCTGGTGCACGCCGCCGCGGGCGGCGTCGGGCTCATCCTGTGCCAGTGGGCGCGCTCGCTCGGGGCAAAGGTCATCGGCGTGGTCGGCAGTGAGGCGAAGGCGGAGATCGCCAAGCGTCACGGCTGCTGGCGTGTGTTGATTTCCGGGCGCGACGAGCTGGTCGCTTCTGTGAAGGCGCTGACCCGCGACGCGGGCGTGGCCGTCGTCTACGACGCGGTCGGTAAGGACACCTTCATGGATTCGCTCGACTGCCTGAAGCGCTTAGGGATGATGGTCACCTTCGGCAACGCCTCGGGGCCTGCGCCGCCGATCGCCCCGCTCGAGCTCAGCAAGCGCGGCTCGCTGTTTCTGACTCGTCCCACGCTCTTCAACTACATCGCGACCCGCGCCGAGCTCGAGGCGGGGGCGCGCGAGCTGTTCGCCGCGGTGCGCGCGAAAAAAGTGCGCGTGGTGATCGGCCAGCGATACCCGCTAAGGCGCGCCGGCGATGCGCATCGCGACCTGGAGGGGCGGCGTACCACGGGCTCCACCGTGCTTGTACCGTAGCCCGTGCTCGTGCCCGGCGGACTGATGCGCCGATAAGACAGATCGGCGCGACGTTCCCGGTGCTTGCCCTGCGGGCCGGTTTCAGAGCAAGATCTGAAGGCAATTTGCGCCGAAGCGCCCCGAAAACAAGACGAAACGTGGGGCTGCAACATCGGTGTAACACGATGCCCCGTCGCCGGGGGGCGTTGTACGCGCACGACAGGGGAGAGACCTTTGAACAAGCCGTCGATCCGGAAAGAGCCTCAGTGGGCACTGCGGCTCGCTGTGTGGGCCGCCGTCGGTGTGGTTGCCGCAGGCCCGGAGCTCAAGGAGGCGCAGGCTGCCGAGACCCCTGCCCAGCAGCAACTGAACCAGCTGCAGGAGGTGGTGGTCACGGGCTCCCTCATCCCGCAGACGGAGAAGGAGACGGCCAATCCGGTCACCGTGATCACGGCGCAGGATCTGGAGACCAAGGGCTTTGCCTCGGTCGCCGATGCACTGCAGCGCTCCGCACTCGCCACCGGCGCGGTGCAGGGTCCGCAATTCGTTAACGGATTTACCCCGGGTGCGAACACCATCAGCCTGTTCGGCCTCTCGCCGAGCTACACCAAGTTCCTGATCGACGGGCGGCCGATCGCCGACTACCCGGCGCTCTACAACGGCACCGACATCATCACCGACATCAGCACCATCCCGACGGTGCTGGTGGAGCGCATCGACATACTGCCGGGTGGCCAGTCCTCGATTTACGGTTCGGATGCCATCGCCGGCGTGGTCAATATCATCCTGAAGAAAAGGCAGGACGGACCGGAGGCGGACCTGCGCTACGGCTGGACGCAGGACGGCGGCGGCACGCAGCGCCGCATCGGGTTGTCGGAGGGATTCTCGGCCGGCAGGCTCAACGTCCTCATCGGCGGCCAGTACGACAATATCGATCCCATCTGGGGTTTCCAGCGCTCCATGACGCGGCAGTACTTCGCCGGCAACCGCGCCTCCCCGCAGACGGCGGAACGTGACTGGCTGGTGATCGGGCTCTTCGGTCAGCCGAACGGGGACCTCTACTACTTCCTTGATCCAAACAACTGCGCGAACGTCACCGGCCAGTTCAGCGGCACCGCCAGCAAGCAATTCCGTCAGGGGCGCGGCTTCTACTGCGGCACCACCTCGGCGGGCTACTACACGCTCAACAACGGCACCGAGTCGACGCAGGGGTTCCTCAACACGACCTACGACCTCTCAGGTGGGGCGCAGCTCTTCACCGAAGTGATTGCCAGTCACGCGGTCCAGCGCTTCAATACCGGCACGGCGCTGTTCGACACGTCGACCGGCGGGCCCTACAGCTACTATTACGACCCGAACGTTTTCGGGCCCCTTGGCGGACCCCTTAACCCCAATGCCGACCTGCTGAGCGTGCAGCGCATCTTCTCGCCCGAGGAGGCCGGCAACCTGCGCGGCCAGAGCAACAAGGACACCAACAACTCGATACGCGCCGCGGCGGGTGCGCGCGGCGACCTGTTCAGCACGAACTGGAAGTACACGGCTGACTTTACCTTCACCGAGAACAAGCTCACCGAGGCGACGCATCTCGCCTTCACCAAGGCCATCGACGCCTTCTTTGCGCCGATCTTCGGGCCGAACCTCGGGCCCGACCCGATTTTCGGCAGCCAGAACAGCTACGCCGTCAACTACGCGCAGTTCTACAAGCCGATCACGCCGGCGCAGTACGCGAGCTTCACCGGCTACGCGTACTCCTACTCGCGCACCGAGGACAGCCTCGCGCGTGGGCAGCTGACCAACACCTCCCTGTTCCACCTGCCCGGCGGTGATGCCGGCATCGCGCTCGTGGTGGAGGGTGGCCGGCAGAGCTGGAACTACGCGCCGGATCCGCGCTTCCTCGATGGCGAGACCTACCTGTACACCGCGACCGCTGGCGAGGGTCATCGCACGCGCTGGGCCGGCACGACCGAGCTGCGGTTGCCGGTAATCAGCACCGTCACCCTGACCGCCTCGGGCCGCTATGACGACTACAAGGTCGCCGATGGCCACGTCGACAAGTTCACCTACAACCTGGGGCTCGAGTTCCGGCCCGCTCACAGCCTGCTGCTGCGCGGCCGCTATGGCACGGCGTTCAAGGCGCCGACGCTCTCGGATGAATTCCAGGGGCTGAGCGGCTTCTTCGTGACCACGACCGACTACTACACCTGCGCCAAGCACGGTTTTGCGCCGGGCAATCCGCCGCCGCACGACATCGCGAGCTGCCCGCAGGCCAACCAGAGTTATTTCGGCACCACGGAGGGCAACCCGAAACTGAAGCCCATCAACGCCAAGGTGGCGGACATCGGTCTCGTCTGGTCACCGCTCGAGCGCAGCGCCTTCTCGGTCGACTACCTGCACTGGAAGATCGACGACGAGGTGTTCTCGCAGGATCCCGATCAGCTGCTGCGCCTCGAATCGGCGTGCCGGCTCGGGCAGCTCGATCCGAACTCGCCGACCTGCCTGGCGGCGGTCGCGCAGGTGCAGCGCGACCCGACCACGGGCCTCGTCGTGCAGTTCAACACGCCGAAGCTCAACTTGTCTGAGGAGAAGCTCAGCGTGCTGCTGTTCACGCTCAACTACACGTGGCTGGCGGGCAAGGCCGGCAGCTTCACCGTCGAAGCCGCCTACACCAACGTCCTCAATCACTCCGAGGTACGCTTCCCGGGAGACCCGCGGATCGATCTCCTGAACAGCCCGTTCTACAGCACCGAGTTCAAGACCAAGGAGAACCTCGCCCTGACGTGGAACCTCGGCAAATTCGGGACGACCGTCTACATCGAGCGCTACGGCAAGACGCCGAACTTCGTATCGACGCAAGCCCCCGAGGGTTTCGCTACCCCCGGGTCGGCCTGGCTGCAGCCGTGGACCATTACCAACTGGAGCGCCGAGTACGAGGCGCTGCCGGGACTCATGCTGAGGGCCAACGTCGACAACGTCTTCAACCGCTCGCCGCCTTACGACAACAGCTACCGGGGCATCGACAATCAGCCCTACAACATCTTCAACTACAACAACTTCGGGCGGACCTTCTTCATCGGCGCCACGTACAAGCTGCATAAGTAAGCGTGCGCGTCGCGGCTGCCGTCGCGGACGCGACCGTGGTCGGACGCTTGCAGACAAGCTGCGACGTTGCGTCAGGTCGGCGCGGGCGCAGTGCGCGCCCGCAGCGGCCGGGCGCTGCGGCTGATGCCCAGCGCCCCGCTGCGCACCACTTCAAGCAGCTGCGCGTCGCGCCCGAGCTCGGCGACGAAGCTGTTCACCTCGGCCTCGCTCGCCGTCAGCTCGACAATGAACCCTTCGACCGCCGGGTCGAGCACCCGGCCGCCGCTGCGCACGACCTGCCCGCGCACCGTGTCGGTCTGCTCGGGCTCCACGCGCAGCTTCAGCAGCACCAGCTCGCGCTCCAGATGCTCGCCGCGGGTCATATCCAGCACGTTCACCACGTCGACCAGTTTGTTGAGCTGGTTGGCGATCTGCTGGATGACCTGGTCGGAGCCCTTCGTGACCAGCGTCAGGCGCGAGACGGTGGGGTCGTCGGTGGGCGCGACCGAGAGCGACTCGATGTTGTAGCCGCGCGTGGAGAACAGTCCCGCGACGCGGGTGAGGGCGCCGGCTTCGTTTTGCAGCAGGATGGCGATGATGTGACGCATGAAGGAGGCGCAGGCCAGGCACGGCCGTAACGGGGCCGCTGCGCAGAATACGGGATCGGCGCGAGTTTGCACCACGGACTCAAGCTGCTAGGCTCGTTCGTTCCGTCGACTTTTTTCGATGCGGAGGGGGTACTCCGGAGCGCATGAGCGACACCGTAATCCAGCCACGCCCCGTGGGACACCTGCTGGCGGGGGAGCGCATGAGCGGCGCCCGCATGATCATGCAGGTGCTCGCCGACGAGGGGGTGACCGCGATCTTCGGCTACAGCGGCGGGGCGATCCTGCCGACCTACGACGCGGTATTTCTCTACAACGCGCAGTGCGCGCGGCTCGGCCGGCCGCAGATTCCCCTCATTGTCCCGGCGAACGAGCAGGGGGCGGGCTTCATGGCCGCCGGCTACGCGCGCGCCAGCGGCCGCGTCGGGGTGTGCCTGGTTACCTCAGGGCCCGGCGCCACGAACACTGTTACACCGGTGCGCGATTGCATGGCGGATTCTGTGCCGATTGTCGTAATTTGTGGCCAAGTCTCCACCGCCGCTATCGGCACCGACGCTTTCCAGGAGGCGCCGGTGCCCACGATGATGGGCGCGGTCGCGAAGCACATTTTCCTGGTGACGGACCCCACGCGGCTCGAGAGCACCATGCGCACGGCGTTCGAGATTGCGCGCACCGGCCGTCCGGGCCCCGTGGTCGTCGATATCCCCAAGGACGTGCAGAACTGGGAGGGCGTGTTCCGGGGCGAGGGGCTGCTGCCGATTCCCGGCTACCGCCGCCGCATGCACGAGTTGCAGCAGTCGGCGCTCGGGCGGGAAGCGGCCGTGCGCTTCTTTGCGATGCTGCAGGAGTCGCAGCGGCCTCTCATCTACGCCGGCGGCGGCGTCATCAACGGCAACGCCGCCGCGGCGCTCACCGAGTTCGCCACCACGTTCCGCATTCCGGTGGTGACCACGCTCATGGGCATCGGCGCCTTCGACACCACCCAGCCGCTGGCGATGCGCATGCTCGGCATGCACGGTGCCGCGTTCGCCAACTACGCGGTGGACGACTGCGATTTCCTGGTGGCGCTCGGCGCACGTTTCGATGACCGCGTGGCCGGCGTGCCGGAGAAGTTCGCGAAGAACGCCCGCCGCATCGCACACCTGGACGTCGATCGCGCGGAGGTCAACAAGGTCAAGCGCGTGCACTGGAGCCACCTCGGCCGCCTCGCCGATGCGCTGCACTCGCTCACCGCCTACGGCCGCCAGAGCGGCTTCCAGCGCGACTTCGGCCCCTGGCTCGGCGAGCTCGCCGAGCTCAAGCGCCGCTACGCCATGAACTACGACCGCTCGAGCCCGCTCATCCAGCCCTACTACGTGATCGAGGAGATCAACCGCTACGCGCGCGGGGAAGCCATCATCACCACCGGCGTCGGCCAGCACCAGATGTGGGCGGCGCAGTACTGCGACTTCACCGCACCGAGGTTATGGCTGACCTCCGGCAGCATGGGAACCATGGGCTTCGGCCTGCCGGCGGCCATCGGCGCGCAGATCGCCAACCCCGCGCGCCTGGTGATCGACATCGACGGCGACTCGAGTATCCGCATGAATATCGGCGAGCTGGAGACGGTGACCACCTACGACCTGCCGGTGAAGGTCGTGGTGCTCAACAATTTCGGCGACGGCATGGTCAAGCAGTGGCAGAAGCTGTTCTTCAAGGGCCGCCTCTCGGCGAGCGACCGCTCACTGCACAAGAAGGACTTCGTCAAGGCCGCGCAGGCCGACGGCTTTCGCTACGCGGCGCGCCTCGAGCACAAGGCGGACGTGCCGCGCGTCATCGGCGAGTTCCTCGCCTTCCCGGGGCCAGCGTTCCTCGAAGTCATGATCGACCCGGACGCCGGGGTGTACCCGATGGTCGGGCCGGGGCAGAGCTACGAGGACATGATCACCGGCGATTTCATCCCCTCGCGTCACAAGGTCGACATCAAGACGCCGGGGCCCTCGGAGATGTTCTGACCCGCACCGCAGAGGCGAGGCGCATGAAGTACCTGCACACCATGGTGCGTGTCACCGACATCGAGGCGTCGCTGAAGTTCTATCGCGACGCCCTCGGTCTGAAGGAGCTGTCGCGCAAGGACTACCCGCAGGGACGCTACACGCTGGTGTTCCTCGCTGCCCCCGGCGATGAGGACGCGCAGGTGGAGCTCACCTACAACTGGGATGCAGAAACCTACAGCGGCGGCCGCAACTTCGGCCACCTCGCCTACGCGGTCGACGACATCTACGCCCTCTGCCAGCGCTTGCGCGAGCACGGCGTCACCATCCTGCGGCCGCCGCGCGACGGCCGCATGGCGTTTGTGCGCTCCCCGGACAACGTCTCTATCGAGCTGCTGCAGAAAGGCGCGGCGCTTCCCGCGGCTGAGCCGTGGAAGTCCATGCCCAACACCGGCAGCTGGTGAGCCTCCCCGCCCGCGCCCATGAAGACGGTCGGAAGCCTGCTGATCGCGGCGCTGTTCGCCACGCTCACCTTCGCCGTGTGGGCGTACGTCAATCGCCCGACGCGCGAGCCGCCGTGGCCGACGCGCATCCAGGGCTTCGCCTTCTCGCCGTTTCGCGCCAACGAGGACCCGACCCGCTACGAGATGCCCACCGATGCGGAGATCGACGCCGACCTGCAGCTCCTCGAGGGTAAGGTCAACGCGGTGCGCACCTACAGCGTGGGCAGCACGCTCGCGGATGTGCCCGAGCTCGCCGAGAAGCACGACCTGAACGTGGCGCTCGGCGCCTGGCTCGACAGTCATCTCGACAAGAACGAAGACCAGCTGAAGACCGCGATCGAGCTGGCGAATACCCATCAGAACGTGGTGCGCGTCATCGTCGGCAACGAGGTGCTCTTCCGCGGCGAGCTGCCGCTCGAGGAGCTGGAGAAGTATCTCGATCGCGCGCGCGCGGCCATCGGGCAGCCGGTGGGCACCGCCGAGACCTGGCATACCTGGTTCGCGCACCCGGGGCTGGCGCAGCACGTCGACTTCATCGGCGTGCACCTGCTGCCGTACTGGGAGGGCGTCGCGGTCGATCGCGCGGTCGATTATTCGCTGACGCAGTTCAAGCGCCTGCAGAAGACCTTCCCGCACAAGCCCATCGTGATCGCGGAAATCGGCTGGCCGAGCCGCGGCCGCACGCGCGAGTCGGCGGTCGCATCAGAGGCCAACGAGGCGCTGTTCCTGCGTCGCTTCCTGCGCCGCGCCGAGCGCGAGCAGATCGTGTACTACGTCATGGAAGCCTTCGATCAGCCGTGGAAGGCATACCTGGAAGGTCCGGTCGGCTCCTATTGGGGCGTGTACGACGTGAACCGACATCCGAAGTTCGCCTTTACCGCGCCAATCGTGCGCGTGCCGGAATGGCACATTCTCGCGGCGGTGTCGGTGGCGGCCGCATTGCTGCTGCTGGGGCTCCTGTATCTCACCAGCGACGCGCTGCGTAACCGCGGTCGCAGTTTCCTGGCCGTGGTGGTGTACGCCGCGACCACCATCGCGGTGTGGGTGATCTACGACTTCACCCAGCAGTACATGACGGTCTCGAGCGTCATCGCCGGCGTGCTGCTGCTGCTCGGCATGCTGGGAGTCATGCTGGTGCTGCTCGCCGAGGCGCACGAGTGGGCCGAGGCGCACTGGGTGGAGTACCGCCGCCGCCTCGGTACGCCGCAGCTCGGCAGTGTCGGCCCGTGCCCGAAGGTCTCGATCCACGTCCCGGCCTACAACGAGCCGCCGGCGATGCTCATCGAGACGCTCGATGCGCTCGCCCGCCTCGACTATCCCGACTACGAAGTGCTGGTCATCGACAACAACACGCCCGAGGAGAGCGTCTGGCGGCCGGTGGAGGCGCATTGCGCGCGCCTGGGAGCGCGCTTCCGCTTCTTCCATGTCGCGCCGCTCGCCGGCTTCAAGGCCGGCGCGCTCAACTACGCGCTCGAGCGCACCGCCCCCGACGCTGTGATCGTGGCGGTCATCGACAGCGACTACGTGGTGGACGCGCGCTGGCTGCGCGACCTGACCCCGTCGTTCCAGGACCCGCGCATCGCTATCGTGCAGGCGCCGCAGGACTACCGCGACGCGGATCAGAGCGCCTTCAAGGCGATGTGCTACGCGGAGTACCGCGGCTTCTTTCACATCGGCATGATCACGCGCAACGAGCGCAACGCCATCATCCAGCACGGCACCATGACCATGGTGCGGCGCGAGCCGCTGGCGCGCTGCCGCTGGGCCGAGTGGTGCATCACCGAGGACGCCGAGCTCGGCTTGCGCATCTTCGAGGCGGGGTTGGATGCCACCTACGTGCCGATGAGCTACGGCCGCGGCCTGATGCCCGACACCTTCATAGACTTCAAGAAGCAGCGCTTCCGCTGGGCGTACGGCGCGATGCAGATCCTGAAAGCCCATGCGCGCACGCTGTTCGTGGAGGGCGGTCCGCTCTCCCCCGGCCAGCGCTATCACTTCGTCGCCGGCTGGCTGCCGTGGGTCGCCGACGGCAGCAACCTGCTGTTCAACCTCGCGGCTCTCGGCTGGTCGGCCGCGATGGTGTGGGCGCCGAAGCAGCTCGATCCACCGCTGCTGGTGTACTCGGTGCTGCCGCTGTCGCTGTTCACCTTCAAACTCGCCAAGCTCGTGCACCTGTACCGCGTGCGCGTCGGCGCCAACCTGCGCCAGACGGTGGCGGCGGCGGTCGCCGGGCTCGCGCTCACGCACACCATCGGCACGGCCGCGCTGAAGGGCTTGCTTACCCGCGGGGAGCCCTTCTTCCGCACACCCAAGCAGGTACGCAGCTCCGGGCTGCGGCGCGCGCTCCGCGCGGCGCGCGAAGAAACGCTGATGATGATCGGTCTGGTACTCTCGGCGTGGGCGGTCGCCCACACCGGAAGCCCCGACGCGGGGCCCGATCAACCGGCCTGGGGCCCCGACCGGCTCGCCTGGATCGTGGTGCTGCTGATCCAGTCGGTGCCCTACGCCTGCTCGCTCGTGGTGTCGCTGACGAGCGCCGTCGCGCTGCCGGCGCGGCTGCTCGGCACCCGCTATCGCCGGATCGCGGGCACGGGCGGACGCGCGGAAGCCGACCCGGCGCAGTGAGCCCATGCGCCACGCGAGACTACGCGCGATCGCCCTGATGATCGCGGCGGTCGCCGCGTTCTCCCTCATGGACGCCCTGCTTAAGCTGCTCTCCGCGCACTATCCGCCCATGCAGGTCGCAGCGCTGCGCGGGGCTACCTCGCTCCCCTTCACGGTGCTGCCGCTGCTGGTCGCAGGAAGGCTGCGCGAGCTCAGGCCGCGCCGCTGGCGGATGCACCTGCTGCGCGGCGTCCTCAGTGTCGTGGTGCTCGGCGGCTTCATCTACGCGGTGCGGGTGCTGTCGCTCGCCAATGCCTACGCGGTATTCCTGTCGGGGCCGCTCATCGTGGCGGCGCTCTCCGTGCCGCTGCTGAAAGAGCACATCAACTGGCGTACCTGGGTGGCGATCCTCGTGGGCCTCGCCGGGGTGCTCACCATGCTGCGTCCCGACGCCTCGAGCCTTGCCAACTTCGGCGCACTCGCGGCGCTTGTGGGCGCCATCGCCTACGCCCTGAGTGTCATCGCCCTGCGGGTGCTGACGCACACGGACACCACGGTGAGCGTCGTGTTCTGGACCGTCGGCCTGATGACGCTCCTGACCAGCGCCATTGCCGCTCCCGGCTGGGTGCCGATCGAGCACGCGCACTGGAAAACGCTCCTTGCCCTCGGGGCGCTCGCGGCCATCGGCCAGTACCTGTTGACCGAGGCCTTCCGCTCCGCTCCCGCTGCCGTCGTGGCGCCCTTCGAGTACAGCTCGCTCCTGTGGGGGATCGCCATCGACCGGGTGGTCTGGCACGTCCTGCCCTCGCTGCGGGTGTGCCTGGGTGGCGCCATCGTGATCGCGAGCGGGCTGTACCTGATCTGGCGGGAGCGGATGCACGCGCTTCCCGAACCGGACCAACTGTCATGGAAGTGGACGGCGGAGAAGGGCAGAATGTCGCGCCGGTCGTCGGCATTGGGAAATGCCGTCGCTCACAAACAAGAGGAAGACTCACCATGAGCAGCAGCGAAGTCCTGGGAAGATTCGTCTGGCATGAGTTGTTGACGACCGACACGGCCGCAGCCGCCGCGTTCTACCCGAAGGTGGTGCCATGGCGAACGGCGCCTTCCAGCATGCCCGGCTACACCATCTGGATGGCCGGGCAAGCCCAGATCGGCGGCCTGATGGCGCTGCCGACGCAGGCCGGGGGCACGCCGCCTCACTGGCTGATCTACGTGGGAACGCCGAATGTCGATGCCACCTGCACACAGGCGCAGGGCCTCGGCGCCCACGTCGTGAAAGCGGCGACGGATATTCCCAACGTCGGGCGCTTCGCGGTGCTGTCCGATCCGCAGGGCGCCACCTTCGCCGTATTTACCCCCGGCGGCGGACCGCCCCCGGCTACGCAGCCGGCGCAGGGCGGGTTTTCCTGGCATGAGCTGGCGACCACCGATGTGGCGGCGGCGCTGCGCTTCTACGGCCAGCTGTTCGGCTGGCGCAAGGGGCCCGGACACGACATGGGGGCGATGGGCGTCTACCAGATCTTCGAGCACGCCGGGAGCCCCGTGGGCGGGATGTGTCGCCCGGGCTCTGCTCAAAGTGCCCCCTCGTGGCTGAGTTACGTGCACGTGGCCGATGCCACGCGCGCCGTCGCCGCGGCCAAGGCCGCCGGCGGCCGCCTGCTCCATGGACCGATGGAGGTGCCCGGCGGCAGCTGGATCGCGCTGCTCACCGATCCGCAGGGCGGTTCGTTTGCGCTCCAGGAAGCGCCCAGAGCGATGAGTCAGGCGAAGCCGGCCGCGGCCGCAAAGCCCGCCGCCGCGGCAAAACCCGCCCCCGCGGCCGCAAAGCCGGCCGCGGCAGCCAGACCTGCCGCTGCAACGAAACCTGCCAGGAAAGCTGGCAAGGCGGCGAAGAAGCCGAGAAAAGCCGCGAAGAAAACGGCCCGCAAGCCGGCCCGGCGCAAGGCGGCGCGCAAGAGCGCGCGTCGGCCATCGCGCAAGAGCGCGCGGCGCGGCGCACGCCGGGCGAGGCCGAAAAAGCGCGCTCGGGGCCGCAGGCGCTGAAGCTCACACCCTGACCAGCGGCCGGCCGAAGTTTCCACCCTGCATGGCGAGCAGCAGGTGTGCGGGGGCGTTCTCGAGCCCCTCGACGATGTGCTCCTTGGCGGCGATGCGGCCGGCGCCATACCAGGCGATGGCCTCGCGCAGAAACTCCCCGCGCCGGTGCTCATAGTCCTGCGGATTCACCCGCAGCACCTCGAGAGCGCTCTTCCCGGGCGGATAGCCGCCGCGCGCGAGCAGCGCCGCAGCCTCCGCGGGTGTCACGTCGTTCTGCACCAGGCGGGCGCCCCGGGCGAAGTGCCCGCCGGAGAGGATGCGATCGAGCAGCGCGCCGCCGACGTTGTCAAAATAGATGTCCACGCCGTGCGGCGCCAGCTGCCGCAGCCGCAGGTCCAGGTTTTCGGTCCGGTAGTTGATGCAGGCCGACAGCCGCGCGTGGCGGGTCACCCAGTCGCACTTCGCGCGCGTGCCCGCAATGCCGATGGCGCGCGCGCCTTTGAGCATTGCGATCTGTCCGGCCATCGAACCGGCGGCATTGGCGGCGGCGGACACCAGTACCGTCTCCTTCGGGCGCAGCCGTGCCAGATCGAGCAACCCGAAGTAGGCCGCCATGCCGGGGGCGCCGAGCACTCCCAGGGCCGTGGAGACGGGCGTCTGTCCCGGATGCAGCAGACGGGCGTGATGCCCGCTGGATACGCACAGCTGCTGAAGCCCGCAGTCGAGGACTACCGCGCTACCGACGCTGAAGACATCGTGGCGGGACTCGATGACCTGACCCACGCCGCGGGCGGGCACCAGATCGCCGGGCTTCGGCAGATCGCGCGTCGCCTCAGCGGCTGAGCAGCGGAAGGGATCGAGCGCCAGCCACTGCAAGCGCGCGAGGAACGATCCGTTGGTCAGCTCGGGCCGTTCGCTTTCCACCAGCTCCAGATCGCTCGGGCGCGTCGGTGGGCGGCGGATCCTGACCTGCAGGTTGTGCATCGCTGGGCCAATTTACGCGCACCGACCGCGGGCGCAAGGGGAGCCGCGGTCATGGCACTATGTGGCGCGTGTCCAAGGCAACCCACACTCGCCTGCCGGTGGAAACACAGCCGCGCGTGCGCCGCGGCTACTTCGAATGCCGCTACGGCCAGCTGCACGTGCACAACGCCATGCCGCCTGGCGGTGGCTTCGAAGAGGGCACCCCTCTTGTGTGCCTGCACGACTTCGGCGGATCGGGGCGCGTATTCACACGCTTCCTCGCACTCGCCGGACAGGACCGCTCGGTGTACGCGCCGGATCTGCCGGGGTTCGGCGAGTCGGATCCCCCGGGCGTCGGCGCGACAATCGCCGACTACGCCGCAGCGCTCGGCGATTTCTTCGACAGCATGCGGCTGCGCCAGGTCTCGCTGCTTGGCCTGCGCATGGGGACGCTCCTTGTCACCGAGCTCGGGCTCACGCGCCCGGCGCAGGTGAGCCGGATGATCATGGTGTCCGTGCCGCTGCTGACGGAGGCGGAGCGGCAGGCGGGCGGCAGCCAGGCGCCGGCGCCGCCCGCAGCCGATGCGGCCTGGCGTCCGCCCGAGTGGCAGCGCTGGGCCGCGGAG
>Ga0210384_10004532_pt1 | contig 15475 bp, 15 predicted proteins | sample IncBWH2MmetaG_FD_160574 | JGI IMG/M metagenome (GOLD analysis project Ga0210384, IMG submission 160574) | Forest soil microbial communities from Barre Woods Harvard Forest LTER site, Petersham, Massachusetts, United States - Inc-BW-H-2-M | ecosystem: Environmental > Terrestrial > Soil >...
GCGCGAGGATCTGCGGCGCTTCGCCGACGAGGCGCTGGTCACGGCCCGCACGCTCAGCGATCGCCCTACCCTGCAGCGCCTGCTGGCGGAAGGGCGCAGCGAAGCGCTGCCGCCGGTCCTGCGCAGCGCCTGCGAGGCGAGCGGCATGGATGCCTGCGCCGTAATCTCCAACACCAGCGTGCTGGCGGTCTCCGGCCCCGCGCTCGACTGGCAGCAGATCATCACCGCCAGCGGCGAACAGGGCGCTACCTTCATGGCGCTGCCCGCCATCGAACGCGTGCCGGTGCAGGGCGCCTGGGCTGCCCTGGGTGCGCCGGCGGGCATGCGCGTCTACGTCGTGCGGCGCCTGGACGCGAAGCTCGCGGCGCAGCTCTCGCGCCAGGCGGGCGCGCAGGTGAAGCTCATCGACTATCGCCTTTACAACAGCGCACCGGTGAACGCGTTCACGCTGCTGTATTCCGCCGCGCTCGCCGACGGCCATTCCGCGGTCCAGCGCATCGATTCGCAGGACGTGTACGCCGCGGTCGTGCCGGTGTTCGCCGCCAGCGGTGAGGCCATCGCGCTCATCGAGGCGCTGCTGCCCACGAGCGCGGTGGATACCTCCACACGCCTCCTGGTGAGGAAGCTGCTGGTCACCGCGCTGCTGCTCGCGGCGCTGGCGGTGCTCGCCGGCATCATCCTGGGCGAACTGGTCGCCGGGCCGGTGCGCGCGCTCACCGCCGCGGCGACACGCCTGGGACAGGGCGACTTCTCCGCTTCCATCCCCACCGGCGGCGCCGCCGAGGTGGGCACGCTGGCACGCACCATGGAGGACATGCGCCGCAACCTGATCGAGCTCACGAGCACCCTGCGGCGGCGCGAGGCGGAGGCGCAGGCGGTGCTCGGCGGGATCGTGGAAGGGGTCTACGCGGTGGATCGGGAGCGCGTGATCCGTTACCTGAACCCGCAGGCCGCACGCCTCCTGGGCGTCGAGCCGGCCGCGGCGGTGGGGCGCTTCTGCGGCGACGTGCTGCAGCCGCGCGCAGAAGACGGCCGCCGGCCGTGCGATTTCCGCTGCCCCATCGTGCAGGCACGCAGCGCGGGCAGCACCACGGCGGTCGAACATCTGGGCGCTCCGCCGGCCGCGCCGCGCACCACGGTGATCACCAGCGCCCCGCAGGTGGAAGGCCTGCAGGTGCAGGTGATCCGCGACGAGACCGAGCTCGAGGCGGTGCGCCGCGCGCGCGACTCGGTGCTCGCCAACATCTCGCATGAATTCCGCACGCCGCTCGCCGCACAGCTCGCCTCCATCGAGCTGTTGCTCGCCGGCATGGAGCGCATGCCGCTGGCACAGCAGCGTGAGCTCGTCACTTCCCTCGAGCGCGGCACGCTGCGCCTGACGCAGCTCATCGACAATCTGCTCGAGAGCGTGCGCATCGAATCCGGCCAGCTCGCCATCCGTCACCAGAGCGTGGCGCTCGCCGAGGTGGTGGCGGAGGCGCGCGAACTCGTGGCCGCACTGCTCGCGCAGCGCCGCCAGAGCCTGGAGCTGAGCATGCCGGATGAGCTGCCGGCGGTGTGCGGCGACAAGACGCGCCTCACGCAGGTGTTCGTGAACCTGCTCGCCAACGCCAACAAGTTTGCCCCCGAGGGCAGCGTCATACGCATCGGCGCCGGCACCCACGCCAGCGAAGTGCAGGCGTGGGTGGAGGATGAGGGCGCGGGACCTGCGCAGGGCGACGGGCAGTCGCTGTTCGCGCGCTTCCGGCGCGGCGACGGCACGGAGCCGGAAGCTGCGGGCCTGGGGCTGGGCCTGTGGCTCGTTAAATCGATCATCGAGCGCCACGGCGGCAGCGTCGCCTTTGAACGTACCGCGGCGGCCCGCACGCGCTTCACGCTTACCTTGCCGGCGGAGAGCCCCTGATGAAGGTGCTGGTTGCCGACGATGACGCGGACCTGCGCGACCTCATCGCCTTCACCCTGACCCAGGCGGGCTACTTCGTGATGAAGGCCGGCGATGGCCTCGCGGCCGTGCGCCATTTCAGGGAGGAAGCTCCGGATCTGGTGGTGCTCGACATCAACATGCCGGGCATGTCCGGATTCCAGGTGTGCGAGGCCATCCGGCGCGACTCGCGCGTCCCGGTGATGATGCTCACCGTGCGCGGCGAGGAGGAGGACCTGGTGCGCGCGCTCGGCCTCGGCGCCGATGACTACCTCACCAAGCCTTTCAGCCCGCGGACACTGCTGGCACGCGCCCGGGCCCTGCTGCGACGCGCGGGAATGGAGGCCAGCGCGCCGCTCGCCGCGGGCCGCGTGCAGCTGGACCTGGGCGAGCACACCGTGACCATCGGTGCCGCGGCGCCGGTGCAGCTCACGCGCCTGGAGCTGCGCCTGCTGCAGATGCTGCTGGTGAACGCCGGGCGCACGGTCAGCTCCGAGCGGCTGCTGGTACAGGTGTGGGGGCACAAGAGCGGCGGCGACCGCCAGCTGCTGAAGCAGCTGGTGCACCGGCTGCGGCATAAAATCGAGACGGATCCGGCGGCACCGACACTGCTGCGCACCGCCGCTGTCGGCTACAAGCTCAGCGTCGATTGACGCGCAGCGCCTGCCCTCGCGTTATTGTCCGGAAATCTGGTCGAATACGGCGCCGTCGGCGAAATGCATGCGCTGCGCATTCGCCCAGCCGCCGAAATCCGCGATGCTCGTGAGCTTAAGCTGCGGGAAGCGCGCGGCGTAGCGCGCGGCCACTTCAGGATCGCGCGGCCGGTAGTCGTGCCGCGCGACGATCTCCTGGCCCTCCTTGCTGTAGAGGTACTCAAGATAAGCCACCGCCACCTCGCGCGTGCCATGGCGCAGCGCCACCTTGTCGACCACCGCCACCGGTGGCTCCGCGAGGATGCTTAAGGTGGGCACGACGATCTGCAGCTTGTCGGCGCCGAGTTCGCGCACCGCCAGCAGTGCCTCGTTCTCCCAGGTGATCAGCACATCCCCGAGTCCGCGCTGCGCAAACGTCGTGGTCGAACCGCGGGCGCCGGTGTCGAGCACCGGCACGTTGTGGTACACGCGTCGCACGAACTCCCGGGCGCTCGCCTCGCTGCCGTCCGGCTGCGCGCGCGCCCAGGACCAGGCGGCGAGATAATTCCAGCGCGCGCCGCCGGAGGTTTTCGGGTTGGGTGTGATCACCCCGATCCCGGGACGCACCAGATCGCCCCAGTCGTGAATGCCCTTGGGGTTGCCAGCGCGCACCACGAACACGATCGTCGAGGTGTAGGGCGAGCTGTTGTCGGGCAGGCGGCTTTGCCAGTTGAGCGGCAGCAGCTGCCCCTGGGTGGCGATGGCGTCGATGTCGGCCGCCAGCGCGAGGGTCACGACGTCCGCGGCGAGACCCTCGATCACCGAGCGCGCCTGCTTGCCCGAGCCGCCGTGCGACAGGTCCACCCGCACCTCCTGGCCGGTCCTGCCCTTCCAGTAGCGGGCAAAGGCGGCGTTGAACTCGACATACAGTTCGCGTGTCGGGTCGTACGACACGTTCAGCAGCGTCACGCGCGCGCCCGTGGCGGGCGGGGCGAACTGCTCGTTGCAGGAGCTGGCCAGCGCCGCCGCCAGGGTGCACAACAGCAGGCGCCGCGCGCGGCGTGAGCATTTCACGCGCTGACAAACCCCAGCGCCTTGCGCAACAGCGGCTCGAGCGCTGCGGCGCAGGCGGCGACCGAGCGCGGGCCGCCGAGGTCCGAAAGCTGCGTCATCTGCAGGCCCTGATAACCGCACGGATTGATGCGCTGGAAGGGCTCGAGGTCGAGCGCCACGTTGAGCGCGAGCCCGTGGTAGCTGCCGCCGCGGCGCACACGCACGCCGACGCTGGCAAGTTTGCTGCCCGCCACGTACACGCCCGGTGCGTGGCGCCGGCACTCGGCCGCGATACCGAAGCGCGCCGCAAGCTCGATCACGCCGCGCTCAAGGGCCGTGACGAAGTCACGGATACCCAGGCCTGCGCGCCTGAGGTCAATGAGCGGATACACGACCAGCTGCCCGGGTCCGTGATACGTCACCTGCCCGCCGCGATCGATCTGCAGCACCGGAATGTCGCCCGGCGCCAGCAAATGGGCGCGGCTGGCGTTCAGCCCCAGGGTAAACACCGGCGGATGCTCGAGGAACCAGATCTCGTCCGGCGTCGCGACGCCGCGCTCCTCGGTGAAGCGCTGCATGGCGCGCCAGGTGGGCTCGTAGTCGACGAGCCCCAGATACCGGATCACGGGCGCCGGCAGCGGCGCGCCTGCGAAGCCGGCGGTCGGCGCACCCGCGGGCGCTGCGGCACGGAGCGCGCCATTGGCGTTCATGTCGCCAGCTTCCGGTTGTCGAGTCCGGCGTTGTTGCGATTCAAGGCCTGTTCCGCGCGATAGCTCGAGCGCACCAGCGGCCCCGACACGCACTCAAGAAAGCCGTGCGCGAGCGCCGCCTCGCGGTAACGATCGAACTGCTCCGGCGTCACGAAGCGCTCGACCGGCAAGTGGTTGAGCGTCGGCCGCAGGTACTGGCCGAGGGTCACGATGTCCACCCCCGCGGCGCGCAGGTCGGCGAGCGTCGTGGTGATCTCGGCATCCGTCTCACCGAGGCCGAGCATCAGGCTGCTCTTGGTGAGGAGTCCGGCGCGGTGCCGCTTCGCGTGTGCGAGAACGCTGAGCGTCTGCTCGTAACCAGCCCGCGGGTCGCGCACCGGATGAGTGAGCCGGCGCACCGTCTCGATGTTCTGCGCGAATACCTCGATACCGGAGTCGACCACCACCGCGACGTCCGCGAGCACCCCCTGGAAGTCCGGCGTGAGCGCCTCCACCGCGGTATGCGGATTGCGGCGCTTGATGGCGCGCACGCATGCGGCGTAATGCGCCGCGCCGCCGTCGGCCAGGTCGTCGCGGTCGACGGAGGTCAGGACCACGTACCTAAGCTTCATGAGCTCGACGGTGCGCGCCGCGTTTTCCGGCTCATCGGCATCCAGCCAGCCGTGCGGGTTACCGGTGTCAACCGAGCAGAAACGGCAGGCGCGCGTGCACACCGCGCCCATGAGCATGATGGTGGCGGTGCCCGCGTTCCAGCACTCGCCGATGTTCGGACACTTGGCCTCTTCGCACACCGTCGCGAGGCGCTGCTCACGAACGATGCTGCGCACTGCCTGGAAGCCCGCGCCGGTCGGTGCGCGGGCCTTGAGCCACGGCGGTTTGCGCAGGGGCTCAACGGCGGCGCGCTCGCTGCGGGACTTGACGCCGTCACGGATGGCGGTGAAGCCCTGCGCGGTCAGGTATTTCTCGCCGCTGCGGGCGTGCGCCCCTTGCGTGACCAGCGGAATATCCTTGAAATGCGACATGGCGTCATTGTAACGCACGCAGGCGCTCGTTCAGGTCGGCGAGGCGTGCGGGCGTGCCGACATCGCTCCACTGTCCCCGGTACAGCTCACCGCGCACGCGGCGTGCGCCGATCGCACGGTTGAGCAGCGGCAGCAGGGGAAATCTGCCGTCCACGCAACCGCTGAAGAACTCCGGCCGATAGAGGCCAACGCCGCAGTAAGTAAAGCGCTCGGTATCGCGGTTGACGACCAGGTCCGCCTCGAGGCCGAAATCCCCGCGCGGGTGTTGGGGCGGGTTGGGCACGAGTACCAGGAGCGCGTGCGCGTCCGCGGGCAGCTGCAGACCACCGAAGGGCAGGTCGGTCCAGATGTCGCCGTTGACGACCAGGAACGGGCCGCTGCCGAGCAGCGGCAGCGCGCGGAAGATCCCACCCCCGGTCTCGAGCGGCACCGGACCTTCCTCGCTCCAGGCGATCCTGACGCCGAAGTCGCGGCCATCGCCGAGCGCCGCACGCAGCTGCTCCCCGAGCCAGGACAGGTTGATGACGACGTCGCGGATGCCGGCATGCGCCAGCGCCGCGAGGTGCCAGGCGATGAGCGGCTTGCCACCGACCTGCACCAGGGGCTTCGGCAGCGTGTCGGTGATGGGCCGCAGCCGCTCGCCGCGCCCGGCGCCAAGCAGCATCGCCTTCATGCGTGCTCACGTGCGTTGGCAAGGAACAGCGCCGCCGCGACGCGCCCGGCGAGGAAGTGCGCCAGGGAGCTAAGCTCGCCGTAGCGCGCACAGGTGTCGCGCACATAGTCGAAGGTGCGCGGCAGGTCGGGCAGGTAGCCGCGTTTGCCGTCGCGGTACCACAGGCGGCAGAAGATCCCCAGCACCTTCAGATGCCGCTGCACGCCGACGAGGTCGAACCAGCGCAGGAACTCAGCCGCGCTGCCGCCCACCGGTCCGCCGTGCGAGCCGAGCTGCGAGCGGTAGCCAGCCACCCATTCCACCACGCGCTCGCGCGGCCAGGCGATGTAACAGTCCTTGAGCAGCGACACCAGGTCGTAGCAGACCGCGCCGCGCACCGCGTCCTGAAAATCGAGTACGCCGGGATTGCGATCGGCCACCACCATGAGGTTGCGCGAGTGGTAGTCGCGATGCACGAACACTGCCGGCTGCGCGAGGGCTTCACGAGTGAGGAACGCGAAACTCGTCGCCAGCAGCTCCTGGTCCGCCGCGTCCAGTGTCAGCGACAGGTGCCGGCCCAGGAACCACTCGGGCATCAGCGCCAGCTCGCGCGCCAGCGCCGGCGCGTCGTAGGGCGGCAGTTCGAGGCTCGCCTCGGTGCCGCGCACCTGAATATCGACCAGCGCGGCCAGCGCGTCCCCGTAGAGGCGCACCGGGTCATCCCCGGCGTACAGGCGCTCAAGGTAGTGAGTCGTGCCCAGATCCTCGAGCAACAGCAGCCCGCGCTCGGCGTCCGCTTCGTGCACGCGCGGCACGTGTGCGCCGACACCGGCGAGAAGTCCCGAGACCTTGAGGTACGGCCGCACGTCCTCGTTGCCGGGCGGCGCGTCCATCACCACGTAGGTGGTGGCGCCGGCAAACGCGCGAAAGTAGCGCCGGAAGCTCGCATCGCTCGAAGCCGGCTCGAGCCTCGCCACGGGCAGATGCAGGTCGCGCGACAGCCAATCCCGTATCAGCGCGACTCGCGCGTCCGTTTCGTGCATGTGTCAGGTTCGAAGATCGCCGCTCGCCGCCTTCGGGCCGCCCATTATAATGCCGCCCTTCATGCTGCGCGCGCGCCCATTGTGGATAGTCATCACCCTGCTTGGCACCGCCACGCTCGCCTGGGCCGGGGATCCGAGCTGTGCGACACCCGGCGCCGCGCCCGCCCCTGCCGCGCCGCGCCTGCCGGCCGCCGGCGGCAACATCGACGTCACCAGCGATGCCGCGACGCTCGGCGTGGACGGCACCGCGACCCTGCGCGGAAACGTGCAGGTGCACCAGGGCGAGCGTGAGATCCGCGCCAACGAGGTGCAGTACAACCCCCAAAACGACTCGGTGAAGACCGGCGGTCACATTGACTACAACGACCCCCTGCTGCACGTCGCGGGCGACGGCGGCGGCAGCTACTCGGCGAGCAGCGGCGCTGAATTCAAAGCCGCGCACTTCGACCTGCACCAGCGCTCCGCGCGCGGCACGGCGGCGGACATGACGGTCACGCCCGCGGGCCTGGTGAGTCTCAAGGGCGTGACGTTCACCACCTGTCCGGAGCACCACGAGGCCTGGCAGATCAAGGCCGACAGCATCGTGCTCGACACCCGTAACCAGCTCGGTACCGGCAGGAATGCCCGGATCGACTTCATGGGCGTGCCGCTGGTGTATCTGCCGTGGCTGTCGTTTCCGCTCGGCGGCGAGCGCAAGAGCGGCTTCCTCTTTCCGACTGTCGGCAACACCTCCAGCAGCGGCCTGCAGCTTGCGCTTCCCTACTACTGGAACATCGCACCGAACGCGGACTTCACCTTCCTGCCGACCGAGTACAGCAGGCGCGGCCTGGATCTGGGTGGGGATCTGCGCTTCCTGACGCAAAACCAGCACGGCGAGCTGCAGTGGAACTTCCTGCCCGACGACACCGCCTTCCGCGGCAGCCGCAGCCGCGTGCAACTCAACGAGGTCGCGGAGCTGCCGGATGATTTTCGCCTGACCATCGACGCGCAGAATGTCAGCGATCCGCTTTACTTCCAGGACTTCTCGCAGACCCCCGAGGGCACGAGTACCGCGTTCCTGGAGCGCCGCGCGACGCTCTCGTACCGCGATGAGCACTGGACGGTGGATGGCGAGGCGCAGCAATACCAGACCCTCGACGACACGCTGCCGGTGGACGAGCGCCCGTATGCGCGCGTGCCGCGCCTCGCCGTCGGCGGCAGATACACCGTGTATGACATCGTGCACTATGGCTTTGATTCGGAGCTCGTCGACTTCAGGCACGGCGGCGGCGCCACCGGGCCGACCGGCTGGCGCGGTGATCTCATGCCGGCCGTGTCGCTGGATATCACCGGGCCGGGGTATTTCCTGCGTCCGGCACTCGCCTGGCGGCTGACGCAGTACGAACTCAGCGATCTTTTGCCCGGTGAGACGGGCTCGCCTTCGCGCACGGTACCGATCGCGAGCCTCGACACCGGACTCGTGTTCGAGCGCGAGACCGGCTCCCACAATCAGCGCCGGCTCACCCTCGAGCCGCGAATCGTGTACCTCAACGTGCCCTACCGTAACCAGGACCAGCTGCCGGTGTTCGACACGGCGCTGCCGGACCTGACGCCGGTGGAGCTGTTCAGTACCAACCGCTACGTGGGTGCCGACCGCGTCAGCGATGCGAACCAGATGAGCCTCGGGGTGACGAGCCGCCTGCTCGACGCCCGGGACGGACGTCAGTTCCTGGCCGCGACTCTCGGACAGACCTATTACTTCGAGATCCCGCGGGTAAGCCTGCCGGGGGAGACTCCGATCAGCGCCCCGCACTCGGACTTCGTCGCGCAACTGGCACTCACCGCCTTCCAGGACTGGAGCGCGGACATGGCGTTGCAATGGGACCCGCAGAATAAGCGCAGCGAACGCACCCAGATCAACCTGCAGTACAAGCCCACCTCCGAAGCGGTGATCAACCTCGCCTACAGGTACCAGCGCTTCGTGCAGGAGCCGGTCTTCATCCAGGGAGTCCCGGTGCCGTGTGCGCCGCTGGGAGCCGGGCCGTCGACCTGCGACCGCCGCGGCTTCGACCAGGTGGATGTCTCGGGGGCCTGGCCGATCAAGCGCGACTGGAACGTGTTCGTGCGCGACGTGTACTCGGTCCGGGACAACAAAGAACTGGAGCGCTTTGCCGGCTTCGAGTACCGTTCGTGCTGCTGGCGACTGCGGCTGGGCGCCCGGCGCTACGTGAGCAGCTTCAATGGCAGCCAGGACACTGGAATCTGGCTGCAACTGGAACTCGCCGGCCTCGCCGGTGTCGGATCGGCGTCGGACACTGCACTCAGCGAGGAAATCCGCGGCTATACCCCCGCGGATGCCAGCGCCCACAAAGGAAATTAGGTAGATCATGCGACGGATTTTGACTTCGGCCGTGGGCGCCCTGGCGCTGGCCGCGACCGGCCTGCACCTGCAGGGCAGCGCGTACGCGCAGACCCGAGAGCTTGCCACCAAGGGCGAGCTCCTCGACCGGGTTGCGGCGATCGTTAACGAAGGGGTGGTGCTCAACAGCGAGCTGGATGAGCAGATCGAGGCGGTTGCCGGGAGGCTGCACGCGCAAAAGCTCGAGCTGCCCCCGCAGAACATCCTGCGCCAGCAGGTGCTCGAGCGGCTGGTGCTGCAGGAGATCCAGCTGCAGCACGCGAACCGCGCCGGAGTGAAGGTCTCGGACGAGACTCTGAACACGGCGCTGCTGGATATCGCCAAGCGCAACAACATGACCTTGTCGCAGCTGCCACAAGCGCTCGCTTCGCAAGGCATCGACTACCCCGCTTACCGTGACGAAATGCGCAAGGAGATCACCCTGACGCTGCTGCGCCAGCGCGACGTGCTGCAGCACATCGCGGTCACGCCGCGCGAGATCGATCAGTACCTGGACAAGCAGACGCGGACCCCTTCCGAGCGCAACGAATACAACGTGTCGCACATCCTGATCGCGGTATCCCAGGAAGCCGGCACCACGCAGCTCGACCAGGCGGCCAAGCGCGCTGCCGAAGTCTACGAGCGCGCCAAGAACGGCGAGGACTTCGCCAAGCTGGCGGTGGCGTACTCGAACAGCCAGACCGCCCTCGAGGGCGGCGCGCTCGGCTGGCGCAAGGGCAGCGAGCTGCCGACCTTCCTCAGCGATGTCATTGCCAGGCTCAAAGCCGGCGAAGTCAGCGAACCGCTGCGCACACCCACCGGCTACCACATCATCCGCCTCAACGAGGAGCGCGGCGGCACGGCGCAGACCGTGATCGACCAGGTACACGTGCGGCACATCCTCATGAAGACCAACGAGCTCGCCGACGATGCGACCGTCAAGCAGAAGCTCGTTGCGCTGCGCGAACGCGCCCTCAAGGGCGAGGAGTTCGCGGGGCTGGCGACCACCGCTTCCGAGGACACCGGTTCCGCCGCCGAGGGCGGCGATCTGGGCTGGGCCGGCCCGGGTTCCTACGTGCCGGAATTCGAGCAGGCGATCGCGGGTCTGAAGGACGGCGAAATCAGTGAGCCGGTGCACACCCAGTACGGCTGGCATGTCATCCAGATGCTCGGCCACCGCCGCTTCGACAACACCGATGAAATGAAGCGCCGCCAGGCCGCGGAAGCCATCCGCGCCAGCAAGGCGGACGAAGAGACGGAGCTTTGGCTGCGCCGCCTGCGTGATGACGCCTACGTCGAGTACAAGTCCTAAGCTGCCGCGAATTGCCCTGACTTCGGGCGAGCCGGCGGGCGTCGGCCCGGAACTGTGTCTCGCGCTCGCCACCCGTGCGCTGCCGTGCGAACTGGTATGCCTCGCAGATCTGGGGCTCCTCGAGGCGCGCTCGCGCGCGCTCGGCGGCGCGGTGGCGCTGCGTCGCTGGCCGGGCGCGGGCGGCGCCGGCCGCCCGCACGTGGCCGGCAGCCTGGACGTCGAGCACCAGCCGCTCGCCGTGACGAGCGTCCCCGGCCGGCTCAATACCGCCAACGTGCCCTACGTGCTGTCGCTGCTGGATCGGGCGATCGACGGCACGCTCGCCGGGGAATTCGATGCGCTCGTCACCGCCCCGGTGCACAAGGGCGTGATCAACGACGCCGGCGTGCATTTCCGTGGACACACGGAGTACCTGGCGCAGCGCACGCACGCCGCCCGGCCGGTGATGTTGCTGACCAACGGGCTGCTGCGCGTCGCGCTCGCTACCACCCACCTGCCGCTGAAGGCCGTGAGCGCCGCCATCACCCAGGACCTGCTGTGTGAGACGGCTGCCATCCTGCGGCGGGACCTCGGGCGCTGGTGGGGAATCGAGGCGCCGCGCATCGCGGTGTGCGGCCTGAACCCGCACGCGGGCGAGGGTGGCTACCTCGGGAATGAGGAACTGACCACGATTGCGCCAGCCATCGCGCGCATGCGCGCCGACGGCATCGACGCCACAGGACCGCTGCCCGCCGACACCGTGTTCATCCCACGCGTGCTCGCAGACTTCGATGTGGTGCTCGCCATGTACCACGACCAGGCGCTCCCCGTCGTCAAGCACGCGGGCTTCGAGCAGGCGGTGAACGTGACGCTTGGCCTGCCGCTGCTGCGGACCTCGCCCGATCACGGCACGGCGCTGGATCTTGCCGGCAGCGGCAAGGCGGACGTCGGCAGTCTTGCCGCCGCGGTGCAACTTGCCATCGGGCTCGCCGCGCGCCGGCGCTGATGCCGCACGCCCGTAAGCGCTTCGGGCAGCACTTCCTGCACGACCCGGCCGTGATCGGGCGGATCGTGGGGGCGCTTGGCGTTCGCCCCGGCGACTGCCTGGTGGAGATCGGCCCGGGACGGGGCGCCCTCACCCAGGAACTGCTGCGCCGCACGGACTGCACCTTCGACGCCATAGAAATCGATCGCGACCTGGCCGCGCGGCTGCGCGGCGAGTTCAAGGATCCCGCGCGCTGCGAACTGCATGCGACGGACGCCCTCGCCTTTGATTTCGCCGCGCTGGCCGCGCGCCGCGGCGGTCGCTTACGGATCATCGGCAACCTGCCCTACAACATCTCGACGCCGCTGCTGTTTCACCTGCTCGGCCAGGCAGCGGCCATCAGGGATCTGCACGTCATGCTGCAGCGGGAGGTCGTGGCGCGGCTCGCCGCGCCTCCGGGGACCAAGGACTTCGGGCGGCTCACGCTCATGCTCACTCCGTACCTCGCCGTGGAGAAACTGTTCGACGTCGGCCCCGGAGCCTTTCAACCGCCACCGCGGGTCTGGTCCGCGCTGGTGCGCCTCCGCGTGCGGGCGCAGCCGCTGTTTGTCGTCAGTCCGCACTACGCCGCCGTGGTGGGGGCCGCTTTTGCGCACCGCCGCAAGACACTGCGCAACGCACTCCTGCCGCTGCTGTCCCGCGAACAAATCAGCGCCTGTGGCGTGGATCCGACGGCACGTCCCGAGACCCTTGGCGCACACGAGTTCAACACCCTGGCGCAAATCCTCGACCGCGCACGCGGCTGACGCTAGTCTTAGCCCCAATGAGCGCACTTTACCGTCGCATCCTGCTGGTCGTGGACCTCAGCGAGGAGAGTCTGAGCGTCGGCCGCCGTGCGCAGGCGCTCGCCGCCAGCCTGAATGCCGCGGTCGAACTGCTGCACGTGGTGGAGTTCGTACCGGTCGAGCCCATGGGGGAAACGCTCATGCCCTCGGTGCAGATCGAGGAGGAATTGCTGGCGCGGGCGCAGCAGCGCCTGGCGGCCCTCGCCGCGACGCTCGGGCTGGCGGACTCGCCCTGCCATGTCGAGAGCGGCGCCGTCAAGGCCCAGATCGTGCGGATGGCGCGCGAGCGCGGGGTGGATCTCATCATCCTCGGCAGCCGCGAGCGCCATGGACTTTCGATCCTGCTGAATTTCACGGAGGACAGCGTGCTGCACGCCGCGCCGTGCGACGTGCTGGCGATGCGCCCGGAGCGCGCTTAGAACCGTGACGCCCGCCGATCACAGCATCCGCGTCGACGTCGAGACCAGCTACCTCGACGAGCAGTCCGATCCACGTGAACACCGCTTCGTGTTCGCCTACACCATCACCATCCGCAACGAAGGCCAGGTGCCGGCGCGCCTCCTCACCCGGCACTGGGTCATTACGGACGCCAACGGCAAGGTCGAGGAAGTGCGCGGCGACGGGGTCGTGGGCGAGCAGCCGTATCTGCAGCCCGGACAGGGATTTCGCTACTCCAGCGGCGCGGTCCTCGAGACGCCCGTTGGCTCCATGCAAGGCAGCTACCAGATGCTCGCCGACGACGGCGCGCATTTCGATGCCCCCATTCAGCCTTTCCGGCTAGCCATGCCGGGAATCCTGCAGTGAGCCGCTATGCCATCGGCGACCTGCAAGGCTGTGACCAGGAACTGCGGGCGCTCCTCAAGCTGCTGAAATTCTCTCCCGACCGGGACCGCCTGTGGTTCGTAGGCGATCTGGTCAATCGCGGGCCCGGCTCGCTGGAGACGCTGCGCCTGGTGCGCGCGCTCGGCGACAACGCGGTGGTGGTGCTCGGCAACCACGACCTGCACGTGCTGGCCGTGGCGCACGGCACTGAGCGCAAGCGCAAGTCCGACACCCTCGACGCGCTGCTGGGTGCCCCGGACCGCGACGCGCTGCTCGAGTGGCTGAGCACCCGCGCGCTGGCGCACGCCGAAGGCCCGGATCTCATGGTGCACGCCGGGCTCGTCCCGCAGTGGTCGGCTGCGCAGGCGCTCGCGCTGGCGCGCGAAGTGCAAGCCGCGCTGGCGCGCGACCCGCGCGCGCTGTTCGCGCACATGTACGGCAACGAACCGGACCGCTGGCGGGAAGATCTCAAGGGCGAGGAGCGGCTGCGATTCGTGATCAACGTGCTCACGCGGCTGCGCGTGTGCACGAACGAGGGGCGTATTGACCTCAGCATGAAGGGTGAGCCGCCGGCGCCACCTTCGCCGCTGCGCCCGTGGTTCGAGATCGAGAACCGGCAAAGCCGCGACGCGCGCATCATCTTCGGACACTGGTCGGCGCTCGGATTCGTGCAGCGCCATGGCGTCGTGGGACTGGATACCGGCTGTGTATGGGGCGGCGCTCTCACCGCGTTCGATCTGGACCGTGAGCGCGCCCCGATCTCACTCGGCTGCGGCGCCCACCAGCTCGTCGGCGCAGCCTAGCGCACAAACTAGCGGGCAAAAGCCCGTGCGCCAGCCTCGGCTTGAAGTGCTCGGCTGCCGAGGTGATCGGAACGGATGCGTATCGAGCCACGCCTTTTGCCCGCGGGCAACAGGCGATGTCCGCTGAAAGCGCCGCAGGCGACTTTCAGCCAATGAACTAAGGCAGCGCCGGCACCGCGGGCGCTGGCCCCCAGGACACGCTGAGCTGCGGCGTGTGCGCACTGTAGACCCCGGGCGCGAGCTCAAGATCAACCGGCTTGGGCGCGCCTGCGGTGATCGGCAGGCTCACCCGCTCATCCGCCCGCACCTCGAGAAGTCCGATCGAGCCCGGCATGATCCTGAAAGCCACTCGCACCGGCCAGCCCTGGGCCGAGGCGGGCTTGAGGACGATGCTCCCCGAACCGCTCGCGGCACTTAAATCCACCAGCAGGGTGTTGCGCTTCCAGAATTGCCGCACGCTGGCGGCGGGCGCGCCGCTGATGTCGAGCTCGTGAACCTCGGTGGGCGGCGGCGGTGGCGTGCGATGCCACGGCCAGTGGCCGCACGCGCACAGCAGCAGCACGCACAGCGCCGTGGCCGCACGCGTGCCGCAGTTGGTAGCCGCCCTGCCGTACATTGCGCTCTCCTTAAGCCGCGCCGCAGCGGGTAACATACGCGAAAGGCAAGGAGCACACATGCCGTCGCTGCAAGCATTCAATTTCCGGCAGTGGATCGACGCCAACCGCGCGCAGCTGGTGCCCCCGGTTGGCAACAAGCGCGTGTTTCACGACGGCGACTTCATCATCATGGTCGTGGGCGGACCGAACGCCCGCAAGGACTACCACGTCGATCCCGGCCAGGAGTTCTTCTACCAGCTCGAAGGGGACATGGTGCTGAAGACCATGCAGGACGGCCGCGCGGTGGATGTGCCGATCCGTGCGGGCGAGATTCTGCTCATCCCGCCCAACATGCCGCACTCACCACAACGTCCGGCGAACACGGTCGGGCTGGTGGTCGAGCGGGCGCGCCGCGCCGGGGAACTGGATGGCTTCCAGTGGTACTGCGAGCGCTGCGGCGAGCGGCTGTACGAGGAGTTCTTCGAGCTCACCGACATCGAAAAGCAGTTCCCGCCGGTGTTCGAGCGGTTCTTCGCCAACCGCGCGGCGCGCACCTGCCGGCACTGCGGCACGGTGCTGGAACGTTCGGTGTGAACGCCCGCATCGCCCTCCCCAGCGGCGAGGTGCGCATCGACCTCGCGCGTCCCGTGAGCCTCGCCCTGACTCTGGACTTCGACGGACCGCAACCACGCCATTTCGGCGCGTCGCGCGCCGTCGCCCGAC
>Ga0210384_10004533_pt1 | contig 15475 bp, 10 predicted proteins | sample IncBWH2MmetaG_FD_160574 | JGI IMG/M metagenome (GOLD analysis project Ga0210384, IMG submission 160574) | Forest soil microbial communities from Barre Woods Harvard Forest LTER site, Petersham, Massachusetts, United States - Inc-BW-H-2-M | ecosystem: Environmental > Terrestrial > Soil >...
TTCCGCAGCGCGCTGTACGGAGAGAAGCTGCAACGACTTGGCATTGGTGATGGTGACGTCTTCGATCCAGTAGTGGGGGTCGCTGCCCGATGTCTGCAGGGTCTCAAAGTTGAGGCTGCTCAGGGCATCATCCCCGACGATGAAGACGCGGCTGCCCTTTTTGATCAGAGCTTCGGCGGGTTGGATGAGTTCGTTATAGAGGCTCTGTCCCGGAGCGGCGGGCTGCGACAGAAGATCCTTTGAGGCGAGGATCATTTTGGTGTGGAGCTGAATCTGCGGGAGGATGGTTTCGCTTCCTGCGATTTGGTAGAACTGCTGGCGGGTGGGGGTGATCGCCCAGAGGTACGAGGTTTTGGGGCGGAGCGAGTAGACGAGGATGGTTGCCTGCAATCGCGCGGCAATCGATTGTGCATTCAAGCCTTGCGATGATGATCTCTTCTGCTCCGGCCACGAGAGATGAAGGCCGTCCGCAAGGGCCTCCGCTCGGCTCTGGTCAATGAGACTCAACGCCTCGTCGGTTCTATGCTCACTGATTAGATGTTCCGTGTAGTTGGCGTAAAGGTCGGCTCCGTTTTCCAAGAAGGGAAGAGTCGAGTCAACACTGGTGAGGGACGATCTCTGGTGTTGAAAGGTCTCGATGGAACGCCGGAACCATTGGTCGGCATCCTTCTGCCGGCCAGCGTCGGAGTAAATGTGAGCCAGAGTGCTCTCTGCCTCCCAGAGCAGAGATGGAGCAGCGCTTGCATGCTCCTGCAGGTCGAGAAGCGTCTTGATTGCGGCCTGTCTATCGCCCCTTTTGTCAGAAAGAAGAGCTTCAAGCAACATAAGCCTGAGCCCTGTCCTGTCATACTTCGTCGTTCCGACAATGCCGTTTGCTGCCCGGATGTGCGTCTCCGCTGCGTCCGGTTTATTGGAGCGCAACAGGAGTAACCCAAGATACACATGTGCGTCCTCGATCTCTCCCTGGTTCTGAATTGATTGAGCCAAGCTAAGCGACTGTTCATAAAACGAACGGGCAGCCTCAAAATCTCCTAATTGGTACTCACTCAATCCAGCACTGTGCAACCAGATAACTTGATCTTTTATTGAACCCAACTCGGAAGCCTGCCTCACAGCTTCCTTTGAATTGATGAGAGACCGCTGGAAATCGCCGATTCTGTAGTAGACCCAGCCGATATTCCCGATTGCTTTTTCGAGCCCCATTTTTGCACCGATGGCCCTAGCCAATGTAGATGCATCACCGAATCGCATTAGTGCATCTTCGTAATGTTCCTCCTGCAGTGCGATTACTCCGAGGTTTGTCAATGCACGTGTCTGAAGGAACCGGTCACCGTTCAGGCGGGCGCCCGTTAGGCTTGCCTGAAACGCTCGCTCAGCATCATCGAGATGTCCCTTGCTGATGTCGATGTCCCCGCGGGTGCTGAGAACTTCTGCTCGAAGAACACCCTCAGGTTTGAGACGCTCTGCCTCCAGTAAACTCTGTTCCGCCTGATCCAAATGACCGAGACGAGCCTGTGCGAAGGCAAGAAGGATGCTTCGTCTCACCTGCAATTCGATGCTGGATTGAGCCGGGAGTGGCTGCTGAAGAAGCGGCAGGGCATCGCCGCTCTCACCCTGGTAGATTAGCACCTTCCCCAATTCCACCCGGAAGGCAGCCGCCCAGTCCGGGCGGCTCGACTGAAAAGACTCGTATGCTTCCTTCGCTTGGGACCGCGCTTCGGGTAGCTCTCCCGAGATAAACTCGTTCTCGATCCGGGAATAGACCTTATCGGGTGCCATCTGCGGTTTGCTCCTGCACCCGCAGATGGCTACTGACGTTAGAACTCCGACCACTACGGAAAGGTGGAGCCATTTGAAAAGGCGGAGGCAACGCTCAGATCGCCGTCGGCAAGACATCCCATCTCGATCCGCATCATGGTGAGCCGATAGGAGTTTGGAGCGACGACGAGTTCCCCAAAGAAGATATTGCCGAAGCCAGGCACGTGCAGCACGTGACCAAAGGAAGTTCCAAACTTTGCTCCCTGCAGCTCGTTCACCAGTGAGCAAAGGACGTACCCCTTTTTCTTGCGACTTTCCGGCGACTTCATCGAAGCGTGCCGCCCTGCGAGCCATTCGGGAGCGCCTTTCGTTTCAGTAATCTTCTTATACTGTGAGCTTACCTTATTATTGAAGACCTTCTCCTCCATCAGGTGCTTATCAGGAAATTCACCCTTCGATTCGGACTTAAGCAGGTCGATATCCAGAATCGGATTAATACTTTCTCCGTTGATGCGCAAGTTCACAAATTTCGAACCGATAACGGAGATCCTTGGGTGATCCCCTTGCTCGGGATACTCCACATGAAGCTTCGATACGATCCGGTCGGCGGTTACAACCTCAAGCACGTTCAGGTTCTCAACCACGGAGGTGACGAGCGTCGTCCACGCGCCATTCTTCTTGTTCACAACACCGGTTGTGTGTGAGTAGGCGGGCCCGGACGTAACGGTAACAGAATTGTCCAGTTTGTATGACTCGATCCGCGATTCAGCGTGCCCGCCCGCCTGCGCCAGCGATGTCGATGCCTGGGTGTGAATAATATTCTCGAAGGGGTGAGTAATATGGCCGCCTAACGGGCTGGCGTCCGCATGATAGTGAAACATTCTTTTTGTGCTGGCTTTCATCGATCTTTCTCTCCATTCGTTCAACTATTTATGAATCGTGACACGAAACCTGTACCTGGCAAGGTCCACCAGCGTACCACTTGTGCCAACATTCGCTGGTAAACCCTGAATGAGAAAAGTATTCAGCCCTTCTTTTATCTTGTCGGTCGGTATGTCTATTAGTAACGCGTCGCGCGCCTGTTCCGGCGATACCGTAGTTTGCCAGAGGCGCGCTCCATCGGGTGCGATTAGCGAACACAGATAGCTTGAAAAGCCCCCGGTTGTCGGTACATCGAGCGAGATCACGAACGAGCCATGTTCAAGTGCAACGATCTCGGGCATCGAATCGCCACGGGCGCCTGCATTCGCGAGGATGAGGGGATTCAGCACGGCAGGCGCCTGCGCTTGAGCAACCTGAAGCCTCATGCGCGGTTGAAGGACAAATGTCTGAAAAGCCAGAATAACCAGACACGCAGCCAATGCCGGTGCCAGGATCCAGGGGCTTGTGAGCCAGGAAGTCCACCTTCGTGCGCTCTCCACGCGGGGGGCAGTTACCCTTCGCGGGGCGCTTAACTCGGTTCGTGCAACATCGATGAAGGTTACGCCGTTTTTCACATCCATTGCGCATTCCGAACATTCGAAGAGGTGCTCCTCGAAGCTGTCCAGGGACGCGCCGCTCAACTCCCCCAAGAGATATCGTTCCACGGCCATTTCCCGGAGTGCTTCTTGATGATTCATCTCACAGATCCTCGAACTCCTGAATAGTGCGTGGTAGGCCAAAAACGTTTCATTTCCATGTGAATAACGCTCTCGCCGGGTCAGTCAGGCACCTACCGGAAATCTCTTAGTATTCGCCCGCTTGGAATACATGGCACGAAATGAACCTTTTGCCCTGTGAAGAAGCACCCTGAGATAGTCTCGGTCGACTCCGAGCTCTATGCATACCTCGTCCTTATCCCGCTCCTCAAGAAAAACTGCCCGTAGCAAGCCTCGGTCCCGCTCATTGAGGCCATTCAGAACCTGCTGGACAAGCTTGCGAGTGTCGTCGGAGATCACCATATTCAAGGCATTGGGTCTGGTCTCGACCAGCCGCTCTGCGGCCTTATCTTCCAATGCTTCAACGCGGTTGTAACTACGGTACTGCTCCATCAAAACATTGTTGCAGATCGAGTTAACCAAGGGGCCGAGTCGTTCGGCATGGCGAAGACCACCTTCGCTCCTTATCAGCGAAAGCGCGCGGGAGAACGTCTCCTGTTTCACGTCCTCAATCTGCTCCCGGTTGCTCAGTCTCGACCGCAATTTCAACAGAATGAGCTCGCTGAAGTAGGTGATGAAATGCTGTTCAGTCGGCGCGTCTCCTGCGCGCAATTTGCTCACATAGGAGGCATCAAATGTCACGAAATTCACTGAATATCCTCCGAGCCCAGCATTCAAAAGTTTACATGGCAAACGAACCTACGTTTTCAGTTAGAGAAGAAACTGAGCCACTGAAGGGTATTTAACCTCTGTTTCGTGACCTCACATTCTCGCGAACTGTTCGTCGAATCCGTTTTTTCTGAAACGATCCCACGATCCCCGTCACTATCCCATTGAAGTCGATCTCAGATCGACGCCGGGACCTTCAATGCGTGCAAATATCACTGTATATCCGCCGGCAGCGAGAGTTTTAGGATGCTTAACGGCGTTGGATTTGAGGATCGGAATTCCTTCGCAAGAGCAACTCAGCTCCGAATGCGAAGTTCCGACAGATGACGAAGTCGTGGAACTGGACGCCTACAAAGTAGCCGTCTTGGTCTCAGTCGGAGTAGCCGTTCTCACTTTGTGTCTTTAGGAGAGGTTCATGGTCGGACGAACAGCAATCTCAATACCCGATGATTCTACAAAAGGTGAACTCGATGGGCCAATATAAAGGCATAGTGAAATGGTTTAACAGTGCCAAGGGTTATGGTTTCCTCGGGCACGATGGCGGCAATGACGTGTTCGTCCACTTCAGCTCAATCCAAAAGGATGGTTACAAAAGCCTCAAGCAAGGTGAGGAAGTCGTCTTCGACATCGTGCAGGGCGCAAAAGGTGTTCAAGCTGACCGTGTCGTTCGGCAAACTAAGTCTCCGACATCGCAGGCTAATTCAATCTGAGTCTCCAAACCAAGCCTTCCACTCATTTCGTTAATACGTTGTAGTTGCACTTCACACCCGACTCCAGTTTTGTATGCCAAAAAAGCGATAGACGTGATTTGGTCGAAACGCATTACCTGCCATTCGATAGCGTTCGGAGAAAGAGCACATGTCTGACTACATAGTTGCGATTATCATCCCCCTCGTTGCCGTCGCAGTCATCTTTGCATGGGTTCCTTTCTTGAACCTCATCTGTCCGCCATGCACTCGCTCCCTCAAACACGGCGATTTCCAACGGGACCAGCTAATTTCGTCGTCTTCGACAGGTCCGATTCGAGACTAGATGTGACGTCAAAAGGCGATGCTATAGGTCACGTTTAAGGACCTGTTTACCGTTGGGTCACAGAAGAACCGCCTTGATAGCTTTTGAAATCAGCCACCTCCGACTCAGCCCACCGAGTTGCAGCTTGGTAACAGAATTGCAAACCGATCACCATGAGCCAGAGCGATAGAGCGAAGCGGAGTTTGCGGTTCGGGATCTTTGGTGCGGCACCGCTACCGACGATTCCGCCGATGACGCCACCAATCGCGAGCTTGGTGAGCAGCAAGCTATCGTAACTGCCGCCGATCATGTGGACGCCCGTACCAACGAGTGCGATGGCGAGCCCAAAGGCGAGATCGGTGCCGACGACCTCCGCAGCAGTCAGAGACGTTAGGCTCAGTAAGGAGATCGTACCCAGCGCGCCGGCGCCTGAGGACGAGAACCCTACCTCCGCGCCGATGGGAAACATGATTCCGGCGATCCACTTGGAGCGGGCTGCTGCAGGACGCGCAATGCCGGAGGGGCGGAAGTGGCGAAAAAGATGCCAGCCAGAAGTGAAAACGATTATGGCTCCAAGCACGAAGTAAAGGGCCGTCTTTGGGCCATGCATAGCAACGTGCCTGAAGAAGATGGAGCCAAGTACGACGCCAGGCAGGCCGCCAAGTAACATGATACTGAGCACACGGTAGTTGACCTGTTTGCGGATCACCTGCACCGGAACGACGATGAGCTTGACAATGGCCGAGTATGCGAGCGCAGTGCTGACTGCGATCTCGACAGGTACGTGCAAGAAAAGAATCAACAGCGGAGCAGTAATGACTCCGGCGCCGACTCCGCTCAGCGCGATAATGACGGCGATGCAAAATCCAATGACAAAATCCATTTCGATACGCTTTCCGATTGCGTTTTACGTGGACCGCAGATGGATGCCGCACTCCTGCTTCCGGCCACCCCAGCGTCCGGACCGAGGATCGTTGGGGTCAAGGGGTAGACTGGTGCAGGGCTCGCAGCCAATGCTGGAATAGCCCTCGTCGTAAAGAGCGAGAAGTGGAATGTCGTGCTGCCGGGCATAGTCCCAAACGTCCTTCGCGTTCCACTCCGTAAGTGGGCTGATCTTGCGGATCGTTCTCGCCGTGGGCAGCGCAAAGTCTTCGACTGGTTGCAGTGCAGCACGGCTTTTCGCCTGCTCGCGGCGGAGGCCAGTGAACCATAACTCGTAACGATCGAGCGCGGCGAAAAGCGGTCTGACCTTCCGCATCCCACAACAGCGACTGGGATCGGTTTGGTTGAGAATGCCGAACTGCGCCTCCTGCGCGGACACCGTGAGTTCAGGCAAAAGGTTGATAAGGTTCATCGACCAGGCCTGCGCCATACGGTCGCGATACTTGTAAACCTCAGCGAAGTGGTATCCGGTATCGAGGAAGATGACGGGAATATCTGGCAAAGAGCGTCTGACGATGTGGAACACGATCATGTCCTCAGCCTGGAAACTGTTGGTGACGCAGACATCGCCCTGTGTCTGTTCCAACTCCTGCCGAATTAATTGTTCGGCCGCACGGATCTTGTACTGGATGCTTTGGGTTGCGGGCGGGGCTATCAGGTTCAAGATTTCGCTCACTGTTGGCTCTCTTTCTGCTGGGGCAGAACACCTCTCTCCCGAAGTTGTCGAAGGAACGTTTCTGGCGTCCCATTTGAGAAGTTGAAGATTTCAATCGGAAGTTCTTCCGCTACCTCCTGGGCGGATTCCGGTGCGAGCCCTTCGAGGAGGACAATAACTCCTATCCCGAGCAGTGCCTGCCAGAGACCCTTAGACGCAACGCGGGTTCGTACAACGGCGACTTCATGACCGATAAGAAGCTGTTCGGCTTCGTTCGCCTCCGTAGCATCGTGGAAAAGCAGGAGAGCGGCCTGCGGTCTCGACTTCACAGAGGCCGGCTCGTCGCTGACACTGCGGCGAATCATACCGGCGGCTGTGGTGGCGTTCGTTGCGGGGTCGATGAGGATGAAGCTGCCCGTGGTGCGGTTGTCCGCGTAGGAATCGAAGAAGATAGGCCGTGTCGTCGTTAGCTCGACGACGCCGATGTCGTTCATCGCGAGGGTGTGCACTGCCTCATTTTCGAGGGTCTGGATATTGGTTCGGTGAAGGACGCGGGAGATGCGAGCGTTGAATATCTGCGTGCCGTGCTTGAGCAGGTAAGGCTTGTGGTCTTCCAGCCGAGATTCGTCGAACCATACAAGAGCCGCTTCGAGCTCGTTTGCGGACTCCGGAGGACGCGCAGGGTCGGCGATAATGTCTCCGCGGCTGATATCTAGCTCTTCTTCGAGGGTAAGGGCGATGGATTGCGGCGTACGGGCCGTATCTAGGTCGCCGTCGAAGGTAGTAATGGAGGCGACCCGGCTGGTGCGGCGCGAGGGAAGTACAACGATCGTATCGCCCTTGCGGATGGTACCAGCGGCAATTTGGCCGGCGAAGCCGCGATAGTTGTCGTCAGGACGGATGACGCGCTGGATCGGCAGGCGAAAAGCTCTGTTGACGTCGAGGGTGCCGACAGAGACCTGTTCGAGATGTTCGAGCAGCGTGAGCCCGGTGTACCAAGGGGTGCGCAAACTTGGCTCGACGACGTTATCTCCATCGAGAGCGCTGACCGGGATGGTAAAGATACTGGAAGTGCCGAATTGCTTGACCAGCGCGGCAAAATCACTCTCAATCTGGCGATAGACCTCCTCAGAGAAGCCGACGAGGTCCATCTTATTGATCGCTAAGACGAGATGGCGGATGCCAAGTAGCGAGGCAATGTACGCGTGACGGCGAGACTGCGTGAGGATGCCCTTACGCGCATCGATGAGAATGATGGCGAGGTCCGCTGTAGAGGCGCCGGTGGCCATGTTCCGGGTGTATTGCTCGTGGCCGGGGGTATCGGCAACGATGAACTTGCGGCGCTGAGTCGAGAAATAGCGGTAGGCAACGTCGATGGTAATGCCCTGTTCACGCTCGGCGCGAAGCCCGTCAGTGAGCTGGGCGAAGTCGATAGTGAGCTGCTTCTGGCCTGGCGCGGCGATAGTTCCAGTGACGGCGCGGACCTGGTCTTCGTAGACGTTGCGAGAGTCGTAGAGTAAACGGCCGATAAGAGTGGATTTGCCGTCGTCGACGCTGCCAGCGGTGCTGAAGCGAAGCAGGTCCTTGGATTCTTCCGAGGCAAGAAACTCCTCGATGGCAAAGTTTGTCTGATCGGACTGTAGGCTCTCGGGAAATTCAGCCAAGACTGCTGCGCCTCCTATGAGAGTGGGGTTAAGGATGGCCATTAGAAGTACCCCTCGCGTTTCTTGAGCTCCATGGAGCCATCCTGATCGTGGTCGATAACGCGGTTCGCGCGCTCGGAGGAGCGGAAGCCGACCAGTTCGGCGATGATCTTGGGAATCGTGTCGGCGTCGGACCGTATCGCGCCGGTGCAAGGGCTGCAACCGAGCGAACGCAGGCGGGAGCGAACCCACTGTTCTTCCCCGGGCAGGCTCTGCACGAAGGATTGCTCGACCGGGATGAGGCTGTCGCCGCGGACGATCATGCGCCTGTCTTTGGCGAAATAGAGCGGCACGATGGGAATCTCTTCGAGCAGAATGTAGTGCCAGATGTCGAGCTCGGTCCAGTTGGAAAGTGGGAAAACACGGATGCTTTCGCCTGGCGAGATTCGGCTGTTGTAGAGGTTCCAGATCTCGGGGCGCTGGTTCTTGGGGTCCCATTGGCCCGCGCGGTCGCGGAAGGAAAAGATACGTTCTTTGGCGCGGGACTTTTCCTCGTCGCGACGGGCTCCGCCAAACGCTGCGTCGAAGTTATACGCGTGGAGACCATCCAGGAGTGCTGTGGTCTTCAGCAGACCGCAGCAGCGCTGTGTGCCGAGGCGAACGGGATTGGCGCCGTCGGCCAACGCCTGCTCGTTGCGCCAGATCTTGAGATCGAGGCCCAGTGAACTGGCCGTGTTGTCGCGGAATTCGATCATCTCGCGAAACTTGTAACCGGTGTCGACATGCAGGAGAGGAAAGGGGAGGGTCCCTGGAAAGAAGGCCTTCTGCGCCAGCCGAAGCATGACAGAAGAGTCTTTGCCGATGGAGTACAACATGACCGGCCTCTGAAACTCGGCCGCGACCTCGCGGAAGATGTGAATACTCTCGGCCTCAAGGCGTTGGAGATGGCTCAGGCGAGGCGCAGCAAGCACCTGCTGTTCAAATTGTTCGATCGTTGAGGAGGAAGCCATAAGATTTTCCCGATTTGGAGGAGACTGATTTTGGAAGCGCAAACGAAAGCCCACAGGTCTGGAGTTCAGAGTGTGGGCGCTTTCGCTAAGAAGAGTATTGAGATAAGTAAGGAGTGAATTATCTACAACACGCGCACACACACGGGCCGACCATACAGCAACAGAAGTTGCTGGAAAGGCGACAAGCCGTGTTGGCGGTGGAGAAATGCATCTGCTACAAGCCTGAACGAGTAAAGTCCATTTGTCAAACGAGAACCCATGTTTTGGTCGTGGATTAGCCTGACCCTTCGCACTCATCCTGCTAACGCATCGGCAGATGCAGATTAGATTTGCATCTGCCGATGAAGATCTTCACCAATACGCCACAGTCGGAGCCTGTCGCTCCCGTTGTGACACATGGCTTCACGCTAGTAGAAAAATCCGTCTTGAAGTTAACTTCAGCCGAAGGCTAGTAGATCACCTTCAACCCGAATTGAATGATGCGTGGCTCGAAGGTGCTGGTGATCTGGCCGGTCGGAGTGGTGCCGTTTACGACGCTGGGCGCCGAGATTGTGGAGACCGGCACTGTGCCTCCGACACCTGCGATCGCTGTGGTCGTTCCCTGGGACAAGGAGATGCCTCCCGGGAGATACAGGTTGGTGTGGTTGAAGAGGTTGTAGAACTCGGTGCGGAACTGGACCTTCAGGCTCTCGATAGGGGTGTTGAAGTTTTTGTTGAGCGCGAGGTCAGTCTGGTAGAAGGCCGGCGTGCGTCCGGGGTTGCGGCTGGCATTGCCGAAGGGACTGAGCACATTGCCGGCAGCGTCCTTGATCGGAGGCAGGACGAAGGCGTTCAGGTTGATGTAGTTAACGTAGCCTGTGTTGGCAGCGCGATATTGGCGGCCATTGGTGACAGCCTGGCCCGGGATACGGTTTGGACGATACTCGTTGGCGCCGCGGTAGGTCGCTGCGATCTGAGGCGAGACGGCCTGCGCTGAGTTGGGGCTGTAGGTGATGTTGAAGGGAGTCCCGGCCTGTAAAGTGACGATGCCGCTCACCTGCCAGCCTCCAACGACGGTGTTGACTACGCCATTGCTGGAACCGAGGAACCGTTGTCCATGTCCGAAAGGGAGTTCATAGACAAGGCTGGTGATATTGGCGATGGGCAGGTTGTAGTCTGACTGCGCATAGTCGGCGTGGGGATTGTTTGCATCCTGCAGCGAGGGCGTGTTGCCTTCGAGCGAGGCGCTGGCGTTGTCGAGCGCGTGCTCCCAGGTAAAGGTGTTGAGCAGCGTGAGCCCAGCGACCGTTTGCTGTTCGTATTTGACCTGGAGCGAGTTGAAGTTCGAGTAGAACGTGTTCAAGGCCGCGGTGATGTCGGATGGCCAGTTGCCATAGGGACGGGTGAATTTACCGTTTGTGATGATCGACGGGTTCAACTGGTTGGCGTTGACGAAGCCCTGCAGCTTAACGCCGTGATTGCCGACGTAAGCGATGTCGAGCAGGGTGTTCTTGGCCAAGGTACGCTGGATGCTGATGAAGTAGCTTTCGACGTAGCTGTCTTTGGTGTTTTTAGGGATGTAGGTGATGTTGTCGGTTGCCGGGTTGAAGCTGGTCACAAGGCCGCTCGGGTACCCTTGGTCGGCAGTGGCGTAGCACGATGGTGTCGTAGCCCCGATGGCGATGATCTGCGCCGGCAGCGGGGTCAAGCAGTGGTTGGTGGTCGTCGGGGCTATCTGGGTGACGGAGGCGAACTGTGCTTGGGGCGCATTAATGCCCAGGATATCCCCGGAGCCGGCGCGCGTGTAGTGCGCATAGCTCATGCCAAATCCGCCACGAATCGCAGTTTTGGAATCGACCGCGTAAGCGAAGCCCAGGCGCGGGCCGAAGTCGGTGAAGTCAGGATTGACCAGGGTCTTTCCGTAAGTCCCGCCGTAGGAGACCGGAGTGATGCCATTGCCGGCGACGGCCCCGGGGGTGGTGGTAAGGACGGTCTGGGTGCCGGGATCGAAGTTCGAGATGCGATTGTAAAGATCAGCGTAGGGCGAACCATACTCCCAGCGCAGACCGATATTGAGCGTGAGTTTTGGGATGACCTTCCAATCGTCCTGCGCGTAGAGGTTGTGCATGTTCTGTGTGAGGTGCGCGACGTAATAGTTCGCGAGAGAGTAAGCGTTGGTGGTGCCGAAGAGGAAGTCCGCCCAGTAGGTGTCGCTGACGGTCGATCCGCCTGCGTTCGAATAGCCGCCACCGTAGCCGAAGGAGCCGTAGAGCGGGTTGTTGTCGTTTACGGCCATCCAAACGCGCTCGTACTCGTAGCCGAACTTCATGGAGTGGTTGCCCCTCACCCAGGTGAAGTTGACCTTCGGATCCAGGAGGGCCGGGTCCTGCCACTGCGGGTTGGTGCTCTGGCGGCCGAAACCGGTGAAGCCGGTGATACCGATGGAAGGCAGACCGCCGGCCACGACAGGGTTGCTTGGAAGGCCAGGAATGAAGCCTGGCTGGCCGGGCGTTGAGAACGCGGTGTTGCCGATGGAGAGGTTGAATTTGCCGGCCTTGGTGCGATCGAGGCCGAGCCGGGCGTCGAGGACCTTGTTTGCGCCGAAGACGTAGGTGTAACCGAGGGCGATCTGCTGGTCGAGGATCCGGATGGTGCCGTTGGTCTGGCCGTCGAGCGGAATTGGAATCGACGGGTAGTTGACTCCGGTCTCCTTGCGGTCGCTGACGCGGAGGAAGGACGAACTCTTGGGATTGATCTGCCAGTCGAGGCGAAGGTCGCCCTTGTCGGAGTTGTCGGTGAAGGGAACCTGAACGGCGTAGTCGTTGGAGGCAAGACCCGTGCTCGGCAGACCGGAGACGGGGAGGCCCGAGATCTGCTTGAAGTAGGTAATAATCTGCGCCGAGAGCGGGTTGATCGCGCCGGCCGGGATCGAGGTGAGGTTCGTGCCCGGCTGGAGTGGGTAAACCACACCCGTCGTCGCGTTCTTCACGGGAACGACGAGATGGCCGTTCAGTTCGTTCTGTGTGGGCAGCGTAAGGACACTGAGTGGCTTGAGTACCTGGCGGAAGCCTTCATAGTCGAGGAAGAAGAAGAGCTTGTCCTTGACGATGGGCCCGCCGAAGTTGACGCCGAACTGGTTGCGATTAAAGGTGGGCTTACGGAAGGGAACGGTGGCGCCGGTATTGCTGACGGTCAGGGGCTTGAAGAAGCCCGCGGCATTGAGGGCGGTGTTGCGGATGAACTCGTACGCTGTAGCGTGGAAGCGATTGGTGCCACTCTGCGATGCAACGTTGATCGTGGCTCCGGAGGATCGGCCATACTCGGCGCTCTCGTTGTCGGTTACCACCTGAAACTGAGCGACTGAGTCGGGCGGGACCGCGATAATCTGGTTGTCGAATCCCTGGTTGCTCTCGCCGTAGGCGTTATTGTCGAGTCCGTCCAGGAGAAAATTGTTGAACATGCTGCGCTGGCCGTTGACATTATAGGACCCGGCGCGGACGAGCGAGTTGATGGAGCTGGTCGTAGCGGCGGTAGGAGCCTGGCGCGAGCCGGGCATGAGGCCCAGCAGGTCGGAGTAGTTGCGGGTGACCAAGGGCAACGCCTCGCTCTGGTAGTTAGTGATGGTCTGGCCGCGTTCGCTGGTCTCGGTCTCAAGCTGCAGGGCGACGTCGGTGACTTCGACCATGGTTTCAGTTCCGCCGATCCGCAGAGACAGGTCGATGCGCTGGCGTCCGCCGACCGAGATGGCGATGTTGTTGGCTACCGCATCGGTGAAGCCTTGGGCACTCGCCGAGACCGTGTAGACCCCAACACGAAGAGACGGAATCTCGTAGTCCCCGGCGCCGTTCGTGGTTGTCTTAGCGGTGACCGCCGTGGCATTGTTCGTGACGGTTACCGCTGCGCCGGAGACAGCGGCGCCGCTCGGGTCACGGATGGTACCCACCAAACTCCCGTTCTCATACTGAGCCTGGAGGTAGGTACATGTGAAGAAAAACAAGATGGCCGCCAGAAGTCGAGATGTTGGGAAATATCTATTTGTTCGCATAGCTATGAAGCTATAGCGTTACCTATTAATATTCGATCAAGAAGATGTAAATGCACCGTTACATCGCAGCCGTTCTGTGGAATCTCCGTCTTAATAATTTACAAGCGTGTCCACTTATATTTCACAAGCGAAGAGTAGACGAAGCGGCTTGTCTGCCGCCGATTACTTTGCCAACAGGATCACGTAGTAAGGCTGATTACTGAAGGTCGAATTAAACGGAGGATGCAGAGTGGTCGCGTCCGTCGTCTGGAGCTCAAAATAGTACTGCAAAGGGTATGGTGAGTTTGTATAACTAGTGGGAATGAAGCCGCGGTGTGCATTGCCGGTCTTCTGCATGGGCGCAGACATCCACCGCTCTGCGTGATTGACATGACGGTACCAGAGGACTGACTCTGTGACGATTGCAGGTGTGGTTATCGTGAGATGGAGATCACCGCCGGAGTTAAAAGTACCAGGAGGAGTGTGTTCGACCTCAACCTTGGGCCGTGAGGCTCCTTTGATTGCGTGTCGAATTACTTTTTCACTCGACGGTGGTCGAGTGGATTTATCGCTGAAGCACTTTTCAAGTGCTGCCAAATCACGATCAATCTCGGGCAGGCGGTCGGCCCAGTTGCCACGTCGAATGGGAATATCGCCGTAGCTGACATCCGTGCTGTAGATTCTATCGGCCCGTTCGGCCATGTTGGCCCAGGCGTCTCGACCCTTCCGATAAGCGGCAAGGGACTGCGTGGCTGCCGCCGGGTCGTAGGTTCGTTCGTAAATGGAATAGAAAAGAGCTGCGCGGAAGAGATTAGCATAGTAGAGCCCGAGGGCGTTGAGGATGAGGATGTCTTCTTCGGCCTCGCGGAACTCGGGCGACTTCGCGCGCGTGCCGGCATCAATGCGTGCAGCCGCGAGCGATTTGGTTGATGTACTCACCATTGTCTCGAGCCACTCGTTGACCTCTTCAGGGCTGTATCGAGCGTTTTTCGCACCGCTAACAATGTCTTTCGCGTGCTGGTCGATCGTGCTGAACAACTGTGGATCGAGCGGGCTGATAGCGCTTACATTGTGTGGCGCGGGTGAGTCGCTATAGAGCGGCTTTCCCGTGGGTGGAAGAATGGAGATCGGAGTGTAGAGTTCGGGCCAGAAGCTGTGGTTCGAAGCCGACGGCAACCAGGCGGTAGTGATCAGCGGAAGAATACGACTCGAGTTCGCGAGTGCGGCCTCTAATGCCGGGCCGGATGAAGAGCCAAAAGCTTGACGGAAAAATCGGTGGTGTATCTCTGGAGCGGTCTCGGGATCGTAAAGGTAACGTCCCCACAGCAAATAGGTGATCTTGAACTTGCTGGTATCCCGATTGATGTTCGCAAGCGATGAGTCCGCATACGAATCGCGCCCGCCAGGGTGACCCGACCCTTCCCGACCCTTAAAAGTCAGCGGTTCGCAGAGTTCCATGCCTGCAGCTCCGCAGAAGTTTGCCGCCCGACCATATCCCGACGCAAGCGCGGGGTCGCCCCAAAGCAGATGTCGCTGGGTACCGGGCCAAACGCGATAAAGAATTTCAATATTCGAGTCGTTCCTGTAAAAGTCGCCGTAACCATAACGAGTGAAGTTCCGCTCACCACTGGAAACTGCAAAAGTGCCGGTCACGCCTTTGCGTGGATATTCGGTCTCACGAATGTCTGCCTGTTGATAGCCCAGCCCCAGATGTTCGGCCCAGAACTTAGCGCCGGCTTTCACGCGCATTCCGGTTTTGTGGGCCATATCGATCATGATTTGATTCAGGCCCTTGGCATGCATGTCGATCTCGATGATGCGTCCTGCTCCGGAGATCGCTTCGAAAAGCGTCTGCCAGAACGGATAGCTGCCCTCCGGGATTCCGCTCTCGCCATGGATACGCAAAGTAAGTCCGCGGATTTGTGGGCACGCTTTGAGTATTGCAGCGAGCGCATCTCGGCAGTAGGCAGCGTGTATCTCTGGCGTGAGACCAACGATGTGATGATCCGAATTAGGACTATCGGTCCACTGGTAAGCGTGCGTCCAGATGCCAAGCTGGAAATCGAGGCCACGACGCTCGGTTTCGGCGGCTATGTATTGCAGCATTTCCAGATTGCGTTGTCGCTCGCCAGGTTGCAGCGGCGGCT
>Ga0210384_10004534_pt1 | contig 15473 bp, 10 predicted proteins | sample IncBWH2MmetaG_FD_160574 | JGI IMG/M metagenome (GOLD analysis project Ga0210384, IMG submission 160574) | Forest soil microbial communities from Barre Woods Harvard Forest LTER site, Petersham, Massachusetts, United States - Inc-BW-H-2-M | ecosystem: Environmental > Terrestrial > Soil >...
ACCGGAAATCGCGCTGGGCATGAGCATGAGCTGGCAGAGCATCCCGCGCATGCTGCATCTGATGGGGCCAGCGCGCACCAAGCAGGCGGTGATTATTGCCGATGAGCGCATCTCCGCCGAGGAAGCGCGCGAATGGGGCTTGGTGGAGGAGGTGGCCGAGCCCGGCAAGGCGTTCGAGACCGCGATGGCGCTGGCCGAAAAGGTCGCGCGCCAGCCGCCGATTGCGGTCTCCATGACCAAGCTCACCGTCAATCGCCTGGCACATGCGCTGGACGACCTCGCAAGCCACATGGACGGCGACCAGTTCCTGCTCGCCGGCATGAGCGAGGACCACAAAGAGGGCGTCGCGGCGTTCCTGGAGCGGCGCAAGGCAAAATTTCGCGGACGATAGCAGAATGCCTGTCATGATATTTGTCATGGGTTCGTGACAGACTGGGTTCGTGACAGGATGCCGTTGCCGACGCTGGCTGCAAGATGGATTGCTTCCGCGTCTGCATGCAACTAAAACGGGATGTCTCTGTTCCCGTGCAATCCGAGCGAGGCCGATCATGCCGAAAGCCATCTTGTGTCATGTCGGGCTTTTCTGCGCCTTGCTCATTTGCCTGCTGCATCCGGTCAGCGCCTTGGCCTGGGGCTATCAAGGGCATGAAGTCGTGGGCGCCGTCGCGGACGGGCTATTGTCCGGCAACGCGAAGAACCAGGTGCGCGCGATCCTGAACGGGCCTGCCGCGCCCGATGATCCCAATGCGCCGGTCAAGCTCGCGCCGAGAAGGGAATTGAAGCTGCAGCAGGCCGGCCCGTGGGCCGATTGCGTCAAGAGCGTCGTCCGGCATGACGACGGCAAATTCCATTACGAGGTCGATCCGAACCATCTGGATTACGAAGTGCCCTGTGTCAGCTTCAATTCGCCGGAGGAGCGGGCACGCATGGAGGATTACGCGCGGCGGAATTGGGACACGTGCTCCTATGCGCCGGATGGCGTGCAGCGCGGCTGCCACAACACCTTCCATTTCGACGACGTTGCCATCCAGAACAAGTATTTCGACCGCAACGAGATCGGCACCAACAATCACGATCTCGTCGCCGCGATCGGCGCCGCGATCGCGGTGCTGCAGGGCAAGCCGATCCCGCCGCCATTCCCGTTCGACATCAGGGATAAGAAGGAAGCGCTGCTATTGCTCGCCCATCTGATGGGCGACCTGCATCAGCCCTTGCATGTCGGCTCGGTCTACCTGGACGCGGAAGGCCACCTGGTCGATCCCGACACCGCCCATTGGGTCGATCCCACCATGGATAGCGTGGGCGGCAACGTGATCCAGGACCAGAACCTCAGCCTGCATCACGAGTGGGACGACATCCCGACCGATATCGGGGAGTCCGCGACCAAGGAGTTGCTGGCGGACGCCCAGTCGACGCAGCCGACCGCGGGTCCGATGGATGGATGGCCGAAGGCCTGGGCCACCGATACGCTCCACGTCGCGCAGGACGCCTTCAAGGGGCTGAAATTCTCGCCGACGACGGCGCAAGGTTACAAATGGACCGTCACCTTCGACGATCACGTGACCTATCTGCGCCTGATGGACGAGATCAAGCGCAAGCAACTCGCCAAGGGCGGGGCGCGGCTTGCTGAAATCCTCAACGCGATCTGGCCTTAGGAAGCTGCAGCACGCCTGTCCTTAGCCCACAAGTCGAAATAGCAGCCTTCTTCGCAGCGGTGCGGCACGTTAGCCCTAAAAGTACGGGTCCTGCCGGATGGTGGGTGCCGATGCCCTTACCCTCCGAAGGGTCAGCGGCGCTCCATCGGATTCAAACTGCAGCCGATATTGTTGGCCTCTTTCGTCGGTTGCGACGCAGGTAATGCTGGAAACCTGGAGCTTGGCGAAATTACCGCTCTGCTGGCACGCGCCGGCAGATGGTTCGAGGGCAGGTACCGGCAGGCCGTCGACCTTCGGCCGATCTTGCGAATTCAACTCCATCCGGTCGACGGTGAGAAGATAGCGATCCGGCTGGGTTCTGCGGCCGTCTTCCCCAGAAAACGAGATGATATGGCTGTGGTCGTCGGGATCGTCGAGTGCGACGGTAAAATTCGCGCGGCCCTTCTCACTGTGGAAATAGGCGACCGCCCGGCAAGCAAAATCACGGCCGGCGACCGTCAGTGTCTGGCATTTTCCCGACATCAGCGCATAAAGGTCGATGTCCGGCTTCTCACGGTCGGAAGTGGGCCCCGCGATCGTGGGTGAAGTGACCAAAGTGCAGGCAAGGGCCACGAAAGCCCAGCAATGATGTCGGTTCATACCAACTCCATCCGGCACAAAACGAGATCGGGAAAGAAATTATAGACGGTCATTCATAAGGAATCCGTTGACGCGCAGTGCCCTTCGCGGGTGCGGTCGAGGCTGCGAGGCTTCAGTGGGCTGATGCGAATTGGCTGAGGGGGCGCCGAAATCGAAAACGGGCAGCTCTCAGTAGCCGAGCAGCGCTAGCCCCACCCAGCTAAAGGCCAAAATCGAGCAGGCCAGAACGGCAAGGGAAGCTAAGGCTGCAATAGCTTTTACAGGCCGCGCCATAACACGGATCTCTCGTGAGCAATGATCACTGCTAGTCCGCAATTGTGTGCGCGATCATGGCCAAAAAGCCCTGTCGCACGAAAATTCTAAAGCTGTTACTAAATCGGCACACAACGTCATCCGCCCGGAAAAGTCCGCATTTATTCTTAGCAATGACCACCCGGTGAGGGGAATCTGTCGGATGTATGGATTGGGCAAAAGTGCTCGATGGGCGACGCTTGGGATCGCGTGCCTGGCACTGCTTGCTGGCGCCTCGGCCTGGATTGGTGGTTCGGCACCGCACGTCGCCGCAGACTATGAGAACTGTACGGAAGAAGCTCAAGCCAAAGCCACCTCCAGTGCTGAGTATTCCAGTCTGATCACTCACTGCGGCGAACGCTTTGCTGGCCGCCGAAAGCGCGGTGGTGGATATGCCTATTTCGATTTCATGCAGAACCGAAGTTTCGACATCGCAGGCCCGAACCCGACTGACGACGAGCGCAAACGGATAGACCGCTCCTATATGGAGTTTCTCGGTGCGCAGCGCCGAGAAATACTTTTGTCAGACCTGGTGAAAGCTCAGGCCAATTTGGAGCAGGCAGGGCTCGATCGCGCTCAACAAGGTGTCGGGCAGCCGCTGGCCTTGACGCCGAAAATCCCGCTTCCCGTCAAGCGGCCGCCCCTTGAGCGAACGAAGGTCTGCGAGGACGGTTCGTTGTCATGCAGTTGGGCGAAGCTGTCGGCAGCCATGAGAAGCGCTTTTGCATCCACCCGCGGGCGCTAGCACGCCCGTGTCTCCGCTTTAGCGCCCCGCCGCTGTATTGCGCCGCTTCGTGATGTGAAGCCCAGGCTTTAGGGCCTGCATGCTGTGATATCCCGAGGCGCGAGCGAATGGAACCGCTCGCGTTAATGCGCTCGGCCGAATAGATTGTCGTAGGGCGGAACTGAAGTGGGATAGGGTGCCGCACCCCGGGGCTACCCGCCGGTCGTATCGACCCAAGAAGAGGCCAGCAGTGAATAACTTTCGCGCCGCGCGCGCATCCTTTGGCTTGCTGTGGATCTGCGGCGTCAGTCTTCGTCTCACGGTATTATCGGTCCCGCCGGTGATCTCGCTGATCCAGCAGGATCTCAATCTGTCCGGCACGGAAATCGGCCTCTTGTCCGGCATGCCCGTCGTGGTGTTTGCGATTTTCGCAGCGCCGGGATCGTTCGTCGTTGCGCGGATGGGCGTGCGTGGCGCGCTGGTGTGCGGTCTCTTGATTGCGGCAGGCGGAACGTTACTGCGGATCGGGGTCGCGAACGCGTGGCAATTATACCTGACGACCATGCTCATGAGCGTCGGGATTGCCATCATGCAGCCATCCATGGCGGCCGCCGTGCGCGAGTGGGCGCCGGAACGATCGGTGTTCGGTACGGCCGTTTACACCAATGGCTTGATCATGGGCGAGATCATCCCGGTGGCGACGATGCTTCCGTTCGTTCTGCCTTACTTCAGCGAAAGTTGGCGCCTGGCGTTGGGTGTGTGGGCCGTTCCACTGATCGCGGCTGCCGTGACGGTTGCGATATTCGCTCCGAGGTCCGCCGCAAACACGGCCGGAAAAGTTTCCGTGGGTTGGCTGCCGAAATGGAACAGCCGCCTCAATTGGCGAATTGGTATAACCTTGGGGAGCATCACCAGCGCCTACTTCTGCCTGAACGGATTTTTGCCCGCGCGTTTGAACGCGATCGGCCATCAGGAGCTCATCAGTGCGGCCCTGACGGGCCTCAATGCGGGGCAGGTCCCTGCTTCTTTTCTCCTGCTGCTAACGGCCGACAAATTGCAGGGGAAGCGATGGCCTTACCTGGTGTTGGGAGCGCTGTCGTCGGCCTGCGTCGTCGGCATCTTGACTACCGCGAGCGCCTGGACCGTGTTCTGGGCGAGCTTGGCCGGATTTTCCCTCGGCGCAGCCCTCGCGCTGGGATTGGCGCTCGCGCCCTTGCTTTGTGACAACCCCAATGATGTTGCGCTGACATCGGCCGCGGCATTCGCCATCGCCTACGGTTTTGCGATGCTGGTCTCGTTCATTTCCGGAGTAGCCTGGGATCTGGCAGGCAATGTCAACGCCGTACTCATTCCGATTTTGCTCGGGAGCCTTCCGATCTTCGTCGCTGTGCCGAGGTTCGCGCGAACGGAAAAAGCGGTAGCGCCTGCCACCGTATCAACCGAGAATGCGTGACGGGCGTTCGCGGCTCAAATTGACAGCAAATCCGCGACACCCGCCCTGAGGAAGGCCGCGTCTGCCGGATTGGCGCTGGGATTGCCCGACCGATGACCCCACACGCTCGGGATCGGACGCAGGCTCCCGGCTGAAAGGTGGGTCAGCTCGGCCGCATTGTCGGCGACGCGGAAATAGAGATCCGTCTCGCCCGGCATCAAGAGCATGCGCGCCTTGATCGACCGCAGCGCTTGCGCGAGGTCGCCGTTGTAAAGCGTGTTGTCGCTGATATCGCCGTGGTACCAGGCGGATGCCTGCGCATAGAGGTTCGCGGCACGACACTGCGAAAACCGTTCGGCCCAATTGACACGAACAAAGGTTTCGAGATCGGGCGCGCCAAGCGCGCTCTTGTAAAGGCCGGCACGGTAGAAATCCTGGCTGAGGCCCCAGCCGGCATAGATGTGGCCGAAGGCCTTGAGCGACAGCACCGGCTCGCGCGAAAAACGGCCATTGCCGATATGCTCGGGCGCGGCTTCGAGCGTGCGCAGCAGGCCGGACAGGAAAACCTTGTTGTGATCGGCGGTGCGCGCGCTGCCGCAGACGACGACGGCGCGTTCGACCACGCCAGGATACAGCGCCGCCCAATGATAGGCCTGCATGCCGCCCATCGAGAATCCATAGACGGCGGCGAGCTTATCGACACCAAGCATCTCCGTGACGAGACGATGTTGCGCTCGCACATTGTCGGCCACGGTGACGAGCGGCGGGTAATCCGGCGTCTCCGCCGCGCCGGACGATTCCCCGTTCGAGAACATGCCGACGGCGACCACGCACCAGCGCGTTGGATCGAGAATGCCCTCAGGTCCCACCAGCCAGGACATGTCCGCCAGACGCGCAGAATAGCTGCTGGGGTAGAGAATGAGATTGTCGCGCTTGTCGTTGAGAGCGCCAAAGCGCTGCCAGGCGAGCTTGGCCTCGCGGATCACGCCACCTTTCTCCGCGGCGAAATCGCCAAGGGCAAAGCTGCCGGTCTCATTCTCCCAAGACTTATTCTCCAAAGTCATGGTGGCTCTCCTGGAAAGGCGTCTACGCTTTCTCAGCGGCTTGCGCTTCGAAAGCAACCGCGACACGCAAAAGGTCGAGATCCGACCCGCGGGCGCCGATGATCGAAAGCCCCACGGGTGCGCCATCGACGGTCGCGCTGGGAAGATTGACCTGCGGGACGCCCGTGAGGCCGCCGTGGCTGGTCAGACAGCTGATGCGTTCGCGCAAGGGATCCAATTGGTGAAGCGGCAGACCTTTGTGGGGCGCCGGGAACGGCGTCGTCGGCAGGCAGAGGATCGCTCCCGGCGGAAGCAGCAGACGAAGCCGGGCGCGGGCCTCCATCCGCATCAGGCTTGCGGCATTGCGTTCCGCGTCGCTCATGACCGAGCCCTGTAGCAGCGACCGCGCCACGTTGAACGCAAGACGCGGATTATGGCCGTCGAGCCAGGGCTGGAAGGTGCGCCAGGCTTCGCTCGCCTGCAACACGCGCTGGGCGCGCTGCCAGGTCGAAAGCCCCTGCGGCGCCAATGTCACGTTGCGCCGTTGGCCGATCAGCGCTGCCAGACGGTCGACAGCGGGAGCAAGCGCTTGCTGGACGCCCTCATCCGCGAAGCCGAAGGCATCCTCCGCCACCAGCAATGTTGTCGGCAGGGCGACGGGGAGGGGGCTTCCGAACAATACCTCGCCGACACGCGCGAAGGTCGCGGCATCACGCGCGAACCAGCCGCAGGTGTCGCTGCTGGGGGCCTGCACGGCAATCCCGGTGAAATCAATCCGGCCATGGGTCGGCCGGATGCCGTAGAGGCCGCAAAAGCTCGAGGGCACACGCACCGAGCCGCCGGTATCGGTGCCGAGCGCGAAATCGCAGGCCTTGGCCGCGACGGCCGAGGCCGAGCCGCTCGACGATCCGCCCGGTACGCGGCCAGCAGCGGCCGGGTTCAACGGCGTGCCGTCATGCGCGTTCTCGCCGAGAATGCCGAGCGACACTTCGTCGGTGATGGTCTTGCCGATCACCGAGGCGCTGGCGGCGAGCAGGGTCTGCACGACCCATGCATGACGAGACGGCGTCGGGGCGAAACGCGGCCAGTCGGGATTGCCGCCGCCGGTCGGCACGCCGGCGATATCGATCAGGTCCTTGACCGCGAAACTGAGGCCGGCGAGGGGCCCTGTCGCCGCGCCCTGCACCTCGGTGCGCGGGCCCGGCACAAAGGCTTCGGTTAATGTCATGACGCTTTCCGGTCCTGCCAGGTGCCGCCGGGCACGGCGGCAAACAGCGCCTTGGTGTAGGCATGCTGCGGATTGAAGAATATCTCTGCGGTCGGGGCCACCTCGACGACCTCGCCCTGTTTCATCACCGCAATGCGATCGCAGACCTGTAGCGCGACACGTAAATCATGCGTCACGAACAGCATGCTGAGATGCAGTCGCGTCTTGATGTCGGCGAGCAGCGCCAGCACCTGCGCTTGCACCGACACATCGAGCGCCGAGACCGGCTCGTCCGCGACCAGTACCTCCGGATGCAGCGCCAGCGCGCGGGCAATACCGATCCGCTGGCGCTGGCCGCCGCTGAATTCATGCGGAAAGCGTTGGGCGGCGCTCGGATCGAGCCCGACAAGGCCGAGCAGGGCTTGGGCCTCCTGGCGCGCCTTGGCGGTGGGGGTGCCGTGAATGATGGGGCCTTCCGCGATGATATCGATGACGCGCTGCCTTGGATCGAGCGACGCGTAGGGGTCCTGGAATACCATCTGCACGCGCTTGCGGACCGGACGGAGCTCGCGGCGGGAGAACTGCGCGATGTTTGTGCCGTCAAGCAGGATTTCGCCGCCGTCGATCGGCAGAAGCCGCGTGATGGCGCGGGCCAGCGTGCTCTTGCCTGAGCCGCTTTCACCGACGAGCCCGAGCGTCTCGCCGCGGCGTAGCTCCACCGTGACGCCGGTGAGGGCACGCGTGACACGACCACCGAACAGGCTTCGCGCGCCATAGGTCTTGGCGACGTCACGTGCCTCGACGATGAACGGTTGCGTGTTCGCGGGGCGTGGCGCCGGCGGCATGAACTTGGGCACGGCGGCGATGAGGGCCTTGGTATAGGGATGGCTCGGGGCGCCGAGCACGGCGGCGGCGGTGCCGCGCTCGACCAGGGTGCCGCGCTGGAGGACCGCGACCTCATCGGCAATGTCGGCGACGACGCCGAAATCATGCGTGATGAAGAGAACGGAGGTGCCGTGCTCGCGCTGCAGCTCGCGGATCAGATAAAGGATTTGCGCCTGGGTCGTGACGTCGAGCGCGGTCGTCGGCTCGTCGGCGATCAACAGGTGCGGATTGAGCAGCAGCGCCATGGCGATCATGGCGCGCTGGCGCTGACCGCCGCTCAACTGGTGGGGATAGGACCGAATGATACGGGTGGGATCGGGCAGGTGAACGCTCTCGATCAATTCGAGCACGCGGGCGCGGCGGGCGGCCTTTCCGAGCGGCGTATGGATGCGGAGCACCTCGTCGAGCTGGCGGCCGATCGTGTGCAGCGGATTGAGCGCCGTCATCGGCTCCTGGAAGATCATGCCGATCTTGGCGCCGCGAATGGCGCGCATCCTCTCTCGGGGTGCGACGGCAAGGTCCTGTCCTTCGAACAGGATACGACCGCCACCGACGCGCACATGCGGGCCGGGGAGGAGGCCGAGGATCGAGCGCGCGACGAGCGATTTGCCGGATCCGCTTTCGCCGATCAGGCATGTCACCTTGCCGGCGCGCAATGCGAGATCGACATCGCTCACCGCGTTGGCACGGTCGGCGCCGGCCGGCAGGGCGATGGTGAGCTTTTCCAGTTCGAGGACGGTCTCGCTCATCGCTCACGAAGCCTCGGATTGAGGACTTCGTTGAGCCCGTCGCCGATGAGGTTGATACCCAGCACCGTGAGCAGGATGGCGATTCCCGGGAAGGTGCAGATCCACCAGGCCGAGCGCAGCACGGCGCGGCCGGCGCTGATGATCAGCCCCCAGCTCATGACGTTGGGGTCGCCAAGGCCGAGAAAGGCCAATCCGGCTTCGAGCAGAATCGCGGTGCCGATCAGGAGTGACCCGACGGCGATGACGGAGGAGGCGCAGTTCGGCAGCATGTGGTGGAAGATGATGCGCGTGTCGCTGGCGCCGAGCCCCGCGCAGGCCTGCACGAATTCGCGGCCGCCAAGCGCCACGAACTCGCCGCGCACGAGCCGCGCAATGCTTGGCCAGGAGACGGCGGCGATGGCGATGATTTCGCTGCTGACCGAGGGGGAGAGAATGGCGACGATCAACAGCGCAAAAATGAAGGCCGGAATGGTCTGGAAGAATTCCGTGACGCGCATCAGCGCGTTCTCGGTCTTGCCGCGATAATAGCCGGCCAGCCCACCGACAACAGCGCCGAAGACGATGGCGGCCAGCGTCGCGCCGACACCGATGATGAGCGAGGTGCGCGCACCGTAGGCGATCTCGGCTGCGACGTCGCGGCCGAGCGTGTCGGTGCCGAGCAGGAAGCGCCCGCCCGGCGGCTGCAAGGCGGGTCCGGCGAGCTTGAAGGGATTATCGGGGTAGATCACCGGCGTCAGCACGACGAGCAGGAGAAGGCACAGCAGCACCATGGCGCCGAAGAGCGCCATCCGGTTGCGTGCGAACCGCGCGAAACCCGCCCACATGTCAAACCTCCGTGCGCGGGTCGAGCGTGAAATACAGCACGTCGACGACGAGGTTGATGGTCACGACCAGGCAGGCGGAGATGAAGAAGATCGCAAGCAGCAGGTTGAGATCGCGCGATTGCAGGGCGTTGAAGGCCAGCGTGCCGATGCCGGGCCAGCCGAACACGGTCTCCACGACGATGGAGCCGCCGATCAGATTGCCGGCCTGGACGCCGGCAAGTGTCACGATGGGCAGCAGCGCATTGCGCAGCACATGGCCGGTCATGATGCGGCGCTCTGTCTGCCCCTTGGCGCGCGCCGTCGTCACATAATCCATGCCGGTTTGCTCCAGGATGGATGCCCGCATCAGGCGCGCATAAAGCGCGAGGTAGAACAGCGCGAGCGAGACGGCGGGCATCGCCAAGTGGCGGCCGATATCCCAAACCTCGGCCCATCCCTGGTGGCCGGCGCCGACCGTGTCGAAGCCGCTGGTTGGCAGCCAGCCGAGGCGGATGGAAAAGATCACGATCATCATCAGCCCGAGCCAGAAACCGGGCGTCGCATAGGCGACGAGGCTCAACAGTGAAATGACATTGTCCCGCCAGGAATTGCGCGCGGTGGCGGCAACGAGGCCGAGGATGATGCCGAGCGCGAGCGCGGTACCGAATGCCGTCAGCATCAGCAGGCTCGTCGGCCCGAGCCGTTCGAGTATGAGGCTGCTGACATCGGCATCGTTGCGGTAGGAATAGCCGAGGCTGAAATGCGCCATGTTCGAGACGTAGGTCAGGAACTGCATGCCGAGCGACTGGTCGAGCCCGAATTTGTGGCGCAGCTCGTCCATGTATTCGGGCGTCGCCGCGCCGCTCTCGCCGGCCAGCACGGAGGCCGCGTCGCCCGGAGCGAGATGGATCAAGAGGAAGTTGAGCACGATAATCCCGAAAATCACCGGAAGTGCGGTGACGAGCCGGTATCCGACATAGCGGGCGAAGCGCACGGCTCAGGCTTCCAGCCAGGCTCTTTCGAAAGCTTGCTGCGTACCCAGCGGTCCCGTCGTGTGATCGTGAAGCTTTCGATTGAAGACCGAGACGTATTGCACGTCGATGAGCCAGATCAGCGGACAATCCTCGGCGAGGATTTGCTGCGCCTTCTTGTAAAGCACGGCGCGCTTGTCATGGTCCAGCTCGCGCATCGCGTCGTTGAGGATGTTGTCGAACTCCGGATTGGAATAGAAGCTGTCGTTGACGAAGGTGACGCCCTTGCGGATCTGCGACGTCAGATACTGCTTGTTGAGGCCGTAGACGGGATCGACGCCCTGGCTCAGGAAGGGCTCGTTGATGTCGTAATCGTAGTTGGTGTACACGCGCCGCAGCCACGTCGCGGTATCTTCCGAGCGCAGCGTCAGATCGATACCCACGATCGCAAGCGCCTGTTTCAGATATTCGGCCTGGCGCAGCCATTGCTCGCCGAATGAATTGACCTCGAGATGAACGGCGAAGCGCATGCCATCCGCGCCGCGCGGCAGGCCTGCGCCATCGAGCAGCTTGTTGGCGATATCGAGACGATCGGGCACATCGTATTTGCGCACGTCGTCGGTATAGAACCCGACGGTCTTGAACAGCCTGCTGAGTGGGCCCGTGGCCGGCTGGCCGTAGCCATACATGACATCGCGCAGAATGACCTTGCGATCGATCGCGTAAGCGATGGCCTGGCGCACTTCCTTCTTGTCGAGCGGCGGACGTTTGGCATTGAGCTCGAGCACGCTCAGGGCGGGCGTCATCTCATAGCCCTTCATCGTCATGTCGAGGATGGGGTTGGTCTTCATCCGCGCGAGATCGGCATAGTTGACGGCGCTATAGGCGGCGAAATGGGCCTCGCCGGTTTCAAGCGCCGCAGAGCGCGTCGCCGCATCGGGGATGAAGCGCGCAATGATGTGGTCGAGGTAGGGGAGGCCCGGCTTCCAGTATTTCTCGTTGCGGTCGAGCCGCACGAACTGTCCGCGCTCCCATTGCGCGAATTTGAACGGGCCCGTCCCGATCGGCTTGTTGGCGGACGGGTTTTGCAGGATTTGCGTTCCTTCGAACACCGACTTGCACACGATCGGCAGGTCACGCCCCGCCAGCGCCTTCATGAGATAGGGCGCGGGATTGGCAAGACGCAGCACCGCTGTCTTCGCGTCCGGCGTGTCGACACCGGTCAGCTCGGCGAGCAGCAGCGGCGCGAACGGATGATATTTCTTCAAAATCTCCATGAAGGAGAATTGCACGTCGGCGCTCGTGAACGGCATGCCGTTGTGAAACACGACGCCTTCGCGCAGATTGAACGTGATGGACTTGCCGTCGGGCGATATCTCCCACGAGGTCGCGAGATTGGGTTGCGGATTCTGATCCCAATCGTAGGTCACCAGGCCTTCGTAGATCTGCGTGGCGATGGGAGGGATGTTGCCCGCGGTCACGGCATAATGAGCGAGTGTCGATGGCTCCGGCTGCACGATCATCACCATCGTGCCGCCGCGCACCGGTTCATCGGCCTTTGCAAGACCGGTCGAGAATATTGGGCTGGATGATGCGGCCAGGCCGAGCGGCAAAGCCAGTGCGGTACGACGCGAAATCTTATTCGAAGGCGGATGGTCAGCCAAAACGCGAACTCCTCAATTTGCGCAAGCAGTTAAGCAATTGGCATGCCACCACTTATGCTGTGGCCGCGGTGCACGGAAACGTGTCCCGCGGAAACTGCGGCAATCTGACCATGTGGAAGCGCGCGCTGCTCTCCATGGTTCAGTTCAGGCCAAGCCCTCACGCGGCGCTAGAAGGCTCGCGCGGCGCTGGCAACATCGCTGCTTCAAAATTTCGATCGCGACACCGTGCGTGGGCCCATGCGCACAAAAAGACAGCATACTGTGCATCAGGGATGTTCGTACCCCCGGAACCAATGGACGAAGGCGAGGAGGGCGATCGCTTTGCCTTCAGATGTCAGTACCTCAGGCCTTGGGCCGGACCCTGGAATTCGGCCGGCGCATAATGCGCGACGCTCGATCAATTCGCCGAGAAACTCGTTGCTCGTTCCGCCCGGGTCGAGAATCGTCGACTTGCACGACATCTGGCGCTCGATCCGCGATGGCAACGCTCCGGAGAGCCTGTGGTGTCTCGCTTCTGTGCAGGCTGGAATATGCCCGAGAGCGCCAGCGATACGCAGGGAGTGGGATCTGCAATTGCCGTAGCTCCCCATATCCGTAATTCGCATAAGGTATATTATGGAATATATTTATATCTAATTGGATCAGATATTTAGCCCAAAAAGCTCGGCCGTAAGGTCATCCACATGAAGATCGCCGTGCCTTTGTGGCGGCAAACCGCTCTCCTCGCTTTTGTGGCTTCTCCGCGGCCCGCGGGCTCGGCAGAAAGCCGATATTGCCGCCGCCTGTGGACGCTGCAATAAGCGTTTCTCGTTGGCGCGAGATCGTGGATGACCCGGGTGCATCGGGTCCGTATAGAATTGCGTCCGAGAACAAGAAGATCCGAGAACAAGAAGAATTGGGAGAAAACGGGAATGAGTTTTTCACGCCGCACTCTATTGAAGGCTTCCGCCGCGTCAGCGGTGTTCGGCGGCATCAGCGCGCCCCATATTGCGCGGGCGCAAGCAGCCGAGTTCAGCTACAAGTTCGCCAACAACCTTCCGGAACAGCATCCGTTCGTGGCGCGGGCCCGTGAGATGGCCGCCGCGATCAAGACCGAGACCAACGGCCGGTTCGACCTGCAAGTGTTCCCGAACAGCCAGCTCGGCTCGGACACGGACATGCTGAGCCAGGTGCGTTCGGGCGGCATCGAGTTCTTCACGCTGTCAGGCCTGATCCTGGCGACGCTGGTGCCGGCGGCTTCGATCAACGGCATCGGCTTCGCATTCCCGGACTATCCCACGGTCTGGAAGACCATGGATGGCGACCTCGGCGCCTATGTGCGCGGCGAGATCAACAAGGCCGGCCTCGAGGTCATGGAGAAGATCTGGGACAACGGCTTCCGGCAGACCACGTCGTCGACCAAGCCGATCACCGGTCCGGACGATTTTAAGGGTTTCAAGATCCGCGTGCCGGTCTCGCCGCTGTGGACCTCGATGTTCAAGGCGTTCGACGCCTCGCCCGCCTCGATCAATTTCAGCGAAGTCTATTCGGCACTGCAGACCAAGATCGTCGAAGGCCAGGAGAACCCGCTGGCGCTGATCTCGACGGCGAAGCTGTATGAAGTGCAGAAATACTGCTCGCTGACCAACCATATGTGGGACGGCTTCTGGTTCCTGATGAACCGCAAGGCGTGGCAGGCGCTGCCGGACGATATCAAGACGATCGTCGCCAAGAACGTGAACGCTGCCGCGGTCAAGGAACGCGCCGACACCGAGAAGCTTAACGCCAGCGTCAAGGACGAGCTCGCCGGCAAGGGCCTGGTGTTCAATCAGCCCGAACCCGGTCCGTTCCGCGACAAGCTGCGAGCTGCCGGCTTCTATGCCGAGTGGAAAGGTAAATACGGCGAGCAGGCGTGGTCGCTGCTCGAAAAGGCCGTCGGCAAGCTCTCGTAGCGTTGGGGGCTGCGATGGCTCACGTCGAAATATCAGAAGTGAGCGTCGTCGAGGTGGCGGAGACGTCCCCTCGCCGATTTTCCTGGCTGCTGAAGCTCGAATATCAGCTCGGCAGGCTCGTTGAAATCCCGGCCGCGATGCTGGTCGTGGCCGAGATCGTCGTGCTGTTCGCCGGCGTGGTGTCGCGTTACGTGCTGCACGCGCCGCTGATCTGGTCGGACGAGCTCGCCTCGATGCTGTTCCTGTGGTTGGCGATGCTTGGCGCCGTGGTGGCGTTCCGGCGCTCCGAGCACATGCGCATGACGGCGCTGGTCGCCATCGCGGGCCCGAGGCTGCGTGCCTATCTCGACGTGGTGGCCGTCTGCGCGGCGCTGGCGTTCCTGATCCTGATCGTGCATCCGGCCTATGAATACGCCAGCGATGAAGGCGTTATCACCACGCCGGCGCTGCAGATTTCCAACGCCTGGCGCGCCGCGGCGCTGCCGGTCGGCACCTGCCTGATGGCGCTGTTTGCATTGTTGCGCCTGGTTCGCTTCGACGATCTCAAGCTGGTGCTGCTGGCGGCGTTGTCGGTCGCCGTTGTGATCGGCCTGTTCTGGCTGGCGCAGCCGCTGTTTCGGCCGCTCGGCAATATCAACCTGATCATCTTCTTCGTTGGCGTCGCCGGTTTCTGCGTGTTTGCCGGCGTGCCGATCGCCTTCGGCTTCGGTCTCGCCATCTTTGGCTATCTCGCGCTGACCACGCGGACGCCGCTCAGCGTATTGATCGGGCGGATGGACGAGGGCATGAGCCATCTGATCCTGCTCTCGGTGCCGCTCTTCGTATTTTTGGGCCTGCTCATTGAAATGACAGGCATGGCGCGGGCCATGGTGGCGTTTCTGGCCAGCCTGCTCGGCCATGTCCGTGGCGGCCTGCACTACGTGCTGGTCGGCGCGATGTATCTGGTGTCGGGCATATCAGGCTCGAAGGCCGCCGATATGGCAGCCGTCGCGCCCGTGCTGTTCCCGGAAATGAAGCAGCGTGGCGCCAAGCCCGGCGATCTCGTCGCCCTCCTCGCTGCAACCGGCGCGCAGACGGAAACCATTCCGCCGAGCCTTGTGCTGATCACCATCGGCTCGGTCACGGGCGTCTCGATCTCGGCGCTGTTCACCGGCGGTCTGCTGCCGGGCGTCGTACTCGCGATCACGCTGTCGACGCTGGTCTGGTGGCGATACCGCCGCGAGGATTTGAGCCACGTGAAGCGGGCCAGCGCGAACGAGGTCGGCCGCACCTTCATCGTCGCCCTGCCCGCGCTCGCGCTGCCTTTCGTCATCCGCTACGCCGTGGTGGAAGGCATTGCGACGGCGACCGAAGTGTCGACGATCGGCATCGTCTACGGCTTCCTTGTCGGCCTCCTGATCTACCGCCGCTTCGACTGGCGGCGGCTGCTGCCGATGCTGATCGAGACGGCCTGCCTTTCGGGAGCGATCCTGATGATCA